>FTHQ01000081.1_pt1 | contig 11776 bp, 7 predicted proteins | sample 1641001 | NCBI WGS metagenome assembly FTHQ01 (sample SAMEA3914872, study PRJEB12502) | metagenome | biome: forest; material: soil | place: Canada | collected 2011-07-03 | depth 0.3 m | reverse complement strand
GCCGCCGCCACCGCCATTGCCACCGCCGTTACCATGGCCGCCGCCATTGCCGTGACCGCCGCCGTCACCATGGCCGCCGCCATTGCCGTGACCACCGCCGTCACCATGGCCGCCGCCGTTGCCGTGACCACCGCCGTCACCATGGCCGCCGCCGTTGCCGTGACCACCGTCACCATGGCCACCACCGTGGCCGTGACCGCCGCCATCGCCGTGGCCGCCACCATTGCCGTGACCACCGCCATCACCATCGCCACCACCACCGTGCCCACCGCCACCTGAGGTGCCACCGCCCGAAGTGCCGCCACCTGAGGTGCCTCCACCGGAAGTGCCTCCACCGGAAGTGCCGCCGCCCGAAGTGCCTCCACCTGAAGTGCCGCCACCCGAAGTGCCTCCACCGGAGGTGCCTCCACCGGAGGTGCCTCCGCCTGAAGTGCCACCGCCCGAAGTGCCACCGCCCGAAGTGCCGCCACCTGAGGTGCCTCCACCGGAAGTGCCGCCGCCCGAAGTGCCTCCGCCCGAGGTGCCGCCGCCGGAAGTACCACCACCGGAAGTGCCGCCACCCGAACCACCGTTACCCGAACCACCGTTACCCGACGCATTGCCTCCGCGGCCCGTGCCGCTCGTACTGCCTGAAGTTCCACCTGTCGTTCCACCGACACCGGCGGGCCCGACGGCCCCGTTCCCGTTATTTCCGCCGCTACCGGTCCCGTTGCCACTGCCATTACCGGTGCCGCTGCCGCTTCCATTCCCATTACCGCTGCCGCTCGCACCGGCCCCGCTGTTGCCGACGCCCCGGCCGGCATAAACGTGCACCGCGCACGCGGCCGGATTGGCGGCGCACGGCGAGGCATTCTCGACCAGCGTCATGATGGTGTCCGCGCTGGCGTTCGCGGCGGACGCGGTGTCGGGCGTGGTGTTTTGTGCGACGGCATACGAGCAGCAGCACGCAAACGCGGCCGCGGCCAGCAAGGTTGCACGAGGGCGCCGTCCCGCCGCGCGGAACGGTTGTTTCGTCTTATGCATCATGGCCTCCCCATGCGCGCGATGCCTCGTTGCCGCGCGACTATTCACGTGTGGTGCAGGGGGGCTTAAAAGATTCGTTGTCCTATCGTCAGCCGATGACCTCCTGGCCAGCGCTTGACGCTAGCCGCGAACGCGGATCGGCACGCGGGCCCGCCGTGCGCATCCCACTCTGCGAGATTCGTGCCATCGGCCGCGCGGGGCCGTGGCGCAAGGCGGGCGCAGTCGCGTGACCACGCATGCAACGTCGTTGGGGAGGGTTTTGTTTCCGGAATGAAACGTCGGGGCGTCGTTCAGCGCGCCGGCGCGTCGGCCGCGCGCTGCCAGCGGTGAAACAGGATCGACGCGATCCAGCAGACGAGGAACAGCGCGACGATGCCGTAGCCGATCGAGCCGAAGCGTTCGCCGAGCGCATCGAGCGTGTCGCGCACGGGGCCCGTCAGCGACAGCTTGTCGGCCAGCAGTCCGGCTGCCTCGATCCCGCCGATCGCCAGCGCGACGGCCGCCGACACGAACGTGATGCTCGCGTTGTAGAGCAGCTTGCGCTGCGGATCGTCCATCGCCCAGCCGTATGCGTGAATCATCAGCACGTTGTCGGTCGAGTCGATCAGCGTCATGCCGGCCGTGAACAGCGCGGGAAACAGCATGACCGTATAGATCGGCAGCCCCTGGCTCGCCTGCGCGGCGGCAATCGCGAGCAGGCCGATTTCGGTTGCAGTATCGAAACCGAGCCCGAACAGCACGCCGACCGGGTACATGTGCCAGCTCTTCGACACGAACCGGAACAGCGGGCGCAGCAGCCGCGATACGAGGCCGGCGGGACGATGCTCGTGCGCGCCGTCGTGCGTGTGCCCGGACGCGCCGCGATAGCGTCGCCACACGTCGCGCAGGATCATCAGGTTCACGCACGCGAGCACCAGCAGGAACGTCGCCGATACGGCCGTGCCGATCGTGCCGCCGATCTCGCGGAATGCATCGAACCGGTCGCGCAGCGCGAACGCGGTCAGCGCGATACCGAGCGTCGCCGCGATCACGATCGTCGAATGACCGAGCGAAAAGAACAGGCCGACGCTCATGGGACGCTGGCCGTCCTGCATCAGCTTGCGCGTCGCGACGTCGATCGCGGCGATGTGATCCGCGTCGACCGCATGACGCAGCCCGAGCCCGTATGCGATCGCCGCGGTGCCGAGCAGCAGCGGATGGTCGCACAGCACCGCGAGCGCCCACAGCCAGACGGCGACGTTCGCGGCGATCAGGCCGGCATAGAGGGTCAGCAGGCGGCGCAGGGCAGGGGTGGGCGGCATCGGGCGGGTTCCATCTGACGAATCGCCATCCATTGTGGCACGCGAAAAAAAGCGCGGCGCGCCGATCGACCAGACGCGCACGGGATGCGCGCCGGACGAAAAAAAGCCCGTCCGGAACGAACCGGACGGGCCTTGCGCGCATGCGCCGAAGCGCGAGCGAGCGGCGCTTACTTCACTTTCGCGTTGATCACGGCTTCCGACACGTTGGCCGGCGTTTCCGCGTACTGCTTGAACTCCATCGTGTACGTCGCGCGGCCCTGCGTGGCCGAGCGCAGCGACGTCGAATAGCCGAACATCTCCGCGAGCGGCACTTCGGCGCGCACGAGCTTGCCGCCGCCGCCCGCGATGTCCTCCATCCCCTGCACGATGCCGCGCCGGCTGGACAGGTCGCCCATCACGTTGCCCATGAACTCCTCGGGCGTCTCGACCTCGACGGCCATCATCGGCTCGAGCAGCACCGGCTTCGCCTTGCGCATCGCTTCCTTGAACGCCATCGAGCCGGCCATCCGGAACGCATTTTCGTTCGAGTCGACGTCGTGGTACGAACCGAACGTCAGGTGCACCTTCACGTCGACGACCGGGTAGCCCGCGAGCACGCCGCTCTTCAGCGTCTCGGTGATGCCCTTGTCGACGGCCGGGATGAACTCGCGCGGAATCACGCCGCCCTTGATCTCGTCGAGGAACTCGTAGCCCTTGCCCGGGTTCGGCTCGAGCGTGATCACCGCATGACCGTACTGGCCGCGCCCGCCCGACTGCTTGACGAACTTGCCTTCGACGTCGGCCGCCGTCGTGCGCACCGTTTCGCGATACGCGACCTGCGGCTTGCCGACCGTCGCCTCGACGCCGAACTCGCGCTTCATCCGGTCGACCAGGATTTCGAGGTGGAGCTCGCCCATCCCCGAAATGATCGTCTGGCCGGACTCTTCGTCGGTCTGCACGCGGAACGACGGATCCTCCTGCGCGAGACGGTTCAGCGCGAGGCCCATCTTTTCCTGGTCGGCCTTCGTCTTCGGCTCGACGGCCTGCGAGATCACCGGTTCCGGGAATTCCATCTTTTCCAGGATGATCGGCTTGGCCGGATCGCACAGCGTGTCGCCGGTGGTCGCTTCCTTCAGACCGACGGCCGCCGCGATGTCGCCCGCGCGCACTTCCTTGATTTCCTTGCGCTCGTTCGCGTGCATCTGCAGGATCCGGCCGAGCCGCTCCTTCTTGTCCTTCGTCGCGTTGAGCACCGTGTCGCCCGACTCGACGACGCCCGAATACACGCGGAAGAAGATCAGCTGGCCGACGAACGGGTCGGTCATGATCTTGAACGCGAGCGACGAGAACGGTTCGTCGTCGCTCGGATGACGTTCCGCCGGCTTTTCCGGATCGGCGAAGTCGTGGCCGAGGATCGCAGGCACGTCGACCGGCGACGGCAGGTAGTCGATCACCGCGTCGAGCATCGCCTGCACGCCCTTGTTCTTGAACGCGCTGCCGCACAGCATCGGCACGATCTCGTTCGCGATCGTGCGCTGGCGCAGCGCGGCCTTGATCTCGTCCTCGGTCAGCGATTCATGGTCGTGCAGATACTTCTCGAGCAGTTCCTCGCTCGCTTCGGCCGCGGCCTCGACCATCTTCTCGCGCCATTCGTGCGCGAGCTCGACGAGGTTCGCGGGGATGTCCTCGTAGGTGAACTTCACGCCCTGGCTTTCGTCGTCCCACACGATCGCCTTCATCTTCACGAGATCGACGACGCCCTGGAAATGATCTTCCGCGCCGATCGGAATCTGGATCGGCACGGCGACGCCTTTCAGCCGCTCGCCGATCTGCTTCTGCACGCGGAAGAAGTCGGCGCCGATCCGGTCCATCTTGTTGACGAACGCGATGCGCGGCACCTTGTACTTGTTCGCCTGGCGCCACACGGTTTCCGATTGCGGCTGCACGCCGCCGACCGAGTCGTAGACCATGCACGCGCCATCGAGCACGCGCATCGAGCGCTCGACCTCGATCGTGAAGTCGACGTGCCCGGGCGTATCGATGATGTTGATCCGGTGCTCCGGATAGTTGCCGGCCATGCCCTTCCAGAAGGCCGTGGTCGCGGCCGACGTGATCGTGATGCCGCGTTCCTGCTCCTGCTCCATCCAGTCCATCGTGGCCGCGCCGTCGTGCACTTCACCGATCTTGTGGCTCACGCCGGTGTAAAACAGGATGCGCTCGGTCGTCGTGGTCTTGCCGGCATCGATGTGAGCGCTGATCCCGATATTTCGATAGCGCTCGATGGGGGTTTTGCGGGGCACGTGAACCTCCTGGTGGTTCGGATCGTAAGCGGGCCGTCTGATTGGGTGCCGGCCCGGGCTGGAACTAGCGAGATTTAAAGGATAGCGCTTGTCCGTGGCTTTTGCAGATGCGGGCAGCGGGTGCCGAATCAAGGCGGGCGCCGCCGGCGGGCGAAAAAAAACCGGCGCCCGACGACAAATGACGGGCGGCCGGCTTTCGGTCGGTGCGCGGCGCGGTGCCGCCGCGCGCGCCGGGGCGGTTACTGGGCCCGCGGCAGGCCGTCGAGCTTCATGCCGGGCTTGATGCCCTTCGCGGCGAACCAGCCCTTGCTCATTTCGAGCGCATAGACGCCGTTGTTGCGCGGGCAGTGGTTGTCGGTGGTTTCCGCGCGCATCTCGTCGATGTCGGTGATCGTGCCGTCGGCGCGGATGAACGCGATCGACAGCGGAATCAGCGTGTTCTTCATCCAGAAGCAGTGCACGGCGTTCTCGTTGAAGACGAACAGCATGCCTTCGTTCGGCGCGAGCTGCGAACGGTACATCAGCCCCTGTTCGCGGTCGGCGTCGTTCGCGGCGACGGCCGCGTCGATCACGTACATGCCGGCGCGCAGCTTCACGCGCGGGAACTCGCTCGGCTGCTTGGCGCCGGGCGGCACTTGCGCGCCGGCGGCCTGCATGCCGAGCGCGAGGACGGCGAGCGCGGCGGGAAACACGGCGGCACGCGCAAGGCGGCCGAGCGACGGGCGCAGGGAGAAGTGCACAGCATGGCTCCTGTCTGGAAAACAAGACCCGCATGGTACGCGATGCGCGCCGGCGGGCACAAAAAAGAAAAAGGCAGATCGCCTTGCGGTGATCTGCCTTTCAACGCCGTAAGAACGGCAAGACTGCGTGTTCTTGACTGCGTTATTACAGCTTGCTTACTTAGTTCGAAGCAGCTGCCGGTGCTGCTGCGTCGCTTGCTGCAGCCTTCTTCGATGCCTTGTGGTGCTTCTTGGCAGCGTGGTGCTTCTTGGCAGCGTGCTTAGCCGGTGCCGAAGCAGCTTCTGCTGCTGCCGGAGCAGCTTCCGGAGCCGAAGCTTGCGCGAAAGCAGCCGTTGCGAAGAGGCCAGCGACCAGAGCGGCGATCAGTTTGTTCATGTTGTGTTCCTCAGCTTTAGTTAATTAACCAAATGACCCGGCAATAGGAGTCATGTCGTCTAACGGTGCCATCCACCTTTCGGTTGACAGACGCTTCGAGAAATTTCTCTTTGCGCTGCGGGCGCCGAATCGTATTCGAATAAAACGTCGCTTTCGTGACGCAAACACGGGTTCGGCTGCCAATGCCGGATAGCTAAGGTTGGCATCTGCGTGGTTTAACGCACGATCTCGGCAGGCGGTTGACGAAAAAGATGACGAAAAATTCGCGCGTCCCGGAGGCGTCATCCGGCGGGCGCGAAACCGTCCCATGGCGCGCGCGGCGGCAGGGCAATTGTTTCGCCTGGCGCAATGCCGAGCGCGAATATATCGAGTGCGCCGATGCCGACGCGCACGAGGCGCAACGTCGGAAACCCGACGGCCGCCGTCATCCGGCGCACCTGCCGGTTCTTGCCCTCGGTGATCGCCAGCTCGATCCACGTGGTCGGAATCGCGGCGCGGTAGCGGATCGGCGGGTTGCGCGGCCACAGCGTGTCGGGCGGCTCGATGAATTCGGCGCGGCACGGGCGGGTCACGTAGTCGCCGAGGTCGACGCCGCGGGCGAGCGCCTTCAGGTCGGCCGGCCCGGGTGCGCCGTCGACCTGCGCCCAGTAGCGCTTCACCAGTTTGTGGCGCGGCTCCGCGATGCGCGCCTGCAGCGCGCCGTCGTCGGTGAGCAGCAGCAGCCCCTCGCTGTCCGCGTCGAGCCGGCCGGCTGCGTACACGCCGGGCGTTTTGACCCAGTCGCCGAGCGAGGGCCGCGTCTCGTGCGCGGAAAACTGGCAAATCGTGCCGAACGGCTTGTTGAGGGCGATGAGGTTCATGGCAGGGCGCCCGCCCGGCGCACCGCGGGAGGCGGGAGCGGGCGGTCTATGGCAAATGGCGGAATCTTAATGCATAATACGGAACGGCAAGTCCTCTGTCTTATATAAGACATAAGTGAGGTCTTGATACGCAGTGCCGCGGTTCACGCCGAAGTGCCCGGTTGGGGCGCTAGAATAGCGGCTCGCTGTTGCCGTCACGGGGTGGCCATGCCGCGCCCCCGCCGCGCGCGCAGCTTCGACCAGCATCACCTGCTCAGCCACGTCACTGGAGTCGATCATGCCGTATCAGCACATCAAGGTTCCGGAGGGCGGTGACAAGATCACCGTCAACAAGGACTTCTCGCTCAACGTTTCCGATCAGCCGATCATTCCCTATATCGAAGGCGACGGTACGGGCTTCGATATCACGCCGGTCATGATCAAGGTCGTCGACGCGGCGGTCGCGCACGCGTACAAGGGCAAGCGCAAGATCCACTGGATGGAGATCTTCGCGGGCGAGAAGGCGACCAAGGTGTACGGTCCGGACGTGTGGCTGCCGGACGAAACGCTGCAGGTCCTGAAGGAATACGTGGTGTCGATCAAGGGGCCGCTCACGACCCCGGTCGGCGGCGGCATCCGTTCGCTGAACGTCGCGCTGCGCCAGGAGCTCGATCTCTACGTGTGCCTGCGCCCCGTCCAGTACTTCAAGGGCGTGCCGTCGCCGGTGCGCGAGCCGCAGAAGATCGACATGGTGATCTTCCGCGAGAACTCGGAAGACATCTACGCGGGCATCGAATGGGCCGCGGGCTCCGAGCAGGCGAAGAAGGTGATCAAGTTCCTGCAGGACGAGATGGGCGTGAAGAAGATCCGCTTCCCGGAAACCTCCGGGATCGGCGTGAAGCCCGTGTCGACGGAAGGCACCGAGCGGCTCGTGCGCAAGGCGATCCAGTACGCGATCGACAACGATCGCAAGTCGGTCACGCTGGTGCACAAGGGCAACATCATGAAGTTCACGGAAGGCCTGTTCCGTGACGCCGGCTACGCGCTCGCGCAGAAGGAATTCGGCGGCGAGCTGATCGATGGCGGCCCGTGGATGCGCGTGAAGAACCCGAAGACGGGTAACGAGATCGTGATCAAGGATTCGATCGCCGACGCGTTCCTGCAGCAGATCCTGCTGCGCCCGGCCGAATACGACGTGATCGCGACGCTGAACCTGAACGGTGACTACATCTCCGACGCGCTGGCCGCGCAGGTCGGCGGCATCGGGATCGCGCCGGGCGCGAACCTGTCGGATTCGGTCGCGATGTTCGAGGCGACGCACGGCACGGCGCCGAAGTACGCGGGCAAGGATTACGTGAACCCGGGTTCCGAGATCCTGTCGGCGGAAATGATGCTGCGCCACCTCGGCTGGACGGAAGCAGCCGACACGATCATCGCCGCGATGGAGAAGTCGATCCTGCAGAAGCGCGTCACGTACGACTTCGCGCGCCTGATGGAAGGCGCGACGCAGGTGTCGTGCTCCGGCTTCGGCGAAGTGCTGATCGAGAACATGTAAGACCCCTTCCGGGGTGGGCCGGCACGTTGCCGGCCGCCCCGGCGCTGACTGCCGGCGCCGGAGCGTTTCGTGGATGGCAGGTTTGTTGGCAGGGCGGTCCGGCATGCGGGCCGCGGCGCCGCGATGCGGCCCGCATGCCCTGCAAGGTAGAACATGACGGCCCTCGCAACACCTCCGCCCGGCTGAGCCGGCGCGCCCCTTTCGCGATCGACCCGGTCGCTCCCCGCCGGTTACCGCCGGCGCTCTTCAGTCCCACCATTACGTAGCAATGCTTTGACCACCATGTCCACTTCGCCCAAGATCATCTACACCCTCACCGACGAAGCGCCGGCGCTCGCGACCTATTCGCTGCTGCCGATCGTCAAGGCCTTCACGCGTTCGTCCGGCGTCGCCGTCGAAACGCGCGACATCTCGCTCGCCGGCCGCATCATCGCGGCATTCGCAGACGTCCTGCCGTCGGAGCAGAAGGGTTCCGACGATCTGGCCGAGCTGGGCCAGCTCACGCTGAAGCCGGAAGCGAACATCATCAAGCTGCCGAACATCAGCGCATCGGTGCCGCAGCTGAAGGCCGCGATCGCCGAACTGCAGGCGCAGGGCTACGCGCTGCCGGCCTATCCGGAAGATCCGTCGACGGACGAAGAGAAGGCCGTCAAGGCGCGCTACGACAAGATCAAGGGCAGCGCGGTGAACCCGGTGCTGCGCGAAGGCAACTCCGACCGCCGCGCGCCGCTGTCGGTCAAGAACTACGCACGCAAGCATCCGCACAAGATGGGCGCGTGGAAGTCCACGTCGAAGGCCCACGTCGCGCACATGAGCGAAGGCGACTTCTACGGCAGCGAGAAGTCGGCGCTGATCGCCGAGGCCGGCAGCGTGAAGATCGAACTCACGACGACCGACGGCGCGAAGAAGGTGCTGAAGGAAAAGACGGCCGTGAAGGCCGGTGAAGTGATCGACGCATCGGTGATGAGCCGCAACGCGCTGCGCAGCTTCATCGAAGCGCAGATCGCCGACGCGAAGGCGCAGGACGTGCTGTTCTCGGTGCACCTGAAGGCGACCATGATGAAGGTCTCGGACCCGATCCTGTTCGGTCACTTCGTGTCGGTGTTCTACCGCGACGCGCTCACGAAGCACGCGGACGTGCTGGCGAAGGCCGGCTTCAATCCGAACAACGGGATTGGCGACCTGTACGCGCGCCTGAAGGACCTGCCGGCCGACACGCGCGAAGCGATCGAGGCCGACGTCAAGGCCGAGTACGCGGTGCGCCCGCGCCTCGCGATGGTCAACTCGGACAAGGGCATCACGAACCTGCACGTGCCGAGCGACGTGATCGTCGACGCATCGATGCCGGCGATGATCCGCGATTCGGGCGGCATGTGGGGCCCGGACGGTCAACTGTACGACGCGAAGGCCGTGATTCCGGACCGCTGCTACGCAGGCGTGTACCAGGCCGTGATCGAGGACTGCAAGCAGCACGGCGCGTTCGATCCGGTCACGATGGGCAGCGTGCCGAACGTAGGCCTGATGGCGCAGGCGGCCGAAGAATACGGTTCGCACGACAAGACGTTCCAGATCCCGGCGGACGGCGTCGTGCGCGTCACCGACGAAGCCGGCAACGTGCTGCTCGAGCACGCGGTCGAGGCGGGCGACATCTGGCGCATGTGCCAGACGAAGGACGCACCGGTGCAGGACTGGGTCAAGCTCGCGGTCAACCGCGCCCGCGCGACCGGCGCCCCGGCCGTGTTCTGGCTCGATCCGGCGCGCGCGCACGATGCGCAGATCATCGCGAAGGTCGAACGCTACCTGAAGGATCACGACACGAACGGCCTCGACATCCGGATCATGACGCCGGTCGACGCCACGCGTTTCTCGCTCGAGCGCATCCGCGCGGGCAAGGACACGATTTCGGTCACCGGCAACGTGCTGCGCGATTACCTGACCGATCTGTTCCCGATCATGGAACTCGGCACCAGCGCGAAGATGCTGTCGATCGTGCCGCTGATGGCCGGCGGCGGGATGTTCGAAACGGGGGCGGGCGGCTCCGCGCCGAAGCACGTGCAGCAGTTCGTCGAGGAAGGCTTCCTGCGCTGGGATTCGCTCGGCGAATTCCTCGCGCTGGCCGCGTCGCTCGAGCACCTCGGCAACGCGTACCAGAACCCGAAGGCGCTCGTGCTCGCGAAGACGCTCGACCAGGCAACCGGCAAGTTCCTGGACGAGAACAAGTCGCCGGCGCGCAAGGTCGGCGGCCTCGACAACCGCGGCAGCCACTTCTACCTGTGCCTGTACTGGGCGCAGGCATTGGCCGAGCAGACCGAGGACGCCGCGCTGAAGGCGCAGTTCGAGGACGTGGCGAAGGCGCTGTCCGACAACGAAGCGCGCATCCTGGAGGAACTGGCGGCCGCGCAGGGCAAGCCGCAGGCGATCGGCGGCTACTACCGTCCGAACGTCGACCTGACGAGCCAGGCCATGCGCCCGAGCGCGACGCTGAACGGCATCGTCGACGCGGTCGCCTGACGCCGGGCGCGCACTCGCGCGAGCCGATGCGCGTGTCGACGCGGCGCGGTCAGCCGTTCGCCGCCCGACATCCAATGAAAACGCCCCGGTCGCCCGGGGCGTTTTTCGTTGCAGGCGTGCCATTCAGACGTGGACGATTTCCCATTCGGCGATTTCGTGCGGCACTTCGAGCGTCGCGGTGTCGAGTTCGGACAGTTGCTCGCAGTCGCCGCGGGAGATGTGGTCGGCCGCCACTTCGGGGCACGAGAATGCGCCGAGCAGGGCGTTGCCGAACGTCGCTTCCCAGCCGCCGTTACCCGGCAGGATGTAGAACGACCCGAGCGCTGAACCAAAGCGAAATCCCTTCATTTCCGTTCTCCCTTTCTGATGACGAGCGATTCTGTTATGCCGCCTGCCGGCTCGGCCGGCTGTGGCCCGACTGGCTGCCTGCGCCGCGTTCCGTGTCGGACCGTCGTGGCGAAGCGTCAGTGCATGGAACAAAGTCTACGTCCGCGACCCGCCCGGATGGTGCATGTAGAACGGCTTCTCGAAACAAAAATTCTCTTTTAAAAACAAATAATTATTTCGAGCGTTTTGTATTGCGGAACGTTTTTCGGCATCGCGAAACGAGAAATTTGTGCCCTGCACCACGAATTTTTATAACGCAGTGACTTGTTCCGCATCGTGAAAAATTAACGGGTTTGCGGATCGTCGATGCAGCGGGTGGAAACGTGGGGGCGGGCGCAACGCGCATGGGGACGGCGGACGAGGAGCGACCGCTGGCGAAGCGCCGCTCGGCGATGCCTAGCGTGGCGCCGCATCCGGCACGGTGGCGATGCTCGCTGCGGCGTATCGCCGCCCGCCCGGCGACGGCGTTTTCCGATCCGGCCCTGCGGTTATGATGACGCGACCGCCGCGGCTGTCGCGCGGCGCTGCATGAACAACGAGGATCGATTGATGAGACGGAGAACTTTCCTGTCGCGTGCCATCGGCGTCGCGGCCGCATCGCTGTTCGCGCGCACCGCGTGGGCGCAGCATGCCGGTCACGCGGGCATGGCCGGCATGGATGCGATGGACGACATGGCGGGCATGTCGGGGATGTCGGCGCACGCGCAGCACGGCCAGCCCGCGCCGGCCGCGCTGGCGGCCGCCGACGCGCTGCCGGCCGGCGCG
>FTHQ01000207.1_pt1 | contig 11784 bp, 13 predicted proteins | sample 1641001 | NCBI WGS metagenome assembly FTHQ01 (sample SAMEA3914872, study PRJEB12502) | metagenome | biome: forest; material: soil | place: Canada | collected 2011-07-03 | depth 0.3 m | reverse complement strand
GCAGCGCGCATCGCCGCCGGCACCGCGACGGCCGATGCCGCGGCCGGCACGGCATTCGCGCCCGACCCGGGCGTGACACCCGGCACCGAAAGCGGCACCGGCGCCGCGGGCGGCGTCGGCACGACCGGCGTCGTCATTTTCATCGGTTCGCCTTGCGGCGTCGGCGCGGGTTCGGGCAGCGGCGCGACGGGCTCCTTCTCGGCGGCCTTCACGGTCGCGCGGTCGCGCCGCGCCGGGTCGATCTTCAGGAAATGCTCGACGAGATTGAAGAACCGCTCGTAGAACACGCCGGCGGGAATCGTCTCGCTGGCGGTCTTGACGAGCGCATCGTCGCTCGAGCCGATCGGCAGCGACAGCGAGCCGAACACGCTGAGGCCGACGCTGGCCGACGTATTCGACTTCTTCAGCGTGTAGCGGTCCTGCACCGCGTTCACGTACGCGATGCTCGACGAGCCGTCCGCGTTCGCGTCCGCGCACACGACGTGAAACTCGATCACGACGTGCATGTCGTTGCTCGGCTGGAAATTCTTGCTGCCGTCGACCGCGTCGTTGCGCGACGACGACACCACGTAGCCCTGGCTCAGCAGCGCGCGCCGCGCGGCCTCGCAGGCCGCGTCGGATTTCGAGTGGAACGTATGCGCATACGGGCTGCTCGTCGCGTCGAACTGTTCCTGCTGGTAGATCGGCTTGGGCGGCGACGAGCATGCCGCCAGCACGGTCGCGGCCGCGAGCGCGCACGAAACGGAAAACAGGCGAAATCGGTTGTGCATGGCGTCTTTCAGAAGGCTCGGCGAGAGGCGGCGCAAGGGCGGTGCCTGGATGGCGCGCGCGTGCACATCTCGTATGGCCGGGGCGACATTATAGTTTCGTTTGATGTCGCGCTCGCTTCAGCCGGCCGGCGCGCCGCGCGCCGCGGCCAGCAATTGCGCCGTCAGCGGATGGTGTTCGCCGCGCCGGGAGCGGATCGCGTGGATCTCCTCGGTCACGTCGCCCGCGCGCCCGAGCCGCCTGAGCCCGCGCAGCAGCGACGCATCGTTCGCGCCGAGTTCGCTCAGCGCAAACACGCCGAGGCCGCGCGCCGCGAACACGGCCATCAGCGCGCTGTCCTCGAACTCGCCGGCCACGCGCGGCATGATCCGCTCGCTTTCCAGCCACCCGTCGAGGCGCGCGCGCAACGCGGAATGCGCGGTCGGCAGCAGCACGGGCAGCTCGGCCAGGCACTGCGGAAAGCGCTGCCGCGCGGCCGGCGTGACGAGTGCCGCGGGCCCGTACCAGTCGACTGGCGACGCCACGAGCCGCTCGCTCGTCACGCGCAGGTTCGACCCGGACGGCGCGCCCTGGCCGGCCAGCACGAGATCCAGATGATGCAGCGCGAGCTCCGCGAGCAGCGCGTCGTGCTCGCCTTCGTGGCACAGCAGCCGCAGCGTCGGCGTATCGAGCACCGGGGCCAGGAGCGCGTGCGCGGCGAGCTTGGAGATGCCGTCCGCGAGGCCGACCGCGAGCCGCACGGTCGGCTGGCTGGCCGCCGCGCGCACGTCGTCGGGAATCAGCCGGCCCATCTCGAAGATGACTTCCGCGCGCGCGAACGCGGCCTGCCCGGCGTCGGTCATCGCCACGCCGCGCCCGGCCGGGCGCAACAACTGGTGCCCGAGCGATTTCTCCAGCTCGCGCACCTGCGCGCTGATCGTCTGCACGGCCATGTCCAGCCGGGCGGCGGCGCGTGCGAAGCCGCCTTCCTTCACGACGACCCAGAAATAGTACAGATGTCGAAAATTCAGCATCGCAGCGGGATATATCGGAAAAACCGAACCTGAAATCAGATTCTCTCTGATTTTTTCGAAGTGTGGGGCGGCATATCATCAGGCTTTCCACTTTCGTATCGGCCCTCCCATGGACTACCTGCTGACGCTTGCCACCGACCCCGCCGTCTGGGCCGCGCTCCTGACGCTCGTCGTGATGGAAGTCGTGCTCGGCATCGACAACCTGATCTTCATCTCGATCCTCAGCAACAAGCTGCCCGAAGCGCAGCGCGCACGCACGCAGCGCCTCGGCATCGGGCTCGCGCTGGTGATGCGCCTGGCGCTGCTGGGCAGCGTCGCGTGGATCGCGAGCCTGACCGAACCCGTGTTCACGCTGTTCGACCATGCGTTCTCGTGGCGCGACATGATCCTGCTGTCGGGCGGCCTGTTCCTCGTGTGGAAGGCGACCACCGAAATCCATCACCACGTGTCGCACGACGGCGACGCCGCGGGCGGGGCGGCCGGCGCGGCCGGCCTGACGGTGTGGGCCGCGATCGGCCAGATCGTGATGCTCGACATCGTGTTCTCGATCGACAGCATCGTGACCGCGATCGGCATGACCGAGCACGTTCCGATCATGTTCGTCGCCGTGATCGTCGCCGTGACCGTGATGCTGTTCGCCGCGCAGCCGCTCGCGCGCTTCATCGACCGCAACCCGACGATCGTGATGCTCGCGCTGTCGTTCCTGGTCGTGATCGGCATGACGCTGATCGCCGAAGGGTTCGGGTCGCACGTGCCGAAGGGCTACATCTATGCGGCGATGGCGTTCTCGGCGTTCGTCGAGGGCATGAACATGCTGGCGCGGCGCGCGAAGGCGAAGCGGGCGGCGCACGCGGCACGCGACTGAGCCGGCGCGCGTGACGCCGGCCGCTGCGGCGGCCGGTTCGCGCGCCTCATACGGAATCCGGATGAAATTCGCACGGAAAGGAGAAGCGCGATGAAATGTCCTGTCTGCAAGACGCCCGACCTGCTGATGGCCGAGCGCCAGTCGATCGAGATCGACTACTGTCCGACCTGCCGCGGCGTGTGGCTCGATCGCGGCGAACTCGACAAGCTGATCGCCCGGGAAACCGGCGACGCGCCGGTACGTCGCGACGCCGCGCCCGCACAACACGATACGCATGCGCAGCGCGGCCGTGACGATGGCTGGGGGCGCGATGGTCGCTCGTACGACGAGCGTGACCGGCATGACGGCCGGCGTCGGAAGAAGTCGGTGTTCGACCTGTTCGATTTCGATTGAAGCGGGCGTCCGCGCGCGCGAACGCGTGCGGCCCGATGCAAGAAAGCCCCGCCGGCAGCGCGCCGGACGGGGCTTTTTCATGCGCGTCGCGTCAGGACACGCATCGGCACTTACGCGTTGCCGGCCGTCACGTCGATGCGGCGCGGACGCGTTTGCTCGCGGCGCGGGATCGTCAGCGTCAGCACGCCGTCGCGCAGGTTCGCGTCGATCCGCGACGTGTCGAGGTCGGCGCTCAGCACGAAGGATCGCGCATAGCGCGTCGCGCGCACTTCCGCATGTCGCACGCGCAGGTCGGCCGGTGTGTCGATGTGCGTCGTGGCTTCGATCGTCAGCGTCGTGTCGTGCACCTTCACGTCGAGATTCTCGCGCGGCACGCCCGGCAGGTCGGCGCGCAGCGTGACGCCGCGTTGATCCTCGACGATGTCGACGGACGGGATGATCGCGGGCCGGCGCGCGGCTTCGGCAGCCGCGGGGTGAACGGTGTCGGTTTGGCGTTCGGCCAGGGTCGGGTTCGTGTTCATGTCGATATCCTGAAGATTACTGAATGGTGATCGCGCGCGGCTTCGCCGCTTCGCGCCGGCCGACGCGAATCAGCAGGCAGCCGTTTTCATAGCGGGCGCTGACCTGGTCGGGGTCCGCGTCGCGCGGCAGTTCGACCACACGGCGGAACGCGCCGTGAAAGCGCTCCTGCGCATACGTGCGCACGTCGTCGCCTTCGCGCGGCGCCGGCTTGCGTTCGCCGCTGATCGTCAGCAGATCCTTGTCGATCGACACGTCGAAGTCGGCCGCGGCCATGCCGGGCGCGAACGCGACGATCTCGATCGCGTCGTCGGTGGCGCCGACGTTGAGCGCGGGAAACGCGCCGGGGCGCACCGCGCGGATGCCGGACGGGCGTTCGCCGAGCAGGCTCGCCATCTGCCGCTGCACGCGGGCGAATTCGTCGAACAGATCGTGGCCGAAATGGATACCGCTCATGTTGGTCCTCCTGAACAGGGAACGCGGGAGACGTGACGGCGCGACGCCTGCGGCGGGCGCGACGGGTGGCTCCACTGGGTCGATACGGGGGCGGTGCGTGGTAGTCGGCACTGCCCGACGACGCTTAATTAGTGGCCGCCGTCGCGCATTTCAAGAGGGCATCCGCAATCGGCGTCGACGCAGGTGAGCGGGATTCGATGCGACAATCGCTGCGGCATATCTGCAGACCAACGACACGGGACAACCATGGACATTCGACGTATCGCGATCGTCGGCGCCGGCGTGATCGGCGCGAGCTGGACCGCTTTCTACCTGACGCAGGGTTTCGACGTCGTCGTGACCGACCCGGCGCCGCAAGCCGACGCGCGGCTGCGCGACGCGCTGGCCGCGTTCCTCGGCGAGCGGGCCGCCGAACTTGCCGCGCGGCTGTCGTTCGACGCCGATCTCGTGCGGGCGCTCGACGGCGTCGACTTCGTGCAGGAGAACGGCCCCGAGCGACTCGACCTGAAGCGTGCGCTCTATCGCCAGATGGACGACGTGCTGCCCGCGCACGTGCCGATCGCGTCGAGCTCGTCGGGCCTGAAGATGTCCGACATCCAGACCGCGTGCGCGAAGCATCCGGAACGCTGCCTGATCGCGCATCCGTTCAATCCGCCGCATCTGATCCCGCTCGTCGAGCTGGTCGGCGGCGATGCGACCGGCCAGGACGTGATCGCGCGCGCGAAGCAGTTCTACGATGCGCTCGGCAAGCAGACCATCGTCCTCAACAAGGAGATGACGGGCCACGTCGCGAACCGGCTCGCGGCCGCGCTGTTCCGCGAGGTGTATCACCTCGTCGGCGAAGGCGTCGTGAGCGTCGCCGATGCGGACAAGGCCGTCGCGTGGGGCCCCGGCCTGCGCTGGGGGCTGATGGGGCAGTGCCTGACCTATCACCTCGGCGGCGGCGCGGGCGGGATCGCGCACTTCCTCGAACACCTGTCGGGGCCGATCACGAGCTGGTGGGACGACCTCGGCACGCCGTCGTTCGATCCGGAGGTCGATCGCAAGCTGAACGACGAGCTGCGCGCGATCCAGGGCGAGCGCTCGATGCAGGAACTGGCGGCGGAGCGCGACCGGTTGCTCGTCGAACTGATCGACGCGCGGCGCCGCAGCTTCCTGCCCTGATCCGGCGCGCCGGCTATTGCTGCGACGTCGATTGCGGAGCGGGCGGCGTCTGCGCCAGCCAGCCGGGGTTCGTGGCCTGCACGAGTTCGCGGTTGCGCGCGCGGGTCGCGGCGTTCGGCGGGTAGTTGCCGTCGTTCGTCGGCAGTTCGCCGTCGAGATAGGCCTGCTTGAGCTGGTCGATGACTTCCGCGCGCGTCAGGCCCGGTGCGGGGGCCGCCGCATCGGTCTGGGCAAAGGCGGGGGACAGCAGCGCGGCTGCAGCGGTCGCGACGGCGAATCGCAGGACGTTCTTCATGGCGGGCTCCGATCAAGGGGACGGGTACCGGTGGCGCGCGGCGCGATACCGTGCGTTCCGATGGGGCCCATTGTCGCGAGCGGGTGCTGCGCGGACGATGACGCGTTCCGGGCAAAGCTGTCAGGTGCGGCGGGCGCACCCGTGCGGTGCGCGCGGTGCCGCTACAACTCGGCCGCCGCGGTGATCAGCGTGGCTTCGAGCGCGAGCGTCGAACGCGACGCGGCCGCCGGGCGGTCGATCACGTATTCGAGTTCGCCGAGTTCCGGCAGCCCCGCCTCGAGCCGCGCGAGCCCGGCCGGGATCACGTAGCCGGCGAACGCGCTGACGCCGAGCCCCGCGCTCGCGGCCGCCCGCAATACCGCGATGCTGCTGCTCACGACGGCGATCCGGTACGGTCGCCCGACGGCCTCGAGCGATTCGAGCACGCGGCGGCGCGACACGCTCGGCTCCGGATGCATCGCGAGCGGCAGCACGGCCTCGTGGCCGGTGATCCGCGAATCGGGGCCGGTGCACCAGTACAGCGGTTCGCTGCGGATCACGCGGCCGCGCCGGCTGCCGGCGATGCGTTTCGCGAACACGAGATCGTGCCGGCCTTCGTCGAGCGCGTCGAACAGGTCGCCCGACAGCCCGGTCGAGATCGCGAGCTCGACGTCCGGGTTGCGCTGCACGAAGCTCGCGAGCGCGGCCGTCAGGTGCGCCGACGCGAAATCCTCCGACATCGCGAGCCGCACCTTGCCCGACAGCGGCGGCCCGCATACCGACGTGACGGCCTCGTCCATCAGTTCGAGGATGCGCACCGCGTAGCGGAACAGCGCGTCGCCGTGCTGCGACAGGTGCACGTTGCGCGTGTCGCGCTCGAACAGCGGCCGGTCGAGCAGCTCCTCGAGGCGGCGGATATGCTGGCTGACGGTCGATTGCGACAGGTTCACGCGCTCGGACGCGGCGGTGAAGCTGCCGGACTGGGCGACGGCGACGAAACTGCGCAGCAGCTCGGGCGGTAACGGACGCATTGCTAAATCCACTGAATCGGTTTCGACAACTTCATAAATGGCCGGATTTTGCGGCGCTAGTATCGGATCACGCGCCAGTGCGGCCTCCGCGAACGAGGGCGCCGGGCGCGTAGCCCGTGTCGCGCCGCCGGCTGCTTCGGTCAGTCTAAGCCATCCGGCGTCCGGCCCGAAACCGCATCATCCCATCGACCCCGAGAACGTGCTCGCACGACGAGCCGCCGGGCCGCGGCGCCCCGCCGCAGGAGACAGACAGTCCGCCCCGGATCGGCGTGCGGGCCTGACTCCCGCACGCGTCAGGCGCCCGTCACGAAGAGACTGGAGACGACTCATGATCATCTACGGAACCGCGCTGCTGGCGTTCTGCCACCTGGCCGGACTGTTCCTCGGCGACCTGCTCGGCAGCGCGATCGGCGTGAAGACCAACGTCGGCGGCGTCGGCATCGCGATGCTGCTGCTGATCTGCCTGCGCTTGTGGTTGCACCGGCGCGGCTGGCTGCCGAAGGAGACCGAGGCCGGCGTCGGTTTCTGGGGCGCGATGTACATCCCGGTCGTCGTCGCGATGGCCGCGAACCAGAACGTCGTCGCCGCGCTGAAGGGCGGCCCGGTCGCGCTGCTGGCCGCCGTCGGCGCGGTCGCGATCTGCGCCTGCTGCATCGCGGTACTCGCGCGCACGGGGCGCGACGACACGGCCTTCGCGGGCGTGCCGCAATTCGAAGAACAATAACGGAGGCCGCCATGCTGCAGATGCTCGAAAAAGTCGTCGCCCACAACGGGCTCGTCGCGTCGTTCGCGCTGGTCGGCCTGATCATGTGGCTGTCGTCGATCGCGTCGCGCAAGCTCACGTTCGGCCGCGTGCACGGCTCGGCGATCGCGATCGTCATCGGTCTCGTGCTCGCGTACGTCGGCGGCGCATTCACCGGCGGCGAGAAGGGGCTGGCCGACGTCAAGCTGTTCGCCGGCATCGGCCTGATGGGCGGCGCGATGCTGCGCGATTTCGCGATCGTCGCGACCGCGTTCGAAGTGCAGCCCACCGAGGCGCGCAAGGCCGGGCTCGTCGGCGTCGTGTCGCTGCTGCTCGGCACCGTGCTGCCGTTCATCGTCGGCGCCTGCATCGCGCGCGCATTCGGCTACACCGACGCGGTCAGCATGACGACGATCGGCGCGGGCGCCGTCACCTACATCGTCGGGCCCGTCACCGGCGCGGCGATCGGCGCGAGTTCCGACGTGATCGCGCTCAGCATCGCGACCGGGCTCGTGAAGGCGATCATCGTGATGGTCGGCACGCCGATCGCGGCCAACTTCATGGGCCTGAAGACGCCGCGCTCCGCGATGATCTTCGGCGGGCTGGCCGGCACCGTCAGCGGTGTGAGCGCGGGCCTTGCCGCGACGGATCGCCGGCTCGTCCCGTACGGCGCGCTGGTCGCCACGTTCCATACCGGCATCGGCTGCCTGCTCGGGCCGTCGCTGCTGTTCTTCACGACGCGCGCGCTGGTCGGCGGGTAGGGCGATGCGACGCGGTCCGCGTGCGGGCCGCCCATCCATCGCGGCGTCCTCTGAGTCGCATTCTGCAACTTCATCAATCGACAGCGGCGCCAGGCTTAGAATGCCGCTGAACCCTCGAAGCGGAGAACTGTTCATGACGGGATGGAATCACGCGCGGCAGGCGCGCGATGCACGCCTCGCGGCCGGCGCGGCTTACGCGCAAGGCAAGCGGGTCGATGCGCGCGACACCGTCGCGCTGCTCGAAGCGGTGCTGCGGCCCGGCGACCGCGTGTGCCTCGAAGGCGACAACCAGAAGCAGGCCGACCTGCTCGCGACGGCGCTCGCCGACGTCGACAGCGCGAAGATCCACGACCTGCACATGGTGCAGTCGGGCGTCGTGCTGCCCGAGCATCTCGACGTGTTCGAGCGCGGCATCGCGAAGCGGCTCGACTTCGCGTATTCGGGCCCGCAGTCGCAACGCATCGCGAAGCTGCTGTTCGGCGGCAAGATCGCGCTCGGCGCGGTGCATACCTATCTCGAACTGTTCGCCCGCTACTTCATCGACCTCACGCCGCAGGTCGCGTTGATCGCCGCCGTGAGCGCCGATCGCGACGGCAACCTGTACACCGGCCCGAACACCGAGGACACGCCGACCGTCGTCGAGGCCACCGCCTTCAAGGACGGCATCGTGATCGCGCAGGTCGACCGCATCGTCGACAAGGTGCCGCGCGTCGACATCCCGGGCGATCGCGTGCATTTCGTCGTCGAGGCCGGCCGGCCGTTCTACGTCGAGCCGCTGTTCACGCGCGATCCGGCCGCGATCACCGAAACGCAGATCCTGACCGCGATGCTCGCGATCAAGGGCATCTACGAGCCGTACGGGATCAAGCGCCTGAACCACGGGATCGGCTTCAACACGGCCGCGATCGAGCTGCTGCTGCCGACCTACGGCGAAAAGCTCGGGCTGAAGGGCAAGGTCTGCACGCACTGGGCGCTCAACCCGCATCCGACGCTGATTCCCGCGATCGAATCGGGCTGGGTCGAGCAGATCCACTGCTTCGGTTCCGAGGTCGGGATGGACGACTACATCCGCGCGCGCTCCGACGTGTGGTTCACGGGCCCCGACGGGTCGCTGCGCTCGAACCGCGCGTTCTGCCAGACGGCCGGCCTCTATGCGTGCGACATGTTCATCGGCTCGACGCTGCAGATCGACCTGTCCGGCCACTCGTCGACGGTCACGGCCGAGCGGATCGCCGGCTTCGGCGGCGCGCCGAACATGGGCAGCGACGCGCGCGGCCGGCGCCATCCGAGCGAGCCGTGGCTGAAGGCCGGCGCGGAAGCCGACCCCGACACGCCGGCGGCGCTGCGGCGCGGCCGCAAGCTGGTCGTGCAGATCGGCGAGACGTTCGGCGACAAGAACGTGCCGATGTTCGTCGAGAAGCTCGACGCGCTGAAGCTCGCGGACAAGCTGCAGCTCGACCTCGCGCCGATCATGGTCTATGGCGACGACGTCACGCACATCGTCACCGAGGAAGGGATCGCGAACCTGCTGATGTGCCGCGACAAGGACGAACGCGAGCACGCGATCCGCGGCGTCGCCGGCTATACCGACGTCGGCCGCGGCCGCGACCGGAAGATGGTCGAGCGGCTGCGCGAGCGCGGCGTGATCCGCCGCCCGGAGGATCTCGGCATCGATCCGCTCGACGCCGACCGCCGCTGGCTCGCCGCGCGGTCGATCAAGGATCTGGTGCACTGGTCGGGCGGGCTCTATGCGCCGCCGGCCCGGTTCCGCAACTGGTGAGGAAGAGGGCATGGAACAGTTGAACTATCGCTTCACCGCGCGCGAACGCGCGAAGGGCGAGCAGGCCGCGGCGCTCGTCGGCGTGGTCGCGTCCGGCAATCTCGAGGTGCTCGTCGAGCGCGTGCTGCCGGGCAACGAATGCGAGATCGACATCCGCACCGCGGCCGTCGGTTTCGGCGCGGTCTGGCAGGCGGTCGTATCGGATTTCGTCGAACGGCGTACGCCGGGCGGCCTGAAGCTGTCGATCAACGACGGCGGCGCGCGGCCCGACATGGTGTCGCTGCGGCTCGCGCAGGCCGTGCGCGCGATCGAGGGGGACGCATGACGAACGACGTGATCCACGACGCACCGGCGTTCGTCGCAAACGCGGCGAGCTGGTACGAAGCGTCGGCGCGACAGCGCATCGACGGGCTGCTCGACGCAGGCAGTTTCACGGAGTTCCTCGGGCCGGCCGAGCGCGTGACGAGCCCGCACCTGCCGCTGTTCGCGCTGCCGCAGCAGTTCGACGACGGGATGGTGGTCGGGCACGGCCGGCTCGACGGCCGGCCCGTGTTCGTCGCCGCGCAGGAGGGCCGTTTCATGGGCGGCGCGTTCGGCGAAGTGCACGGCGCGAAACTCACCGGGTTGCTGCGCGCCGCGCGCGAAGTCGGCAAGCCGGTGCTGATCCTGTTCGATACGGGCGGCGTGCGGTTGCAGGAAGCGAATGCGGGCGAGCTCGCGATCGCCGAGATCATGCGCGCGCTCGTCGACGCGCGGGCCGCCGGCGTGCCGGTGATCGGGCTGATCGGCGGGCGCGCGGGCTGCTACGGCGGCGGCGGATTGCTCGCCGCGTGCTGTTCGGCGCTCGTGGTGTCGGAGCAGGGGCGCATCAGCGTGTCGGGTCCCGAAGTGATCGAGACCAATCGCGGCGTCGAGGAATTCGACTCGAAGGATCGCGCGCTGATCTGGCGCACGATGGGTGGCAAGCATCGGCGCTTGATCGGCGGCGCCGATCGCTACGTGGCCGATACGCCGGACGCGTTTCGCGCGGCCGCGCTCGATCTGATCGGCCGCGCGCCGCCGTTCGATGCGGCGATGCTGCGCGCGGAACAGGCACGTCTCGAAGCGCGGGTCGAACGGTTCGGCGGCTGCAACGATGCGCTCGACGTGTGGCGTGCGCTCGGGGCCGATCGGCCGGAAGCGATTCCCGGAATGTCCGACGATGAATTCGCGAAGCTGGCCGATCAACTGCAGGAGCCCCAGCATGACGCTCGATGAAGTACTGAACTCGCTGTTTCCCGCCGGCCATTCGATTGCGCGCAATGGCGGCTTGCTGACGGGCCACGCGGCATTGGCCGGCACGCGCGTCGACGTGATCGGCGTGGCCGACCGCCTGCCGTTCGGCATCGACGAGGCGCTGACGCTCGCGTCGTGCGTGCTCGACACGATCGCGCGTGGCGGCGACACGCCGATCCTCGTGCTGGTCGACAGCGACAGCCAGCGGATGAGCAAGCGCGACGAACTGCTCGGCCTGAACGAAGGGCTGTCGCATCTCGCGAAGTGCCTGATGCATGCGGATCTCGCCGGGCACCGGACGATCGGCGTGCTGTACGGCCACACGGCCGCCGGCGCGTTCATCGCGACCGCGCTCGCGACGCGCACGCTGCTCGCGGTGCCGGGCGCCGAGCCGGAGGTGATGGACCTGCCGTCGATGTCGCGCGTGACCAAGCTGCCGATCGACGTGCTGAAGGAGATGGCGCGTTCGACACCGGTATTCGCGCCGGGGCTCGACAACCTCGTGAAGATGGGCGCCGTCGACGCCGTGCTCGATCCGTCCCGCGCGCTCGACGCGCAGGTCGGCGAATGGCTCGGCAAGCCGGCCGAGCGCATCGACCGGCGCGCGGCGCGCGGCCGGCCGGTCGCGACCGACGTCGCCGCGCGCGGGCTCGACATCGCGCAGCTCGAAGCGGTGATCAACGTCGACGTGACGCCCGACCCCGAAGTGCACGTACACCGCATCGGCCGCACCGGCCGCGCGG
>FTHQ01000121.1_pt1 | contig 11902 bp, 12 predicted proteins | sample 1641001 | NCBI WGS metagenome assembly FTHQ01 (sample SAMEA3914872, study PRJEB12502) | metagenome | biome: forest; material: soil | place: Canada | collected 2011-07-03 | depth 0.3 m | reverse complement strand
TTCCCCGATAGCTCAGTCGGTAGAGCGCCGGACTGTTAATCCGTAGGTCCCTGGTTCGAGCCCAGGTCGGGGAGCCAAACAGCGAAAGGCCCGTCATTCGACGGGCCTTTTGTTTTTCCGGCCGCCGTTCCCTCTTCCCGCTTTTCGTGGTCCGGTCATGCGCACGCTAGAGTTTCTGTCCCGCATTCGCATCCGGTTCCGTCGATGAAGCATCGCCTCTTCCGTTTCGCCCCCGTCGCCCTCCTGTTCTCCGCCGTCGCCGCCGCACCGTTCGCGCACGCGGAGGAAGTCGGCAGCGTCAATACCCATTTCCGCGTCACGGGCTCCGATCGCGTGGTCGTCGAGGCCTATGACGATCCGGTCGTGAATGGCGTGACCTGCTACGTGTCGCGCGCCCGCACCGGCGGGATCAAGGGCACGCTCGGCGTCGCCGAGGATCCGAGCGAAGCGTCGATCGCGTGCCGGCAGGTCGGCCCGATCAGCTTCAAGGAACCGCTCAAGCAGCAGACCGACGTGTTCAGCGAACGCATGTCGTTCATCTTCAAGACGCTGCACGTCGTGCGCGTGATCGACAAGAAGCGCAACACGATCGTCTACCTGACCTACAGCGACCGTATCGTCAGCGGCAGCCCGAAGAACGCCGTGACCGCGGTGCCGATGCCCGCCGGCACGACGATTCCGGTCAAGTAAGCCCGCTCCCGCGCCCGATCATGTCCGCCGCCCGCCTCCCCGATTCCGCACGCTACTGGCGCACGCCGCTCGTGCCGGACGCGGATCTGCTCACGGCCACCTATCGCGATCACGCGTTCGCGCCCCACTGGCACGACGCGTACACGATCCCCGTGATTCTCGAAGGCGCGGAACGCTTCACCTATCGCGGCACCGGCTACGTCGCCGAAACGGGCACCGTGCCCGTGATCAATCCCGGTGAAGTGCACACGGGCTCGCGTGCCGCCGACGAAGGCTGGTGCTATCGCGTCAGCTACATGCCGGTCGAATTCATCCACGAACTCGCGAGTACGATCGCGGGCCGCCCGCAGGATGCACCGTGGTTTGCCCCCGACGTGATCCGCGACGCCGATCTCGCGGCCCGGCTCACGCTCGCGCACCGGATGCTGGAAGCCGGCAGCGAGCGCGCGCTGTCGTCGCAGGCCGATGCGGCCGGACAGCCGGCCGGCGATCCGGCCACCGGCGCGCCGCGCATCTACGATCCGCTCGCCGCCGAAACCGCGATGCTCGACGCGCTGTCGACGCTGATCGTGCGCCACGCCGACGTACGGCCGCGACCCGCGCCGCTCGCGGCCGACGAGCCACGCGTCGACGCGATGCGCGAGCGGCTCGCCGCCGACCTGATGTCCACGGTGACGCTCGACGAGGTCGCGCAGGCGGCCGGCCTGTCGCCGTTTCACGCGGCGCGCCTGTTCACGCGTACGACCGGCATGCCGCCGCATGCGTGGCGCAACCAGTTGCGGCTGCAGCGTGCGCTGGCGCCGCTGCGCGCGGGCGTGCCGGTCGCCGATGTCGCGGCGGCCAGCGGCTTCGTCGACCAGAGCCACTTCACGCGGCATTTCAAACGAATGTTCGGCGTGCCGCCCGGGCGCTGGCAGGCAAGCTGACGCGCGGCTTCCCGCCGTCGTCGGCCGCACGGCCGCCCGCGCCGGCCGGCACGCGGGCACCGGCCCCGTTCCGGCGGGCGCAAGAACATACAAGCCGGCCCGCCACCGGCCCGCTATCCTCCCGCTCATGGAGGAGCGCTTCTTGAACAAGACACCCGCATCGCCCCCGCGCCGCCCGCTCAACGAATGGCTCGACGGCGCGCGCGACACGATTCCGATGATGATCGGCGCCGCACCGTTCGGCGTGATTTTCGGCACGCTCGTCGGCGGCGGCCCGCTCGCCGCCTGGCACGGCGCGTTGATGTCGCTCGCCGTGTTCGCGGGCTCCGCGCAGTTCATCGCACTCGGCCTGATCGCCGGCAGCGCGAGTTTCGTCGTCGTGCTCGCCACGACACTGATCGTGAACCTGCGCCACCTGCTGTACAGCGCGACCCTCGCGCCCTATGTCGCGCACCTGCCGCTGCGCTGGCGCGCGACGCTCGGCGCGTTGATGACCGACGAGGTGTTCGCGGTCGCGTACGGGCACTACCGGCACTACCCGCCCGGCACGATCGGCCCCCACTACTTTTTCGGCTCCGGGCTCGCGATGTACCTGAACTGGCAGGTCTGGACGCTCGCGGGCATCGGCTTCGGCGCGGCATTCCCGGGCCTGCAGTCGCTCGGCCTCGATTTCGCGATGGCGGCGACCTTCATCGCGATCGTCGTCCCGCAGCTCGGCACGCTGCGCTATTTCGCGGCGGCCGCCACGGCCGGCACGCTCGCGTACTTCTGGCAGGGCTGGCCGTACAAGCTCGGGCTGCTCGGCGCGGTCGCCGTCGGCGTCGCGATCGGCGTCCTGCTCACGCTGCTGCACGATCGCACGCGCGCCGGCTCGCGCTCGGAGGCCGCATCGTGAGCTACGCGCTGTTGATCCTCGGCATGGCCGTCATCACGTATGCGATCCGCTCGACGTTGTTCCTGTTCGGCGAGCGGCTGACGTTCCCGCCGCTCGTGCGGACCGCGCTCGGCTTCGTGCCGGTCACCGTGCTGACCGCGATCATCGTGCCGATGACCGTTTCCCCGCACGGCGGCACGGCCGAGCTGACCTGGCGCAATCCGCAACTCGTCGGCGCGCTCGCCGCCGTGCTGGTATCGGCCACGACCCGCCGCCCGCTCGTGACGATCGCCGCCGGACTCGTGGTGTTCTTCCTGTGGCAAGGGGTCGTCCTCCCGCACTGGCTGCCCGCCTGAGCGCACGCTCGATCGCGCCCGCTCAAGTTTCCGCCCGGTGCGCCGATATAGGAGATGAAGACCCGCCACCGGCCTCGGCGCGCACCGGTCAGTCGACGCTGCGCCCGCCCCGGTGCGCCGTGCCGGCGCCGGCCTGCGCGGGCCGCCATCGAGACGATTCATGGGCCAGATCACCCTTTCCCTCAAGGACGACACGCTCGAGTCCCTGCGCAAGGACTACGATGCGTTCGTTCGCGTGTCGCTGAAACTCGACCCGCAATTCGCGACGCCGTCGTTCGAGGATTTCCTGCGCGCCAAGCTGCTCGACAACATGGTGCCGCTGACCGAGCACGCCGTGCAGCGGATGCTGCAGGGCGGCCAGTACGCATGGGCGAAGCGCACGCTCGACAAGGAATTCCCGGACGTCGTCGCGATCCTGATGCGGCAGGCCGGCGAATTCGGCTTCGGCTTCGCGTCGCGCTCCGAGTGGACGCCCGACGAACTCGCGAAGGCCTGCCGCGACTGGGCGAAGGCGATCGTCGCCGAAGCGCAGGGCGACGCGTCGCTGATCGATCCGCTCGCGTCGCAGATCAAGGGCGCGGCGCAGGACATCCAGACGCTCGAGGAATCGATGCAGACGCCGGCGTGGCGGCTCGCGGAATCGCTGCGGCAACGGATCTACGAAGCCAAGCTCGCGTGCGAGATGAGCGTCGGCAGCACCGCGCGCGACAAGCTCGGCGAACTGCGCGGGCTGCTGCGGCTCGGGCTCGCGCACGGCTCGTTCCAGAAGCAGGAAGCCCAGCAGATCATGGAATACCTGCGGCTGCTGAAGCCGGAGATCTTCGTCGAGGAACCGTACGACGTCTTCGCGCGGCTCGCCGCGTGGCTGCGCAGCGTGTTCACACCGGCCGCCGTGCGGCCGGCCCAGGGGCAGGGACAAGGGCAAGGCCCGCGCCGGCCGTGACGGCTCGCCCGTCCCGCTGAACCTTTTACCTCATGAAAAAGGCCCGGCTCGCGTCAAGCGAACCGGGCCGCCGGACGATCGCCGGTCGCGACGCACCGCCCGAAGGCGAGCGTCGCGACAAGCGCCGGGCATCGCTTACTGCGTGGCGCCCTGGGCCGATGCACCGCCCTGCGCGCCGACCGATGCGCCGCCCTCGGTCGCCTCATCGGCCTTCGCCTTGGCCGAACCGGCATGGCTCTTGGCCGACTTCGCCGCATGCTTCGTGTGCTTCTTGGTCGAATGGACGGCCGACGACGTCGTATCCTTCGCGCCATCGGCTGCCGCGCCGACCGCATCGGTCGCAGCACCCGTCGCATTGCCCGACGCGTTCGCGCCGGCCCCGCCCTGCGCGCCTGCACCGACACCGGCCGCCGGCGTCTGCGCCTGCACGCCGGCACCGGCTGCGCCTTGCGCCGTCGTGCCCGTCTGGGCGAATGCGGCCGAAGTGGCGAACGCCGTCAGCGCGGCACCGATCAGCATCGTACGAATCTTGGACATGGCAATTCTCCTCAAGAAGTTGTCCGCCCGGGCCGCCGTTGCGGTCCGTCGCGTCCCCACCGCAACACGCAGCAGGTACGACAGAAGACCGGCGGCCCGCGCGGCCGGTTCGCCAATCTCTCAGACTGTTACCCACCGTTTCATTTGCTGACGAATCGCTCACAGTCCTTTACATCCGCCGGCAGCCGGCCGCGCTCGCGTGCCGGCCCGCGGTACCGTATGATGCGGGGCGTTTCCTCCCGCGCGTCGCGCACCTTCCTCGTCATGCCCAATCTGGATTTCACGCTGACCGGCGAATACGTCGAGCTGCACAACCTTCTCAAGATCACCGGCCTCGCGGACAGCGGCGGCACCGCGAAGCTGATCGTCGCGTCCGGCGCCGTGAAAGTCGACGGCGCGGTCGAGCTGCGCAAAACCTGCAAGATCCGCGCGGGCCAGGTCGTGCTGCTCGGCGACACGCGCATCGCGGTGCGCGAGGCCTAGCCCCGCCGCGTTCCCCCTGCCTGCGACATGGCCATCGATGCACGCGTTCGACACGGTACGAATAAAGCCGTAAGCTAACCGTCTCTCAAAATAAATACATATAGCGCGGGCCCGCACCCGCGCGAGCGCCCATTCCATGTCGCATTCCGGTTTCACGCGGACGGCCGCCGCGCCGCCGTCCCTGTCCAGTCATGCCGCCGATACCGCGCGCCTCGCCGCGCCGCTCGCGATCGCGCAACTTTCCCAGATGGCGATGAGCGTCACCGACACGGTGCTGCTCGGCTCGCTCGGCCCCGATTCGCTCGCGGCGGGCGGGCTCGGCGCAAACTTCTTCTTCGTGATCGTGACGATCCTGCAAGGGGTGCTGTCGTCGGTCAGCGTGAGCGTCGCGCATGCGCGCGGCGCGCAGGCCGAGGACCGCGTGCCGTACATCTACTGGACGGGCTTCGCGCTGTCCGTGCTGCTCGCGATTCCGGCGATCGTCGCGCTGTCGCTCGCCGAGCCGATCCTGCTGATGTTCCACGAGCCGCCGCTGCTCGCGCATCACGTCGGCGAATACACGGGCATCCTGCGCTACGCGGCGCTCGGCAGCCTGATCGGCGTCGGGCTGATGCGCGCGTTCCTGCCGGCGATCGGCGCCGCGCGGCGGCTCTTGTGGGTGTCGATCGGCGGCGTCGGCGTCAACGGCGTGCTGAACTACGGGCTGATCCACGGCGCATTCGGGTTGCCACGCCTCGGTTTTCTCGGTTCGGCCGTCGCGACGACGATCACGATCTGGCTCACCGCGCTCGCGCTGATCTGGCTGCTGCACGGCCGGCAGCGCTTCCGCCATTTCGTGACCGCGGCGCGCCCGAAGCTACCCGTGATGGGCGAGCTGATCGGCATCGGCTGGCCGGTCGCGATCACGTACGGGGTCGAATCGACGCTGTTCCTCGCCACCGGCCTCACGGTCGGCGTGCTGGGCGCGACGTCGCTCGCCGCGCACCAGATCGCGCTGAACGTCGCGTCGGTATCGTTCATGGTGCCGCTCGCGATCGGCCAGGCGGCCAACGTGCGCGTCGGCTACTGGGTCGGCGCGGGCTCGCCCGTCGCCGCGCGGCACGCGGGTTTCGTCGCGCTCGCGCTCGGCGTCGGCTTCATGTCGCTGTCGGGCCTCGTGATGATCGTCGCGCCGCACACGATCGTCGGCCTGTACCTGCACCTCGACGACCCGGCCAACGCGGCCACGGTGTCGCTCGCCGCGTCACTGCTCGGCATCGCCGCGGTATTCCAGATCGTCGACGGGATGCAGACCGTCGCGTCGGGTGCGCTACGCGGCCTGAAGGACACGCGCATCCCGATGCTCGCCGCGACCTTCGGCTACTGGGGCATCGGCTTCCCGACCGGCTACTGGTTCGCGTTCCACGCGGGCCTGGGGGCGCGCGGCCTGTGGTGGGGGCTCGCGGCCGGGCTCGCGAGCGTCGCCGCGCTGATGGCCTGGCGCTTTCACCGCAAGACCCTCTCGCTCATCGCGACGGCGCGCTAGGGCCGGTTCCCGCTCGTCGCGGGCTTGCGCCGGCCCCAGGCGCGACACGACGCAAAATCGCGGCCGGCGCTATGCTTGTCGGTTGAACACCTCGAGACGCCGCGCCAGCGGCGCGACTGCCTCACGATACGTCTGATTACGCCTGACGCCGCGCGACGACGCGCGGCCTTTCCCCTTTCCAGGAGGAGTGCATCATGAATGAAGCAGTTCGGATGGAACGCGACACGTTCGGCGAGATCGCCGTGCCGGCCGATCGGCTCTGGGGCGCGCAGACCGAGCGCTCGCTGCAGAATTTCCGGATCTCGACGGAGAAGCAGTCGCCCGAGCTGATCCACGCGCTCGCGATCGTCAAGCGCGCCGCGGCGGCCGTCAACCAGTCGCTCGGCGTGCTCGCCGACGACAAGGCGCACGCGATCATCGCAGCCGCCGACGAGATCATCGCCGGCAAGCATCCGCGCGAATTCCCGCTCGCAGTGTGGCAGACGGGCTCCGGCACGCAGACCAACATGAACCTCAACGAGGTGATCGCGAACCGTGCGAGCGAACTGATGGGCGGCGAGCGCGGCGAAGCGCGCAAGGTGCATCCGAACGACGACGTGAACCGCGGCCAGTCGTCGAACGACGTGTTCCCGACCGCGATGCACGTGGCGGCCGCGTATGCGATCGTCAATCACCTGCTGCCGGCGCTGCGCACGCTGCGCGCGACGCTCGACGCGAAGTCGAAGGCGTTCGCCGACATCGTGAAGATCGGCCGCACGCACCTGCAGGACGCCACGCCGCTCACGCTCGGCCAGGAATTCTCCGGCTATGTCGCGCAGCTCGACCAGGGCATCCGTCACGTCGAATCGGCGCTGCCGCATCTGTACGAGCTCGCGCTCGGCGGCACCGCGGTCGGCACGGGGCTGAACGCGCACCCGGAATTCGCGGTGCGCGTGGCCGACGAGATCGGCCGGCTCACGAAGCTGCCGTTCGTGACGGCGCCGAGCAAGTTCGAGGTGATGGCGGCCGCCGATGCGCTGGTCTTCGCGCACGGCGCGCTGAAGACGGTCGCGGCCAGCCTGATGAAGATCGCGAACGACGTGCGCTGGCTCGCGAGCGGGCCGCGCTGCGGGCTCGGCGAGCTGTCGATTCCGGAAAACGAGCCGGGCAGCTCGATCATGCCGGGCAAGGTGAACCCGACGCAGTCGGAAGCGGTGACGATGCTGTGCTGCCAGGTGTTCGGCAACGATGTCGCGGTCAACGTCGGCGGCGCGAGCGGCAATTTCGAGCTGAACGTGTTCCGGCCGATGATCGCGCACAACGTGCTGCAATCGGTGCGCCTGCTCGCCGACGGCGCGCAGAGCTTCAACGATCACTGCGCGGTGGGCATCGAGCCGAACCGCTCGCGGATCGACCTGTTGCTGAACGAATCGCTGATGCTCGTGACGGCGCTCAATCCGCACATCGGCTACGACAAGTCCGCGCAGATCGCGAAGAAGGCGCACAAGGAAGGCACGACACTGAAGGCGGCCGCGCTCGCGCTCGGCTACCTGACCGAGGCGGAATTCGATGCCTGGGTGCGCCCCGAGCAGATGATCGGGACGCGGTAACGGCAGGACGGCGGGCGCGGCGCGACGAGCGCGGCGCCCACGGCACTCAGACGGTGCCCTTCGCGACTTCTTCCGGCTTCATCTCGACGATCTTGTCGAGCGCGGCCCGCACGTCGGCCGCATATTTCGCGAGCACGCGCTGCTCGTCGGTTTCGGGCACGAACGGCGGCACCGGCACCGGGTTGCCGTTCTCGTCGACCGCGACGAACACGACGAGGCAATCGGTCGTCTGGCGCAGCACGCCGCCCTTCGGATCGCCGGCGTGCACCGACACGTGGATGTGCATGCTGGTACGCCCCGTCGCGACGACGCGCGCCTTCAGCTCGACCAGATTGCCGACCAGGATCGGACGCTGGAAACGGATGTTGCCGACGCTGACCGTCACGCAATAGCGGCTCGACCAGACCGCCGCGCACGCATACGCGACCTCGTCGATCCACTTCATCAGCGCGCCGCCATGCACCTTGCCGCCGAAGTTCACGGACGAAGGCTCGGCGAGGAAGCGGAATACGGTTTCGGTGCGGTCGAGGGCGGCCGGCACGGGGGACGGTTGGGACATTGTTCTGGCTCCAGGCGACAGGGGCGCTGTGATCGGCCATTATACGTTGCACTGCGGCAACGCGTCGCGGCAAGCCCCGCGTGGCGGGGCTGCGGCGGTCATGCCGACGCGCGCGGGGAGCGCCGCCGGTCAGCGGCGCACCGTGATGCCCTGGTCGATCGTCCCGTACATCTCGATACTGCCGCCGCGCTCGCCGGTCGCGCCCGCGCCGCCCTGCGCACACGCCGCGCATACGAGCGCGGCGGTCAACACACAGAAAATCGTCTTCATCGTTGCATCGCGTCACATGCGGCGGCCCGCTGCCGCCGCGTCCGGCCATTCTACGCGTGCCCTGCAACCGGCCGCAGCCCGTCCCCGCAGGGGCGTCGCGGCCGCATCCGACATTTCATCCGGAAGCGAAACATCGAATGCGCGCACCGACTACACTGCCTTCATCCCGCTCGACGAGGCACGACGATGACCGATCAAGACGACCACCATTTTCCGGGCCTGAGCCGCATCGGCGCACTGATCGCCGATCCCGGCCGCGCCGCGATGCTGTGGGTGCTGATGGACGGCAGCGCGCGGCCGGCCGGCGAACTGACGATGATCGCGGGGCTGTCGCCGTCCGCGGCCAGCGCGCACCTCGCCCGCCTGACCGAGGGCGGCCTGCTGGCGCTCGACGTGCGCGGCCGGCATCGCTACTACCGCATCGCGTCGGCCGACATCGCGGCCTCGCTCGAAGCGCTGGCGAACGTCGCCCGCGCGGCCGCGCCGCACCGTCCGGTTCCGCCGCCGTCGCGCGCGGTCCCGGCCGAACTGCGCTACGCCCGCACCTGCTACGACCACATGGCAGGCGAGCTCGCGGTGCGCATCTTCGACGGCCTCACCGCGCGCGGCTGGCTGCTCGCGAACGGCGACGCGATCGAGACCACCGAGCTCGGCACGCAGGCGCTCGCGCGATGGGGCATCGACGTCGCGCAACAGCGCGCGCGCCGACGCCGCTTCGCGTGCGGTTGCCTCGACTGGAGCGAGCGGCGCTCGCATCTCGGCGGCGCGCTCGGCGCGGCGCTGCTCGAAAGCTTCTGCGCACACGGCTGGATCGAGCGCGCTGCCCGGCCGCGCGTGCTGCGCGTCACGGCGTCCGGCCGGCAGGTTTTCGATGCGTGGCTTACGTCCGCTTGACGCCGGCATTGCAGCCGCACGACAACGGCGCGCGATGGACAGGTTTTGTTACATCGCATGCCATTCGACTTACAAAACACCGTGCCTTGAAACAGGCCAAGCGGATATTGTGAACTCGACGGCACGAATCGACGCGCCGCGATCACGACAATGACGCTCACCATGGCCACCCTGTTCACGCTCAAGCGCACCGCCCGCTACACGCTGCTCGCGTTCGTCGCGCTTGCGGCGCTGCCGCCCGCCTTCGCGCAATCGGCCGATGCGCCGCCGAATATGGCCGCGGCACGGCAACCGGGCGGCGATCCGCCCGGCCGCGTCGCGCGGCTCAATTACCTGTCGGGCGCCGTGACGACCGAACCGGCCGGCACCGATGCGTGGTCGTATGCGGCGGTGAACCGGCCGCTGACGACCGGCGACCAGCTCTGGAACGATGCCGGCGCGCGCTCGGAACTGCACATCGGCTCGACCGCGGTGCGGCTCGGCGAGTCGACGAGCCTGTCGGTGCTGAATCTCGACGACACGACGACGCAGTTGAAAGTGGGCCTCGGCACCGTGTCGACGCACGTGCGCGATTTGCCGGCCGGCGGATCGTATGAAATCGACACGCCGAACCTCGCGCTCGGCATCACGGGCCCCGGCGACTATCGCGTCGATGTCGCGCCGAACGGCGCGAGCACGACGGTGACGGTGCGCAGCGGCAGCGCGACGGTCTACGGCAGCAACGGGCAGTACCCGTTGTCGCCCGGGCAGCAGGTCGTGTTCACCGGCACCGACCTGCAGGTCGCGCAACAATCGGCCGCACCGGGCCCCGATGCGCTCGACCAGTGGGCGGCCAGCCGCGACGCGGCCGAAGCGCGCTCGGTGTCGGCCCGCTACGTGTCCCGCGACATCCCCGGCTACCAGGATCTCGATGCGAACGGCACGTGGCGCGAAACCCCGAACTACGGCGCGGTCTGGGTGCCGAACGACACGCCGGCCGACTGGGCGCCGTATCACGACGGCCACTGGATCTGGCAGGCGCCGTGGGGCTGGACCTGGGTCGACGACGCGCCGTGGGGCTTCGCGCCGTATCACTACGGCCGCTGGGCGTACGTGGACGACAGCTGGGCCTGGGTGCCCGGCCCGATGGTCGTCAGCCAGCCGCCCGTCTATGCGCCGGCGCTCGTCGCCTTCGTGGGCGGCGGCGGTGGCGGCGGTTCCGACTGGAATGTGGCGCTGACGGTCGGCGGCGTCGCCGCGGCCGGCTGCGCATGGTTCGCGCTCGGCCCGGGCGAGCCGTGGCATCCGGGCTGGGGCGGCTGGAGTCCGCACTACTACGAGCGCGTCAACCGCAACATCGTGGTGAACAACGTCAACGTGAACAAGACCGTGAACGTGACGAACATCACCAATATCACCAACATCAACAAGACGTACGTGAACTTCCGCGCGCCGCACGCGATCACGGCCGTACCGGCCTCCGCGTTCGTGCACGGCCAGCCGGTCGCGCACTTCTCGCAGCACGTCGATCCGCAGCAATGGCGCAACGCGCATGTCACGCCGGGCACGCCCGGCATCGCGCCCGTGCGCCAGAGCTTCACCGGCGGGTTGCGCAATGCCAGCTACCGTCCGCCGGCGGCGATCGCGCAGCACCCGTACGTCGCGACCCGCAATCCGGCCGTGCCGGCCGCATATCGCGACCAGGCCGCCGCCCACCTCGCGCAGCAAGGCGGGCGCGTACCGGGCGCCGGCGCACCGGTCGTGAAGACCAACGTGCCGGCCGACTATACGGCTCGTCCGGTCCGCGTGCCGGGCAAGCCGGGCGGCGGCGCCTGGGCGATGCACAACGTGCAGCTCGTGAATCCGCACGGCCCCGTCGTGCAGCCGGCCCGCGCGCCGCGCGAAGGCCAGCCGGCCGGCGTGCAGGCCGGACGGCCGGAGGCGCCGACGCCGGGCATGCCGAATGTCGCACGGCCTGCAAACGGCGAAATCCCGAACGCATCGCGTTTCGCCAATGGCGGCACGCCGCAGGCATCCGGCAACCCGATCCCGCATCAGGCATTCGCGACCGGCAACGGCGTCCCGCATCCGCCGGAAGCGAACAACGCTCGGTCGGGCATCGGTCAGGCGCGGGCAGCCGACGCGCCGTCATCGCCCACGTGGATGCAGCCGCACACGCCGATGGAACGTCAGCGCCCTGCTCCGCCCACCGCGCTGCACGCGGCCGGCCAGAACGCGCTGCCGCCCGTGCGCAGCGCCGCGGTGCCGCACCCGGAC
>FTHQ01000087.1_pt1 | contig 11939 bp, 9 predicted proteins | sample 1641001 | NCBI WGS metagenome assembly FTHQ01 (sample SAMEA3914872, study PRJEB12502) | metagenome | biome: forest; material: soil | place: Canada | collected 2011-07-03 | depth 0.3 m | reverse complement strand
GCGCCGGCGCACGCGCGACCGGCGCAGCGGGCGCGGCCGGCGCGTCGAACGCAAGACGCCCGGGCGTACGCTCGGGCGTCGTATCGAACTCGAGCCGCTTCGGCTCGTCGGACGGATTCGTCATCGCTGCTTCCTGCCCGGCGCGGCGGTGCTCCGCGCGCCGGGCTGCCGCCAGTCAGACCGCGCCGCCGTACGCGCGGACGAAATCGCCGAGGCCACGGTTGTAGCCCGCGCCGACCGCCTTGAACATGAAGTGGCCGTCGCGGCGATAGAAGCTGCCGACCTGCACCGACGTCTCCATCGAGAAGTCTTCCTCGAGCGCATACTTCGCGATCACCGCGCCCGACACCTCGTCGGCGATCTGGATGTAGCTGTTGCGAACCTGCCCGAAATTCTGCCGGCGCGCTTCGGCCTGGTCGATCGTCACGACCACCGAGATTTCCTCGACGTCGGCCGCGAGCTTCGTCATGTCGATGAAGATCACTTCATCGTCGCCGTCGCCGCTGCCCGTGCGGTTGTCGCCGCTATGCACGACGCCCAGGCACTTCGACGAAGGCATCCCGCGCTTCGGGAAGTCGTCGCCGGGCTGGATGAAGGTTTCCTTTCGCTCCATCGTGCGCACTTCGCTGTTGTAGAACACGAAATGCTGATCCGAGATCAGCTTCGGATTGCTCTGCGCGTCGTACTTGCACAGGAACACCGACACGTCGAGATCGAAATCCGTGCCGGTGTCCGTCGCGTTCGCGTCCCAACCGAGACCGATGCGGAATTTCTGCGTGCCGGGCGCTTCCTTCGACAGGTTGACGCGACCGCCTTTCGACAAATTGATCATCTGAACCTCTCCTGCTGGAACCGCCGTAGCGCCGGCGGCGATGCCGGGCCGCACACGGCGGCCCCTTCGTTGATGGTGTTCGCGCCGCGTGACGCGCGCTTACTTGCCCGCCACCGCCGCGCGGTCTTCCTTGCGCTGCACGACGATCGACGACCACACGGCCGCTGCGATCATCGCCGCGCCGATCAGGCCCGTGACGACCTCCGGCACCTCGAACTTCACGCCCAGGAACATGATCGTCGCGAGCGCGCCGATCGCCCAGAACGCGCCGTGCTCGAGAAAGCGATACTGCGCGAGCGTGCCCTTCTTCAGCAGCACGAGCGTCATCTCCCGGATGTAGGCCGCGCCGACGCCGAGGCCGAGCGCGATCAGGAAAATGTTGTTCGACAGCGCGAACGCGCCGATCACGCCGTCGAAGCTGAACGACGAATCGAGCACTTCCAGATACATGAACCCCGCGACGCCTTCGCGCACCACGCGCGTGCCCGTGTCCTCGCCGCCGACCAGGTCGCCCACGCCGTGCGCGATCACGAAGCCGATCACGCCGAACGCACCCGCGAGCAGAAAGCTGACCTGCTCGGTCGCCGGCACGTAGAACGACGCGACGATCACGATCGCCAGCGTCAGCGCCACTTCCAGTGCGGTGATGCGGCCGAGATGGCGCATCGGGCCTTCGAGGAAGCCGATCCAGTGCTCGTCCTTCTCGGTATCGAGCATGAACTTGAAGAACACCATCAGCAGGAACGCGCCGCCGAACGCCGATACCTCGTGATGCGCGGACGTCAGCACCGCCGCGTACTTGTCCGGCGATTCGATCGCGAGCGTCAGCGCGTCCCACAGACCGATATGGCCGATCACCGCGACGATCAGCAGCGGAAACACGAGCCGCATGCCGAACACCGCGACCGGCAGGCCGAACACCATGAAGCGGTTGCGCCACTTCTCCGACCAGTTCTTCAGCACCGACGCGTTGACGACCGCGTTGTCGAGCGACAGCGAAATTTCGAGCACGCACAGGACCGCGACGATCAGCATGTCCTTCGCGCCGCCGAGGAGATAGGCCGCGATCAGCGCGAGCGCCGTGAGCGACAACGGGATCTTGAAGTCTTTCAACATGATGGGGTAATCGAGTTCAGAAAAATGGGCAGGCGGGCCGCGCTTACTTCGCGCGCACCCAGTCGCAGAATTCCTGCGTGATCAGCTGTTCGTAGATCTGTTCGTCGCTGAGGTCGAGCGATTCGAGATGCAGGAAGCCGACGTTCGGCATTTCGTCCGCGACTTCCGCGAGGAAGTCGAATTCGCTCGGATCGCCGACGCCGACGAGCGACCAGTACAGCGGGAAATGTTGCGATTCGGTCAGCAACTGGCGCACGCGCTTGCGGTCGTTCTTCGGGTTCTGGCCGTCGGTGACGAACAGCACCCATGCGGGCAGATGGCCGTTCACGGGCGCGGAGGCGGCCGGCGCGGACGGGTCGTCCGCACCGCCGAACAGCCGGCTCAGGAAGCCGCGCTTTTCTTCGCGCTTCGGCTCCGGCGCGCGGAAGAAGAAATCGACGATGTCGTTCATCACCGGCGCGTACTGCGTGCCGCCCCACTTGTCGATCCGCGCGTTGAGCACATGATCGGAAATGTACGAGCCGTAGTTGTCCGGCGTCGCGGTCGGCAGCCGGTCGTAGCCTTCGGTGAAGGTCCACGTGTCGACTTCGCCGTTGTCGTCGAACTTCAGTGCAATGCCGAGAATCCGGTCGTGCGTCTCCTGGATCACGCCCGACTGGTACAGCGGCTTCGCGGAGCCCGAGATGTCGAGCGCCGCGCCGACGCGCACGACCGGCGGCTTCAGGATCTGACGTTTTTCGAGGACGATCGCGACCTTCGCCGCGCGTTTCTCAAGCGTAATCATGCGGTGTTCTCTCAGTTCTCTTAGTTGTGCTTCGGAGCGAATCGGGTGATCAGGTCCTGTTCGAGCTGGCGCAGGCGCGGCGCGTCCTGCTCGCGCTGGCGGCGGCCGTCGGCAATGATCTGCGTGATGTCGTCGAACGCGCCGAACAGCTGCTGCTGCGCGTATTCGAACGTGTCGGTCGAGATCACCGGGCGCTGGCCGAGCTTCGCGACTTCCTGCGCGTTCTGGCGATTCAGGTCGGCCTGCGCGCGGATCGCCTCGTCGGCGGCGTCGTACGTCGCGTTCGCGAGCGCCGCCGCGCGCTTGGTGCTGAGCTGCTCGAGGTAGAGCGCGAACGCATTGGTCCACGCGGGAATCAGCACGGTCTTGATCGTCATGAACTTCGACGTCAGCGTGCGTTTCTGGTCCTGCTCCATCCGGATCTGCGGCGCGAGCTGCTTCGACATCAGCATCGCGCGGTCGAGGTCGTCGAGCTTGCTTTCGAGCGCGTCGACCTTGCGCTTCACGTCGAGCAGGCGCTGTGCGGCGAACGCATCGTCCGCCGGCTGCTGGCCGGCCGCGAGATGCGCGCGCAGCGCCGCGAGCGCCGTTTCGCCGTGCGCCTTCGACTGCGCGAGCTCCTGGTGCAGCGCGTAGTTGTCGTTGTACATCCGCTCGAGCTCGTCGATGCCGGCCTTCTGGCGCTGCGCATGGTTTTCGAGCTCGACGACGAGCGTATCCATCCGCTTGCTCACCGACTCGTATTGCGACAGCAGCTTCTCCTTGGTCGAGCGGAACAGCCGCGTGACCTGCGTGAGCAGCCCGCCCTTGTCGGCGCCGCGCGGGTCGAGCCCCTTCGCGGTCGCGATCAGCTCGTTGAGCTTGTCGCCGAACTGGTCGGCGTCCGACGCCCGGACGCTTGCGAGAATCTGCTGGGAGAAGGCGGCGATCCGCGTGCCCTGCGTCGCGCCGAGCTGGTCGATCTCGTCGACGGTGATCAGGCGCGCGTGTTCCGTCGGCTGCGCTGCCGGCACGACGACGTTGGCGACGGCGGCTGGCCCGGCGACGGGCGACAAGGACGGCATGGAAGGACGATCGCTGACCGCATCGGATTTGTTGTCGTCGAATAGCGGCTTCATGTGGCTACCACGTTCCTTTTCTGCTTTTTGCTACGTGTGTTGTCGTGCGCGCAACGCGCGCTTCCGCGATTGCCGCCGTGCTCTCTCACGGGCGGCAGACGGACAATAAATGGCGACGGTGCGGCGCGTCAAGCCAGGCAAGTCTTTCAATTTCCATACGCTTTGTAATATATACGACGGCCATCTCGATACTGCTTCCGGCAATGTAAGGACATATGCGTTGATGGAGCATGAATCCGGAATTCTCGGCACACGCCGACGGAGAGAAATGGAAAGTATTTTGAAAGAATTGGCCTGTCGCTATTCCGCTGATTGTTACAGATTGCTTAACGCGGGCGTCGCGCCCTAGTCCGAGTAGCCTTGCGACGCCGGGCGCGCGTCGTGGCGGCGGCCCCACCACGGCAAGTACGCGTTGTTCTCCCCGCGTGCGCGGAACCAGTCCTTGCCGGGATCGATCGGCGTCAGCTTCGACGGTGCGACCACCACCACGGCCGTCGGATGTTCGGTGTCCGTCGTGCCCGCCACAAGCACGTTGCCGCCGAGATGATTTGCGCGGCCGATCGCGAGCGCCACATCGGTCAGCGCCGCGCCGGCCCCCATGTCACCGAGCAGTGCCGACGTATTGAAGGTTTCGCCGCGAAGATCGCTTTCCGGCACGGCTTCGGCGAGCCCTTGCGACAGAGACGCGGCCCTTGACGACGCGGCCGCGCTGCCCTTGCCCGCATCGGGGATAACGTAGTTCAGCGACGAGACCGCGACGCCCGCATTGGCTGCCGCCGCGTCGATCGTCGACTTCCATGCCTGCACCGCGCGGCCCTCGCCTTGCTTCGCGTCGAAATCCTGGACGCTGCCTTGCGCCGCCTTGCCGATCCAGGCCAGCGGTTCGCGCTCGGTCTTCAGATCCGGGCCGGCGAGGAACAACACCACCATGTTCTCGTTGATCTGTTCATCCTGCGGCGGAAAGCTTGGCGCGTCCCAGTTCATCACCCACACGCTTTTGTCGGGATGCGCGGCCAGGTAGTCCAGCGCGGCGTTCAGTGACGTGAAGCCGGCATTGCCGTGGCCCGACGTCACGTGCACGTCGGGCGGTATGTCGCGGATCCATAGATTTTTTGCGGAGGGGTTGCCGATTTCATACATATTTACCATCTCGTCGCGCAAGAACGCTCCGGCGCCTTCCGGGTCGAGACGGCCGGCAGGAAGTGCGAGTTCGACATGCACCCCCGCCAGTTCACGCCACTCCCGCTTGTACTTCGAGCCGATGGTGTAAAAATAATCGGGGTTCATCACGTAGCGCGTCCGAAACAACACGAGAAGTTCGCGCACATATTTCTTGTAAAAACCCGCGAACGACTCACGCCCCCGCCGCCCGTCCGCGACGATGGAAACCGCCTGCAAGGTCGAGTATTTTTTGGGGTTTGTGCGCACCATGTCGTCGTTGGCGTTCGGCTTCACCAACCCGAGCGTCCACAGCAATTGCCACTCCGTCGGATAGTCACGACGCTGCAGCGGATTGAGCCATTCAAGTCCGACAACTTGGGCAACAAACGGCGCGGCAGACGCACCTTCGACGGATTGCGTCGATGCGGCGCGCGTCTCAGCCCGCAATGGCGGGCTCGACAAGAATGTCGCCATCACGATCGAGACGCACCCGATACGTCTGGCAAGAGTGAAGCAGTGCATGAATACCCCGATCGAACCGGCCATCCCCGCGCGCCGGTCCGGCAATTCATTCCCGCCCGGACGATGCCAGGCTCGAAATCAGCGTCGCACCACACGACGTCTTGTGTCCATCGAATGCAGCCGGTTTCCCGTCGACAATGACCTGCGGATCGCCTTCGGCGATAAAGCAGGCCTGATGGCCCGCGATCGGACAGATGCACGTATCGCCGAGCCGGGCGACCGGCCGCCCCATCACTTCGCTGACCGCGCTGCCGGTCACGACCTGACCGCCGTGGCTCGTTGCGTCGCCGACTCGAATGATTCCGCGCATGCGTGTTCCTTATTCCGAATAGCCTTGCGACGCAGGGCGCGCGTCGTGACGGCGCCCCCACCACGGCAAGTACGCGTTGTTCTCACCGCGTGCGCGGAACCAGTCCTTGCCGGCGTCGATCGGCGTCAGCTTCGACGGCGCGACGACGACGACTGCCGTCGGATGCTCGGGGTCCGTCGTTCCGGCTACGAGCACATTTCCACCGAGGTGATTCGCTCGGCCGATCGCCAGCGCCACATCGGTCAGCGCCGCGCCGGCGCCCATGTCACCGAGCAGTGCCGACGTATTGAAGGTCTGCGTACGGAAATCGTATTCCGGCAGTACTTCCGTCAGCGTCTGCGACAGCGATGCAATTCTTGTCGATGCAGCATCGCTGCCCTTGCCCGCGTCGTGCACGATGTAATTCAATGACGATACCGGCACGCCTGCATTAGTCGCCGCCGTATCGATCGTCGACTTCCATGCCTGCACCGCGCGACTCGCGCCTTGCTTTGCGTCGAAATCCTTGACGTTGCTTCGAGCGGCTTTACCGATCCACGCCAGCGGCTCGCGCTCGGTCTTCAGATCCGGGCCGGCAAGGAACAGCACCACCATGTTCTCGTTGATCTGTTCGTCGTTCGGCGGGAAACTCGGCGCATCCCAGTTCATCACCCACGCGCTTTTGTCGGGGTGGGCGGCCAGATAGTCCAGCGCCGCATTCAACGACGTGAAGCCGGCATTCCCCTGCCCTGATGTCACGTGCACATCCGGCGGTGTGTCGTGGCTCCACAGATCTTTTGCCGATGAATTTCCGATCTCGAACGTGCTGATTATTTGATCACGCAAATATGCCTTTGCCTTGATGGGATCAAGACGACCAGAAATTGCCAGTTCAACATGCACGCCAGCCAGCTCACGCCATCTACTTCTGTCACCAGGTTTCACGGTATAGAAATAGTTGGAATCGGTAAAATATCTAGTACGGAACAATACGAGCAACTCGTCGATATATTTCTCGTAAAATCCACCAAATGATTCACGTCCAGAGCTGCCATCCGCAATGATTGAGATCGCTTGAACGGCAGAGTACTTTTTAGGGTTGGCGCGCACCATATCGTCATTCTTGTTCGCAGAAGCCAAGCCCAACGTCCACAGCAATTGCCACTCCGTCGGATAGTCACGACGCTGCAGCGGATTGAGCCATTCAAGTCCGACAACTTGGGCAACAAACGGCGCGGCAGACGCACCTTCGACGGATTGCGTCGATGCGGCGCGCGTCTCAGCCCGCAATGGTGGGCTCGACAAGAATGTCGCCATCACGATCGAGACGCACCCGATACGTCTGGCAAGAGTGAAGCAGTGCATGAATACCCCGATCGAACCGGCCACCCCCGCGCGCCGGTCCGGCAATTCATTCCCGCCCGGACGACGCCAGGCTCGAAATCAGCGTCGCACCGCACGACGTCTTGTGTCCATCGAATGCAGCCGGTTTCCCGTCGACAATGACCTGCGGATCGCCTTCGGCGATAAAGCAGGCCTGATGGCCCGCGATCGGACAGATACACGTATCACCGAGCCGGGCGACCGGCCGCCCCATCACTTCGCTGACCGCGCTGCCGGTCACGACCTGACCGCCGTGGCTCGTTGCGTCGCCGACTCGAATGATTCCGCGCATGCGTGTTCCTTATTTTGAATAGCCTTGAGTCGTAGGGCTCGCATCGTGACGACGTCCCCACCAAGGTAGATAGGCGTTGTTTCCGCCGCGTGCGCGAAACCAGTTCTTAGTTGCATCGATCGGCGTCAGTTTCGAAGGCGCGACCACCACCACCGCTGTCGGGTGCTCGGCGTCGGTCGTTCCGGCTACGAGTACATTTCCCCCGAGGTGATTCGCTCGCCCGATCGCCAGCACCACATCGGTCAGCGCTGCGCCGGCCCCCATGTCACCGAGCAACGCCGATGTATTGAAGGTCTGCGTACGGAAATCGTATTCGGGCAGTACTTCCGTCAACGTCTGCGACAGGGACGCAATGCGTGTCGACGCAGCATCACTGCCCTTGCCCGCATCGTGCACGATGTAATTCACCGACGACACCGGCACGCCAGCATTACTCGCCGCCGTATCGATTGTCGACTTCCATGCCTGCACCGCGCGACTCGCGCCTTGCTTTGCGTCGAAATCCTTGACGTTGCTTCGAGCGGCTTTACCGATCCACGCCAGCGGCTCGCGCTCGGTCTTCAGATCCGGGCCTGCAAGGAACAGCACCACCATGTTCTCGTTGATCTGTTCGTCGTTCGGCGGGAAGCTCGGTGCATCCCAGTTCATCACCCACGCGCTTTTGTCAGGATGCGTAGCCAGATAGTCCAGCGCGGCGTTCAGCGATGTGAAGCCGGCATTGCCGTGGCCCGTCGTCACGTGCACATCCGGCGGTGTGTCGCGACTCCATAGATTCTTTGCGGACGGGTTGCCGATTTCGAATATATTGACAATGCGATTACGCAGATATGACGCAGCCGATGCAGGCTCAATTCGTTCGGAAGGAATAGCCAACTCCACATGCACGCCAGCCAGCTCACGCCACTTTCTTTTGTCATCCGAGCTCACGGTGTAAAAATAATCTTCACCCGTAAAATATGGAGCTCGGAAGAGCAACAATAGTTTATCGACATATTTCTCATAAAATCCAGCAAAAGATTCACCTCCTCCATTACCATCCGCGACAATGGAAATTGCCTGCAACGTCGAATATTTCTTCGGATTCGTTCTAACCATATCATCGTTGACATTTGGCTTGACCAGACCAAGCGTCCACAATATTTGCCACTCGGTAGGGTAGTCCCTGCGCTGGAGGGGATTCATCCATCCAAGGCCTACAACCTGCGCAACGAAAGGCTTGGATGAACTGGCCCCAGCGATCGGGACTGCCTTATCGGCCGATGAGGCGGCCATCGCGCGAGGAGCAGCAATCACTGTTGCGAACGCAAACACCATGATTGCCACGAGCCCCGGGACCAACACCAATCGTTTCAACAGATTACCCATACCCAATAACTCCCCTGCCGGCTTGCCAGACGAAATCAATATCAAAAACGACGCCCCTAAAGCAAAAAACAACGCAAGGCTCGCAACTCCGACTCGACGCGGCCAGGTGGCAATGACCGCCTTCATAAAATACCTCCCAACTTCATGAAAAAGCCACCATCTCGCTCGTCATGTATTTTCCCCGGCATTGCGGCACTTTCGTCTTTTTTAACCCAGTCAGGCAAAAATAGGTCGCCGTGCTTGCCGGTATTTATATAATCCATCAAATGAAAATTAGGATCACCCTTCTTGGAATCACTGGCAAATCTCCAATCAGCCTGGATTCTGAGATATTTGAAATCATCTTCAGTTAAATAACAAAGCCCAATTGCCACATCATAAGCCAACGCCCTTTCAGCATGATCCTTGTTGGTCATGATGGTCGAATGGTTAGTGGGGTTATTCTTGTCCCCGCCGTTCAGAATCTGGAATATCTCGTTGTTCCGCCATTCGGTATAGTCAGCACTCGCTGCCTCCGGATTGTCCTCCCCGATCACATTCCCTTCCTTGTCGACCCAGCGGCGATTTCCGGACCTTCTCGCTTCCATCCGAAGAATGGAATGATCCTCATACCGCTGCGCAGCCTCGGACGCCGCGTCCCCCTGCGCCTTCAGCGCATCACCCTCGGTCTTGAATTTTTCCGACTTCGCGTCGAAGTTGTCGTATGGATCGTCATCACGCTTGTTCTCCTTGTTGGCGTCACGCCCAGCCGACGGCGGATCGTAACCCTCGTTGAAGCGCCCTTCCTCAATCGGTTTCCCTTGCGCATCGCAAGCGCCCGACGGCTTACCGTAGCGCAACGCCTGCGGGAGGAAGCGCGTTTCCTTGTCGAGCATCGGTGCCGTAATCGGGATTTCCCAATTTTTCGGTGGCTCGGCATTGACTGCCATGTCCGTCAAATTGAACAGGTAGAAGACCGGACTCGTTGCAAGCGTGAAAATCTTCGCGATCCACCCTTCATTGGAATGCATACCTCGTCCAAGACCATACCGCGCCGGTGGTGATGGCGGATACCAGAAACCTTCCTTCTGGTTCTTGTCCTTGCGCCAGTCATCCTGCCAGTACCGATAGAGCTTGCTCTCTCCGCCCACCTCGAAATTCGACGCGAACACGCGTTGCGAAAAAACGCCCCACGCGTTCGTCGCACTGATTTCATCGATACTCATCCCGCGCCAGCCGATTCCCTGAACGGTCAGGGCGGAAATGACCTGATCGTGCGGGCAGCAGTACAGCGTCACTCTTCCGTAGGTGTTTTTCTGGTACAGCCCATGCGCCTCCCGGTCCTTGGCTGCGCTATACGGTTTGCCTCCGTCCTTCGACGGTCTCGCGCTTTCCATCGCGCGATCGAGATCCTCCGCAGGCATCTCGAGCTCGGCCCGGGCACGCAGGATATCGAAGTACGCCCTCAACGTCTCCTTGCGCGCGACATAGGTCTCGCGCCCCACGTGACCGTTCTTGTCGCGCACTCCGCGCTGGGCCCATGAGTCGGTCATGTTGGCCTCGACGAGACTGTACGGAGGATTGGCGAGCACATAAGTGTCGGCGACGCAGCGCCCTTTCTTGCCCCACTGATCCGTCACCTCGGGCAACCGGTCGCCGAGGAATGCGGCGGCAAGGCCGATCATGTTTCCCTGGCTGTGGCACACGATCGTGATCGGCGCGTCGGCCTGTCGTTTGCGGATCGACTCGACCAGGCGTGCCAGCCGCAGCGCGCCAAGTACGCCGTAAGTGCGCGGCGGCGTGGAGTAGATTTTTCGATTGCCGATGCTGTTCATGTGCTGAACGGTCAGCCACAGAAAGAGCCGATCGTTCAACCCGTCGTTCCACAGATCCGGCAGACTCGAACACCCGCCCGCGAACGGACCACCGCCCCAGTAATTCTTCTCGTTGAGCATGATCTTGTCGCCATACTCCTTCAGCTCCTGCGCATTCGCGGCATAGCCCCACCGAAAGTGGATGACGGGCGAAAACGACGGATCGGGCTTGATGTACGTCTTCGACGACATTTCCGGATTCAGGAAGCCGTCCGGCGTCAGGCTTTCGATATAGCTGACCGGCGTCATCTGCCCGGCCACCGGCCCCCAATGGAACAGCTGATCGTCATAACGCCCCATGCGCCGGTTCAACCCGGCACACAGCCCCTTCTCGGCCTCCTGGAACCATTCCCCTTCCGAATTCACCCCGTGCACGAAAATGACGACGCCCGGCAGCGGCATCTGCATCACGCACTCGAGGTCGTTGCGGTTGAACAGCGTCGTCCCCAGTCCACCACCCACCGGAGTCTGCGACGGGTCGTCCGTCGACGGTTGCCCGCCCGGGTTCTGCGCAAAGTTGTAGTTGAACATGTTGTTTTTCTTGAAGACTCGGCTCAGGTTCTCGACTTGAAGAAGCGAACCGCCAATTGTTCGAACTGGTCGCTGCTGACCGGCGCGAGCCTATCCGAACTTTTGTGTGTGAGGCATAAACTGATGGCCAAGGAGCCACGTTATGCCACGCAAACGCAAGGAAGAAGTGCCGGTAGAACCGGGCAAGGGCTTGAACCTGGACCCGGAACTCATCAAGCAACTGGTGCCCGGAACGCTGGATCGGGCTTCGATCAACGAGCAATTCGCGGCCCTGAAGAAGGCGATATTCGAGCGCGCGCTGGGCGGCGAACTGACCCACCACCTGGGCTACGAGAAGGGCGATGCCAAGCCGGCGGGCCGCACGAACCATCGCAACGGCACCAGCCGTAAGCGCATCGCGACCGACGATGATCTGCTCGACATCGAGATTCCGCGCGACCGCGAAGGCACGTTCGATCCGGTGCTGATTGCCAAGGGCGAGCGACGCTTCACGGGCTTCGACGACAAGATCATTGCGATGTACGCACGCGGCATGAGCGTGCGGGAGATTCAGGGTTTCTTGCTGGAGATGTACGGCATCGAGGTGTCGCCGGAATTCATCAGCACGGTGACCGACGCCGTGATCGACGAAGTGCGCGAGTGGCAGCAGCGGCCGCTTGAGCCGATGTACCCGGTCGTGTTCTTCGACGCCTT
>FTHQ01000100.1_pt1 | contig 12034 bp, 12 predicted proteins | sample 1641001 | NCBI WGS metagenome assembly FTHQ01 (sample SAMEA3914872, study PRJEB12502) | metagenome | biome: forest; material: soil | place: Canada | collected 2011-07-03 | depth 0.3 m | reverse complement strand
GTCCGCAGCGCGATGCCGCTGCGCAAGCAGGAGGACGCATGATCGCCGAACTCGTCATCGGCTTCATCGTCGGTATCGTGATCGCGGTGCCGGTATGGATCGTCGCGCAGCACCTCGGCGTCGGCCGCGGCTTCCACGCGCCGCGCGGCATCGACCGCCGCGACGCGGTGCCGTGCGCACTCGTGCCGGTCGCGCTGCGCGGCCGCCTGCTGCCGGGCGCCGGCAACGAAGGCGGCGAACTCAACGAGCGCGACAGCAAGGCGCCACGATGAAAACGATCGCCCTCACCTCGACGACGGGCGGCGCGGGCCGCACGACGCTCGCCGCCGCGCTCGCGGTACTGCTCGCGCGCCGCGGCCGGCCGGTCGTCGCCGTCGAATTCGATGCACAGAACCTGATGGGCGCGACGCTCGGCCTCGATACGCTGGCCGAACACGGTCTCGCGCACAGCCTGCTGGGCGGCGCCGAACCGTGGCACGCGCACACGTGGCGCAACGCAGACGGCGTGCTGTTCGTGCCGTACGGGCAAGTCGATGCGGCGGAGGCCGCCGCGTGCGATGCGCGGCTCGTGGCCGATCCGGCGTGGCTGCCGCGCGCGCTCGACGAGATCGCGCTGCCGGCCGATGGCGTCGTGCTGGTCGACACCGCCCGCTATCCGTCGCCGCAGGCCGCGCAGGCGATCCGTTGCGCGGACCTGACGCTCGTCGTCGTGCCGCCGGAGCCGGTCGCGTGCGCGACGACGGCCGCGCGGCTCGGCGCGTTGCGGGCCGGCCGCGGCGAACTGCAGATCGTCGTGAACCGGCTGAACCCGGCGCGCGACATGCAGCGCGACGCGCTGGCGATGCTGCGTGCGGTCGCGGGGCCGGCGTCGATGCTCGAGCAGCGCATCCACGTCGACGCGGCCGTGCCCGAGGCGCTCGCGCGCGGCAGCTGGATCTTCGACGACGCGCCGTATTCGCAGGCGTCGCACGACCTGAACGGCGTCGCGAACTGGGTCGACACGTGGCTCGCGGCGACCGTCGCGGGCCGTACCGGAGCGGGGCGATGAACGCCGTGTTCGGCGCGCAACTGCGTGCGTTCGGCCGGCGCGTGGCCGACTGGTGCGCGCGCGGCATCGGGCTGCCGTCGGAACGCACGCGGGTGGACTGGCTCGTGCGGCTGTTTTTCCACGCGCCGCCGCCTGGCCGGCCCGATCACGTACGCCGCTGGGTGCGTGTCGCGTTCCTGCGGCTCGCGCACGACTGGGGCGTGCTGCAGCCGCTCAGCGTGCGCGAATGGCTGTGGCGCGCGATCGTGCGCGCGCCGCGCGTGGCCGACGGCCGTCCCGCGCGCGATCCGCTCGCGTGGTTCGACACGTTCGTGGTGCCCGTCTACGTGGCCGGGCGCGCGCTCGGCAGGCGCATCAACGCGATGCTCGAGCGTCTGCCGTGGGCGCGCTGGGGCGGCTGGCTCGATGCGCGCGCGAACGGCGTCGGCCGGCGCCGCTGGCTCGCGCCGCTGCTGCTGGTGGCCGGCGCCGTGCTGTGGGCCGCGGCCGGGATGTCGCCGCTGATGCCCGGCGCGCAGTTCGCGTTCTTCGCGATCGTCGCGGTGCTCGCGCTCGCGCTGCGCCGCCTGCCGGGCCATTTGCCGACCCTTGCGCTCGCGTCGCTCGCGCTGCTCGCGGCGGTGCGCTACGTGTGGTGGCGCACGACCCAGACGCTCGACTTCCGCAGCCCGGTCGAAGCCGTCGCCGGTTACCTGCTGTATGGCGCCGAAGCCTATACGTGGATGATCCTGCTGCTCGGCTTCGTGCAGACCGCGTGGCCGCTCGACCGGCCGATCGTGCCGCTGCCCGACGATCCGGACAACTGGCCGACCGTCGACGTCTATATCCCGACCTACAACGAGCCGCTGTCGGTCGTGAAGCCGACCGTGTTCGCCGCGCAGAGCATCGACTGGCCGAGCGCGAAACTGCGCGTATACCTGCTCGATGACGGCCGCCGTCCGGAATTCGCGGCATTCGCGGCCGAGGCCGGCATCGATTACCTGACGCGCGACGACAACCTTCACGCGAAGGCCGGCAACATCAACCGCGCACTGCCGAAGACGCACGGCGAGTACATCGCGATCTTCGACTGCGATCACGTGCCGACGCGCTCGTTCCTGCAGACGACGATGGGCGTGTTCCTGCGCGACCCGAAGTGCGCGCTGGTGCAGACGCCGCACCATTTCTTCTCGCCCGATCCGTTCGAGCGCAACCTCGGCACGTTCCGCGAGATCCCGAACGAGGGCAACCTGTTCTACGGCCTCGTGCAGTCCGGCAACGACCTGTGGAACGCGACGTTCTTCTGCGGCTCATGCGCGGTGCTCAAGCGCAGCGCGCTGGAGGAGGTCGGCGGCGTCGCGGTCGAGACCGTGACCGAGGATGCGCATACGGCGCTCAAGCTGCACCGGCGCGGCTATACGTCGGCGTACCTGCCGACCGTGCAGGCGGCCGGCCTCGCGACCGAAAGCCTCGCGGGCCACGTGAAGCAGCGCACGCGCTGGGCGCGCGGGATGGCGCAGATCTTCCGCATCGACAACCCGTTCCTCGGGCGCGGGCTCGGCCTGATCCAGCGGATCTGCTACGGCAACGCGATGCTGCATTTCTTCTACGGGATTCCGCGGCTGGTGTTCCTGACGATCCCGCTCGCGTACCTGTTCTTCCACCTGTACTTCATCAACGCGTCGTCGCTGGCGCTCGCGAGCTACGTGATCCCGTATCTCGTGCTTGCGAACATCGCGAACTCGCGGATGCAGGGCCGCTACCGGCATTCGTTCTGGGCCGAGGTCTACGAATCGGTGCTCGCGTGGTACATCGCGCTGCCGACCACCGTCGCGTTCTTCAGCCCGAAGCACGGCAAGTTCAACGTGACCGACAAGGGCGGCAAGATCGACGAAGGCTACGTCGACTGGTCGACGTCGAAGCCGTATCTCGTGCTGTTCGCGCTGAACGTGCTCGCGATCGCCGCCGGCCTGTGGCGGCTCGTGGCCGACCAGGGTGACGAGGCGTCGACGATCCTGATCACGCTCGGCTGGACCGTGTACAACCTCGCGATGCTCGGCGCGGCGCTGGCCGTCGCGCGCGAGACCAGGCAGGTGCGCGTCACGCACCGGATCGCGATGCGCGTGCCGGCGATGCTGCTGCTCGCCGACGGCTCGACCGCCGCGTGCTTCACGAGCGACTACTCGACCGGCGGTCTCGGGCTCGAAGCGGTGCCCGGGCTGCCGCTCGCCGTCGGCGACACGCTGACGGTGTGCGTGACGCGCGGCGACCGCGCGTTCCCGTTCCCGGTGCGCGTGACGCGCGTGACGTCGACCCATGTCGGCGTGAGTTTCGACGAACTGACGCTCGAACAGGAACGCCAGCTCGTGCAATGCACGTTCGGCCGCGCGGATGCGTGGCTCGACTGGCATGAAGGCGCGCGGCCCGACACGCCGCTCGGCGGGCTCAAGGAAGTGCTGCGGATCGGGCTGGACGGTTACGTACGAATGTGGAAGGGTGCGGCGCGCGGCGTGCAGACGATGCTCGCGCCGAAACTCGATCGCGCGCGCGACTGACGCGGCGCGCATCATGGAGTGGGTTAGATGACGTTCTGGAATCTGTATTTCATCCTGAAGTTCGCGCTGTTCGCGACCGGGCACCTGCAGCCGTTCTGGCTCGCGAACCTCGCATTCGCGGTGGCGCTGGCGGCGAGCGCGCCGCTGCGCGCGCGTGCGTGGCGCATCGTCCGGCAGGTCGTGGCGATCGCGATTGCGGTGCCGCTGCTCGCGCGCGAGCTGCATGCGCCGCCGCTCGCCCGTCTCGCGGAGGCTGCGCGCGAAGTCAGCACGTTCCGCCTCGACTACTGGATGGAACTGCTGCCGCGTCTGTTGCCGCCGGTGCTGGCGCTGACGATCGTCGGCGTGCTGATCGTCTATTTCATCGTCAATCGCTGGCTGCGCGTCGCGACGTTCGTGCTGGCCGCGCTGATCGTGATGCCGCTGTGGCAGGCCGGCAGCGGGCTGATGGCGCGCGTCGTCGCGCCGGCCCAGCCGCAGGCGAACGTGGCGGGCGCCACGCGCGTCGACCAGCCCGAGGACCACAACGCGGCGCTCGCGACGTTCCGCGCGCAGGAGTCGCAGCGGCAGGTCGCGTTCGGCCATCTCGGCAGCGATCCGGCCGCGCAGTTCGACGTGATCGTGTTGCACATCTGCTCGCTGTCTTGGGACGACCTCGATGCGGCGAAGGTGCGCAACCACCCGATGCTGAGCCACTTCGACTACCTGTTCACGAACTTCAGCACGGCCGCGAGCTACAGCGGCCCGGCGGCGATCCGCGTGCTGCGCGCGAGCTGCGGGCAGGAAGCGCATGCGGACCTGTACAAGCCCGCACCGCAGCAGTGCCATTTGTTCTCGCAACTGGCGGGCGCGGGCTACACCGTGCAGTCGCTGCTGAACCACGACGGCCATTTCGACAACTTCCTGCAGGTGATCCACGACAACATCGGCGTGCCCGATGCGCCGATGATCTCGAACGCAGCCGCGCCCGTCGCGATGCACGCGTTCGACGGCTCGGCGATCAAGGACGACTATGCGACGCTCGCGAACTGGTACGCGCAGCGTGCGGCGGTGCCGGGGCCGGTCGCGCTGTACTACAACACGATCAGCCTGCACGACGGCAACCGCGTCGTCGGCAGCGCGCTGACGAGCATCGACTCGTATCCGCAGCGCGCGACGAAAATGATGACCGATTTCGATCGTCTCGCCGACCTGATCGCGCAATCGGGCCGCCGCGCGGTGATCGTGTTCGTGCCCGAGCACGGCGCCGCGTTGCGCGGCGACAAGAACCAGGTCGCGGGCCTGCGCGAGATTCCGACGCCGCGCATCGTGCACGGGCCGGTCGGCGTGCGGCTCGTCGGCTTCGCCGGCAACCACGGCGCGACGACCGTGATCGAGCAGCCGACCAGCTTCCTCGCGCTCGCGCAGTTGCTGTCGAACCTCGTGTCGAACAGCCCGTTCAAGCCGGGCGCGACGCTCGCGCAATACGCGGCCGATTTGCCGCGCACGCGGATGATCGGCGAGAACGAGGGCACGGTGACGATGCAGACGGCCGCGGGTTACGCGGTGAAAACTCCGGATGGCGTATGGATCGACGAACAGTAACGATCGCCGGCGAAGGCGACGACGAGCGCCTGTCGCAACCGAACGACGTGATCGGCCTCGCGCGGCATCTGCCCGCGCTCGATCCCGAACGCTATGTCGACGAACAGGCGCGCCGCGCGTTCGATGCGTCGCTCGATCGCTGGCCGACGCTCGCGAAGCTGATGGGACTGAAGCGGTAAACGCACGACGGCCGGCGTGGCGGCCGGCCGTCGTCGGCGGGTCGGGGCGCGCCGCTTACTGCGTTCGGCGTTCCGGCTGGCGCGTCCATTCGCCTTCTTCGCCCGGCACCTTGCCGAACGTCTGATCGGCCCATGCGGCACGCGCCGCGTCGATCTTCGCGCGTTCGCTCGACACGAAATTCCATTCGATGAACCGCTCGCCCGGCAGGTGGGCGCCGCCGAGCAGCATCGCGCGTGCGCCGTGCGCGCTCGCGAGCGCGACGGTCGCGCCCGGTTCGAGCACGGCCATCGTCGCCGGGGCGAGCGGCGTGCCGTCGACGGTGAGGTCGCCGTCGACGAGATATACGCCGCGTTCGTCGTGCTCCGCATCGAGCGCGAGCTGCCCGCCCGACGCGAATTCCGCAACCGCATAAAGCGTGGGCGAGAACACGGCGACCGGCGACGCGAGTCCGAACGCGGTGCCCGCGATCACGCGCACGGTCGCGCCGTCGCGCGTGAACGACGGCAGCGTGTCGGCCGCGTGGTGGACGAACGCGGGCGCGGTGTCTTCATGCTCGACCGGCAGCGCGACCCAGGTCTGGATGCCGTGTACCGGCTGCTCGCGCGGCCGATCCTCGTCGGGCGAGCGCTCCGAATGCACGATGCCGCGGCCGGCCGTCATCCAGTTCACGTCGCCCGGCACGATCTTCTGCCGGAAGCCGAGGCTGTCGTGATGCATCAGCGAGCCGTCGAACAGGTAGGTGACGGTCGCGAGCCCGATGTGCGGATGCGGCAGCACGTCGATGCCGCGGCCGGCCGGCAGCATCGCGGGCCCCATTTCGTCGAAGAAGATGAACGGGCCGACGAGGCGCGCGGCGAGCGCGGGCAGCACGCGGCGCACGACGAGGTTGCCGATGTCGCTTTCGCGCGGCGTGAGCAGGGTCTTGATCGAGGCGGACATGACGGGAATCTCGTGACGGTGGCGGGCAGCGATCAGGCGATCGCCGTGTCGATCGTGATCGGATGCGTGAGGATCTTGTGGACCGGGCACGCGTTCGCGATCTGCAGCAGGCGTTCGCGCTGCTCGTCGGTCAGGTCGCCGTCGAGCGTGATGCGGCGCACGATCGTGCTGCCTGCGCTGCCCGATTCGTGCGCGAGCTTCACGTGCACTTCGGCGAGCGGCCAGCCTTTTCGTTGCGCATACATCTTCAGCGTGATCGCGGTGCAGGCGCCGAGGCTTGACAGCAGCAGCGCGACGGGCGTCGGCGCCGCATCGCCGCCGCCGAGCGACGCGGGTTCGTCGGCGCGCCACTGATGGACGCCGTCGGTGAAGTGGACGAGGTAATCGACCGAGCCGATGCTCGCTTCGACGGACAGTTCGCTCATTGCGGTTCCAGGTGGGAAAGGGGACGGGCCGGGCAGGCCGGACGTTACGGTTCGAGCAGGCGCTGCAGCCGCAGCTCCTCGAAATCGAGTTCCGATTCTATGCGGTGCAGTACCGCGTCGTCGACCTTGCCGTCGCGATGCAGGTCGAGCAGCGCGCGGCGCGATATGCCGACGAGCTCGAGTTCGACGCGCAGCATGCGGGCGCGCACGCCGGCCGGTTCGGCGCCTTGCCGGTGCGCGCGTTCGTTGAACGTGACGCGGTTGCGGTATTCGGCGAGCAGGCGATCGAGCGACGGCTGCTCGAGCGCCGAGCCGTGCTGCCCGAGCGTATCGAGTTCGGCGAGCGCCGCGCCGAACGTGTGCGCGCGCACCGCATGTTCGGACATCGTGTGGCGCGCGGCCGGGCGCAGCTTCAGCACGCGAATGAGCGGCGCGAGCGTGCCGCCCTGCACGACGAGCGTCGCGATGATCAGCAGAAAGGTACTGAACAGGATCAGGTCGCGGCCGGGGAAGTTGGCCGGCAGCGCGATCGCGGCCGCGAGGCTCACGACGCCGCGCATGCCCGACCAGCCGAGCACGACGGCTTCGCGCCACGACCACGGCGTGTGGCCCGCGCGCCGCGCACGCAGGCGGCCCGGCAGCCACATCGCGACGAACACCCACACGACGCGCGCACCGATCGCGGCGGCCGTCGCCGGCAGCGCGACCCGCAGGCCGGCCATCAGCACCGCGCCTTCGTGGTTCACGCGTGCGAGGATCGCATGCAGCGCGAGGCCGATCAGGATGAACACGAGCGCGTCGAGCACGAACACGATCGCCTCCCACGTCGCCTTCGCCTTGATCCGCATGTCGGCGTTGAACACCCGATGCTGGCGCACGCCGAGCACGAGCCCGCAGGTGACGACCGACAGCACGCCCGAGCCGTCGACGGCTTCCGCGATCCCGTAGCTGCCCCATGCCATCGCGAACGTCACGACGATGCCGAGCATCGGATCGCGCAGGCGCGGCAGCACCCAGCACATCGCGTGGCCGCACGCGAGGCCGACCGCGATGCCGATCAGCGTGAGCGAGAAGAACAGGCCGGTGGCGCTGGCCGCCGTGATCGACACGGCGAGCGCGGCCGACACGGCCATCTGGTACAGCAGCAGGCCCGACGCATCGTTGACGAGACTTTCGCCTTCGAGCACCGCGACGAGCCGCGCGGGCAGCGGGTGGCGTTGCAGGATTGCCTTCGCGGCGACCGCGTCGGGCGGCGACACGATCGCGCCGAGCGTGAAGCACGCGGCCCACGGCAGCGCGGGATTCGCCGCATGCACGGCGAGCGCGACCGCGACGGTCGTGAACGCCACGGCGCCGAGCGCGAGCGACGCGATCGACGCGAGTTCCTGCCGGAATTCCTTCCACGCGGTGTAGAACCCGCTCGACATCAACAGCGGCGGCAGCACGGCCGCGAGCAGCAGCGCCGGGTCCATGTCGGGCACGCGCTTGCCCGCGACGGCGACCACGCAGCCGCCGAGCAGCAGCACGACGGCCGGCGGAATCGAAATCCGCTCGGCGAGCCAGGTGAGGGCGCCCGCGCCGCAGATCAACAGCAGCAGGTAATGGAACAGCTCGACGTTGGTCATGCGCGGCCGGCGGCGATGGGGTGGATCACGAAGGCTTGCGGTCGTTCGCGGCGCCGCCCGGCAGCGCGCCGAACATGTGCTGGCTGCACTGTGCGTCGCGCCATGCGGTGTTCAGCCGATGGCCGGACAACATCCGGCGCGCGACGGGCAGGATCTGTTCGCCGGCCAGCATGCCGAGCAGGCCGGTGAGCGCGATGAGCGGCGGCGCCGGCGAATTCACGCCGAGTGCGCCGTAGATGACGCCCGCGAGGAGGCCGGCGATCAGCGACAGGAAATACGGTTTCATGGTGAGCTTCCGTGAGGGCCGACGGGCGGCGCGGTGCATGCCGTCAAGAACTTGAAAGCGTAGCGGGTTTGCGTGAAGAAAAAAAGGGCGGGCAGCCCCGAACGGGCATTCGTTCAGGAATCGGATCGATTCCATTTCTTGGGTGTTCGCGCCGTGCGTTTGCGGCTTAAATATTTCGGCCCGGATGACGATCCGGCGTCGACGCACACCAGGCTCCTCCCGTTTTCACGGTCGAGGCAGGCCCCCCTTTTTCCGTTCACAGGACCCCATTCGCCATGAGCAACCCGAAGCTTGAAGTACTGACGCCGCACAACAGCCAGCTGATCTTCATCGACCAGCAGCCGCAGATGGCGTTCGGCGTGCAGTCGATCGATCGCCAGACGCTGAAGAACAACGTCGTCGGGCTCGCGAAGGCCGCGAAGGTCTTCGACATCCCGACCACGATCACGACGGTCGAAAGCGACAGCTTCTCGGGCCACACCTATCCCGAGCTGCTCGACGTGTTCCCGAACCAGAAGACGCTCGAACGGACGTCGATGAATTCGTGGGACGACCAGAAGGTGCGCGACGCGCTCGCCGCGAACGGTCGCAAGAAGGTGATCGTGTCGGGGCTGTGGACCGAGGTCTGCAATACGACGTTCGCGCTGTGCGCGATGCTCGAGGGCGACTACGAGATCTACATGGTCGCCGACGCGTCGGGCGGCACGTCGCAGGCCGCGCACGATTTCGCGATGCAGCGCATGGTGCAGGCCGGCGTGGTGCCGGTCACGTGGCAGCAGGTCCTGCTCGAGTGGCAGCGCGACTGGGCGCGCCGCGACACGTACGACGCCGTGATGGCGATCGCGAAGGAGCACTCGGGCGCATACGGGATGGGCGTCGACTACGCGTACACGATGGTCCACAAGGCGCCGCAGCGCACCGCGACGCCGCACGAGTCGATTCCGGCCGTGCCCGCGAAGTAACGGGCCGGCGGCCGCGCTGGCCGCGCCGGAGGCGGCGAGCGCCTGCCACCGCTCATCACGCGTTCAGGCGGCGGGCAGCGCCCACGGCGCGTGCGCGAAGCGTTCCGCGAGGAAGTCGAGCAGCACCGTCACGCGCGCGGCGCGCAGCATGCCGGGCGGCGTGACGAGGTTCACGTTGATGTCCGCGATCTTCCAGTCGCTCATCACTTCCTCGAGCTCGCCGCGCTGCATCGCGTCCCACACGAGGAACTCGGGCTGCAGCGCCAGGCCGTGACCGCCGACGAGCGCGGGGAGGATCACGTCCGCGTTGTTGGTGCGGATGCGCCCGTGGACGGACACGCCGACTTCGTCGCCCGACGCCGGATGGCGGAAGCGCCAGTGCTCGGGGGTCGGCAAGTTGGTGTACGTGAGGCACACGTGCTGTTCGATGTCGCGCGGATGCGTGGGGCGGCCGCGCCGGTCGAGATACGCGGGCGATGCGACGAGCGGCCGGCGCACCGCGCAGAGGCGGCGCGAACGCAGCGTCGAATCGTTCAGCTCGGCGATGCGGATCGCGACGTCGAAGCCGCCCGACACGATGTCGACGATGTGATCGGTGAGCACGAGATCGATGTCGACGCGCGGATAGCGTTCGAGAAACGCCGGCAGCACCGGCGACAGATGGCGCAGCCCGAACGACATCGGCGCATTCACGCGCACGAGGCCGTGCGGCTCGAGCGCCTGCGCGGACGCTTCGTTCTCGATCAGCTCCGCATCGGCGAGCAGGCGGATCGCGCGGTCGCGCAGCAGTTCGCCGGTCGGCGTGAGCGACAGCTTGCGCGACGTGCGGTACAGCAGCATCGCGCCGAGGCGTTTTTCGAGGCGCGCGATCGCCTTCGACACGGTGGGTTGCGATACGCCGAGCAGGTCGGCGGCTTTCGCGAACGAGCCGGTCTCCGCGACGCGCGCAAAGATGGCCCAGGCTTCGAGATCAGGAAGGTGTTGCATGGTCGGCGTGAATGGCAGGGAAGCGAAACGGATGCGATGCGCCGCGCAGGCGGCCTCGCGATGCCGGTGATTCTAATCCGGCCGGGAGAAAAAACGTTATGGAATCTTATCTAATTTCATTGGGCGCCGGCGCGCTGATCGGCGTCGTGTACAGCGTGATCAGGGTGCGCTCGCCGGCACCGCCGCTGATCGCGCTGGTGGGCCTCGCCGGCATGCTGGCCGGCGCGCAGGCCATCGCGCCGGTTCGTCACTGGCTCGGCTTCTGACCGCATCGAGGACATTTCATGAGCGCAACCGATACCCAACCCGATCTGATCCTGCACAACGGGCGCATCACGACGCTCGATCGTGCGAACCCGGTCGCGACCGCCGTCGCGATCAAGGACGGCCGCTTCGTCGCGGTCGGCGGCAATGCGGAGATCGTGCCGCTCGCGGGCCGTGCGACGAAGGTCGTCGACCTCGACGGCCGCACCGTGCTGCCGGGCCTGATCGACAACCATACGCACGTGATTCGCGGTGGCCTGAATTACAACCTGGAGCTGCGCTGGGACGGCGTGCGGTCGCTCGCGGTCGCGATGGAGATGCTCAAGCGCCAGGTCGCGATCACGCCCGCGCCGCAGTGGGTGCGTGTGGTCGGCGGCTTCACCGAGCACCAGTTCGCCGAGAAGCGGCTGCCGACGATCGCCGAACTCAATGCAGTCGCACCCGACACGCCGGTGTTCATCCTGCACCTGTACGACCGCGCGCTGCTGAACGCGGCCGCGCTGCGGGTGGTCGGCTACACGAAGGACACGCCGGAGCCGCCGGGCGGCACGATCCTGCGCGACGACGCGGGCAACCCCACCGGCCTGCTGCTCGCGAACCCGAACGCGACGATCCTCTACGCGACACTCGCGAAAGGCCCGAAGCTGCCGTTCGAGTATCAGTACAACTCGACGCGCCACTTCATGCGCGAGCTGAACCGGTTGGGCGTGACGGGTGTGATCGACGCGGGCGGCGGGTCGCAGAATTATCCCGACGATTACGAAGTGATCCGCAAGCTGCACGACACGGGCGAGATGACGATCCGGATCGCGTACAACCTGTTCACGCAGAAGCCGAACGCGGAGAAGGAAGACTTCGTGAACTGGACGAAGAGCGTCAAGTACCACGACGGCACCGACTACTTCCGCAATAACGGCGCGGGCGAGATGCTGGCGTTTTCCGCGGCCGACTTCGAAGACTTCCGCGTGGCGCGGCCGGATCTGCCCGCGCAGATGGAGGATGACCTCGAAGGTGTCGTGCGCGTGCTGGCGGAAAACCGTTGGCCGTGGCGCATGCACGCGACCTATGACGAAACGATCAGCCGCGCGCTCGACGTGTTCGAGAAGGTCAACGAAGACATCCCGCTCGAAGGGCTGAACTGGTTCTTCGATCACGCAGAAACGATCACCGAGCAATCGATGGACCGGATCGCCGCGCTCG
>FTHQ01000035.1_pt1 | contig 12036 bp, 7 predicted proteins | sample 1641001 | NCBI WGS metagenome assembly FTHQ01 (sample SAMEA3914872, study PRJEB12502) | metagenome | biome: forest; material: soil | place: Canada | collected 2011-07-03 | depth 0.3 m | reverse complement strand
AGATCGAAGAGCAGATCCGCGGCAAGCCGCCCGACGAACGGCGCAGTGTGCGCCAAGCGCGGGCGGTGCCGCTACTCGACGACATGAAGCGCTGGTTCGAAGCGACGCTTGCCACGCTCTCTGCAAAATCTGACACGACCAAGGCGATTCGGTACGCGCTGAATCGCTGGCCGGCGCTCGTCTACTACTGCAGCGATGGGTGTACGGAGATCGACAACCTGATCGCCGAGCGAGCATTGCGAGGCGTCGCTCTCGGACGGCGGAACTATCTGTTCGCCGGCGCCGACTCTGGCGGCGAACGTGCCGCCGCGATGTACAGCCTGATCGGCACGGCACGTCTGAACGGCCTCGATCCCGAGGCGTATCTCGCCTACGTGCTCGAGCGCATCGCCGACCATCCGGCCAACCGGGTCGACGAACTGCTCCCGTGGAACGTCGCACCATCGCTGCCGCCTACTGCTCGCGTCGAGCCCATCCGATAGCGTCGCGGAGCTCCGCGGTCAACAACCTGCACTACGGTACTGCTCGGGCGCTTACTCCTGAATCACCCGATCGAATTTCGACGGCGTCTGGCCAAGCTGGCCAGCGGGTCGGACGTATCCGTGGCGCGTTTGGCGATGGAGCATGGGGTGAATCCGAACCAGCTGTTCCACTAGCGCGAGCTGTACCAGGACGGGGCCGGTCAGCGGTCAAAGCTGGCGAGTATTGATGGACCACCTATCATTCAATCTCCATCGGCACAAACGAACTCGGTGCCGGACCATCTGTCCGAAGCCCTTCTCCTGCGCAGGGAACGCAACTGGGGCAGTAGGCGCCCTCAGATGACATCCCATGTTCGCCGCGCCAGATCAGCCAGAAGCATTTGCCGCCTCTCGATTGCTGCGGCACTCCAGCTGTCGAATGGGTCTAACTCGGCGACAGCCAGATCAATTCGCGTGCTAGAGCCGATTTTTGGCCTTTCAGACAGGGAGCGCGTCAGTAGCAGTTGCGACTGGAGGTACACCGGCCGCTTCTTCGAATATGGCCGATTGCCTAAAGAAGCGTTGATGGATTTCTCTGCCAGAACAAGGTTGCCCAATCGCTGGGCCAATTCGTTCAGATCTCCGTCACCAAACTCTGATACGGCCTCGCTGCTGGGGTTCTCGGGGAGGATGTGCTCTATTTCGTAACCGCCGCTGATATACCGGCTGAGCCAACGTGTCCCCTCAGTTTCCCCGTATGCCTCAAGTTCAATGAATTGGGTCAATTTTGCCAAGATGTAACGCAAGCGGTATTTCTGGACCGAATCCGAGGTTAAGCGACGTATAGCGTCGTAAAATCTGGAAGACAGCCCGGTCCGGGCACCAGCAAACCGGATCGCGACAAATGCTTCGAATTGTTCGGAAGTCTGCACACGCCTCAATTCAGCCGCCCACCGCGCAAAATCCCGCTCGAAGTCGCGTGTCGGCTCGCGGGTGACGACGTAGCAGAAAAACAGGTTTTCAACCTCCTGGCACAGGCGGTCAAAAAGGTCTCCGGAGAGATGTCGCCCGGCAAGCAGCAAGATCAGGTGCTGACGCGCGGCCTTGCCACCGAGACATTGAATGTTGCCGAGGAAACGATTGGCGTTGCCATCCTGGTCTTTCCCTAGAAGAAAATGGCGATACGCGGATGCTGATGACACCAGCTCCTTGGCGAACCCGAGAGGATTCTTGGCGTAGCCACACACGGCTTCATTCTTGGTCAACCAACCGTAGATCTCATCTTCCCGCAACACGTCAACGTCGTAGCTACTGAAGATGAAATAGCGCAAGAACCGCAGAGGCTTCTCGCCCATCGCAAAAATCGTGTCTTGAAGCTCTTTCCACGTGACTTTCAGCTTCTCAAATTGATCTCGGTTGGCCTTCATGAACAGCAGGTTCTTGAGCAGATCCATGGAGTCCAAGCCAACGCCTCGATCGTTGATCGTTTCAAAAACCTTGAGCGCCTTGGCAACATCCTGCGTCTGGATCCGGATAAGCTTGACCCGATTGGTTAGATAGCCGTAGAAACCTCGCGTCTCATCAGCACTCTCACCGAATTCGCGATGCAGGAAGCTCCGTGCTACCTGATAGGCGTTGTAGATATTTGCCATCGACCGTGTCAGTTGGCCGGAAGGACGCTTATCGCTATCTCCTGTCGCCAGCCGTTGCAGCATGTCGCCACTATCCTCATACTGAAGGTCCAGTCGGTACCGAAAATGATCCTGCCCACTGGCATCCGTGGAGGTTGCAGCAATTTGCGGCTCAAGGGCGCCGGGTGGATTTTGCCCGAGTTTTTTCAAATGATCGCGAACAGCGCACAGGGTGACATAAAGCGTCGTCATCCGTTGTTGGCCATCGATAAGCTCTAGAACACCGCTATGGCCTAGGCAAACTACGATGCTGCCGATGAAGTATTCCGGCGCGGATCCGGCGTCGCGACTCCCCAATTCCCCAAAGATATCTCCAAGCAATTGCTCGACTTGGTCAGTCTCCCATACATATTCGCGCTGGTAGTCGGGAACAACGTAAAAGCTTTGCAGAACGCCAGCTATCGTCAAGTCCTGACTCTCAATGGTCGGGATGGTCAATTTTGGGCCTCGGTGTGGTGAGTTAGAAATAGCCTATCGCTTGCCAGCGGTCCATTAACCATCAAACACGCCTGTTAGCCAAGAAATGAAAGGGACTTCACGTATCCGTTCAGTGCGGAACGATGAAAGCCTTTGTCACGAGGGCTGCGACACTAGAGCCAGGCTGTCGAAGAGCTGAGACAGTGATACCGGCCGAACCATCCGGCATACAACCCTCAAGCGGCGGATCAAACTGCAAAGTAGCTGTGCCAGGCAGCTGCAAGCCGCTCCACTGAACCTCACGGCGGTCGTTCACCTGCCTGATCGTTTGTCCGATCAGCTTGCTTCCCTTCGGAATGGCAACGTTGCCAAAACGGTCATAGACGTTGAGCGACACGATGCCGATCATCATGCCGCCAATTCCGGGATCACCCGTTTCCAAGCCAACAGCGATGGGAGTGTCCTCCGTGATTTCGTACGGCCGGATGTGATGGAATTTCGCCACGATGGGCGCATCCGGATCCGTGCCATCGGTGGCTTGGGCCCGCGCTCCATCCGAGAGCATCAACATCACCACGCACGACAGGATGATCAGGGGCAACTTCACGGCGAACTTTTCCGTTGCTGAAGGGTCGGTGCCAGCCACAGGCGAGCAAATACAGTGTCTTGATCCGATCATACGAGACTCGATATCAGGTGACAGCCACATGTGGCGCGATGGCCGTGCTGTGCGATCGGAATGCCATCATCAGTCATTGACGGGTCGCCTTCCTCTATGAGGTTAGGCGACACATCGGGATGCTGGGGGCACGAGACGCGATCACCCTTGCGTGCGACGTAGCGGCCGTCGAAACGCATCGTATTTGAGCCGGTTTCAACCTTGCCGCCGTGATCGGTGTCGTCACCCACGCGGATTAAATTCATCATAGGAAGTCCCCTTTAAGGGTACATATATTCGGTATGATGTCCGACGAATTTATCGCCAACAAATTCGAAACAGAAATTTCCTTCTTCAAATGATCTGTAGACCAGCATCGCACCACTAATGCATACTTTGTTGCTCTTTATGGAATAGCTGATCTTTCCTTCATCTTTGGCAGCCGGTCGGCCGTGCATAAATCCAGAAAACGCATCGATCGGAAGTGGATACACTACCCCAGTTTGAGTGTCGATTGCGACAACTGACCTTTGGTGATAATTTTTGAATTCAGGGTAGGTCAAAAGAATATAGTGGCCGTTAAAGTCCGGCGCTTGCGTTTTGAGCGTGTCGTTGTATGTGGCGACGTGCTTTTCGTCGCAAAAATCAACAGGGCTGTACTGGAAGGAGCATTTTGTTAAATCCGATGTTGCGTAAGAAATTTTCACCTCAGTGTATGGATGATTTTTTACGCTATCTATCTTCGGTTGCTTGGCAAAAATTCCAAACGACAAAATTGCGAGGGATGCCAAAAAAGTCGAAATAAATATTTTTTTCATGTCGATTGCCTATCTTGAATTCTGGATTTCCTCAAGAATTTCTCGTAGCTTACCAGTAGAAGTCATGCTGGCCTTATTGGCTGCACCTTCATTTTGAAAGTATGTCAAAGTTCCATCTGACAGGAGTTTCTCTTTTGTCCCATCTGGGTGTTTAATTACCTTGTTCGTCGGATATCCTTTGGGGACAGCGATTGACGCCCACTCTTGGGATGCGGAAAACACGGCATCGTCGATAGTTCCTTTCCCATGTTTTACAAATGCAGACAGTCGACCGCCGCCAGCCTTGTTAAACAGATAGTCGCGAAACATCCGCTCCTGCATATCGGCATCGTACTTTTCATTTCCACTCAAAGATAGGCTCGCTTTTCCGGCACTAAGTGTAGGGAAGATGGTTTGGTATTTCCCGGTGGCAAACAATCGATTTGGGTTGGTCCCTGGTAGAGGTTCAGTCGCAAGAATCTCGTTGATGGTCTTACCTGTAACGGGGCCACCGGGTCCCCCGTGTATATAGGAATGACCGACGTGGCCACCCGGAACATCTTTTGTACCCGTGTTATAGGCGTCATATCCGCCTTCGCCACTCGCAATAATATCGCCGATCTTCTTTATCAGTTCATCCAATGCGGTGCTGCTACTTACTTTGAAATTTCCGATAATTCCAACCGGATGGAAATGCCATGGATTCGGTTCCTTAGGGAAACCTTCTACGCTGGTGACTTGCTCCCACCACTGCAATTTTCCGATCCGTTCGATCTCAGTTTTCCACAGCCACAGTAGCTTCTTCATCAACGGCGACAATGCTTCCCACTTACCCAGGCCACCGCCCCATTCGCTTTCACACCGCACGACGAGGTGGGAGAGGGCTTCAGCTATCCACGGCGTTTCCTGCGCGTGCTTCAACTCCTGCGCTGTCACCTTTCCGTCGTGATTCGTGTCAATCGCCTTCTCGAGCTTTGTGATGAGCGGGCTCGCATTGACCGTTGCGGCGCTCGCCTCGAATTCGGTTTTGCTTTCATCGGCCAGAAATTGTTCGGCGACATGGATGTACCGCTTGAGCATGTCGACCGGCATGATGCTGCTGTTGTCGACCAGTTCGAAGCCCGGCCAGTCCCACGGCCCGCACATTCGCACGAGCGGATGGTCCTGCTCGCACACCCATCCGTTGCGGGTACTACCGTCCTTGGTACCGATCTCCACGTAATACCAGTGACGCCCCTTGTCATCTTTCGCGATGCTCCCCGGACCGTTCTTCTCCAAGTCGACGCTCCGGAACACGTCACGGAAATCCGCGCCTGGCCCCTTGGCGTTGGAGAAGCTCAGCGGGAAATCCTTCCAGCCCGGCGCGATCGCGGTGGTGGTCGTGTTGGCGAGGCTGCTGTCCACCCAAACGGGCGCACCGGCGTCGTTGAATACCGGCTTCGTGTGTCGGCCACCATGTACTGGTGCGGCTGTTTTCGGTTGCACCTTGACCCATTTGCCCTTTGCGTCGGCGGCGAAAGGTACAAGTTTGGTACCGGGCTGCAGTTTCTGGTCCGGTTCTGGGAGGTCGGTTACGAGCCGCGCACCCGGCGAGATTTCTAGGAATGCTTTGGATGCAGGTAACTGCTTTGCCCGCTCGCGGCTCTTCTGGATGAATGCTTCGAGTTCGGGGCCTGCGAACACTTCCAGGTGCAGCAGTGGCCGGGTTGGCTTCGCTGGCAATAGCTTCGCGTCCGGGTAGCGCAGATAGTGGCCGAACTGGCCGATGACGTCGCCAGCCTTCACCGCATAAGGCTGCTTTAGCACGACGACTGTATCCAGCGGTTTCGGATCGACGATCGGATCAAGTTCTCCGAGGAAGACGTACCCGTATGGCGCGTGCGGCGATACGGACTGACCGACAACGGCCGCAGCCGGAGTGCCGGACTTGATCGCCTTGATTTTCGCCCAGCCGGGGTTCGCTTTTGTTTGGTCGTCCGTGTCCGAGACGGTCAACTCCGTACCTTGCGGCAAGATACCGAGGATTTTGCTCTTGCCGTTCGGCAGCTCACGGATGCGGAGGCCCGTGACCGGGGGCGGGAGCGGTGTCGTGTCTTTCGTGTCTTCTTCCGGTTCTGGCACCTTCTTGAAATCGCTCTGGATGAACTCTCCGAGTACATCGCGATTGATCGTGTCACGCAATGATGGCACGGGCACCTTTGGCAGCGGGACCTCTTGCTTGTCTTTCGCCTTGTCGCCGACCCGATAGTAACGATCGCCTTCCCAATACGGCATTGGCCCCATGTTCAGCTTGAAGCGGTCGACCTGAGCGACTCTCGCCTGTTCTGCCGCCGACTGGTAGCTATTGTGGTCCATCGTGTGCATGTACAGGCTGAAGAACGTGAGCGTTTCGTTCTTGCCGGGTGGTGTAGTGCTCGACGTTGGAGCTGGCGTCGCCGTTGCTGGCGCTGTGGATGACGTTGCCGGTTGGGTTGCAGCATTCTTGGCTGGCTCCGGCTTTGCGGGCGGAGGAAGTTTCAGCCGATGGCGGATGAGCACGAAGCCCGTCGAATACAACGCGTGGCGGCCGTCTTGGTAGTCCTGTTCCGGATACTTGCTGTCGAGCCGGTACGCGACGACTTCCCCGTCGGCGATTGCGCGGATGCCGTCGCCTTGCTTCAACTGCGCAGCCGTGTTCTGGTCGAAGTGGATGCCGCCATGCCACATGCCATTCGCACCCAGTGGATAGAACCCATCTTCGGCGGATGCCAGCGCCTTCATATAGGTCATCGGGTTGGCCGGGTCATCTTTGCCGACCGGTGAGAACGGAAAGGCCCAGTTTAGCGCCGTGTACGGTGCTGTCGCAGGTGCACTCGGGGCGGTCGCAGGCTTGGCCGGCGCGGCTGGCTTCGTGGTAGGGTGGCTATTGCTCATGTTTCTCGGAATCTCTCGTTTCTCGTTTTTCTTGCTGCTCAGATGCTGTCCGGCTTGGCATCAGCCGGAGAAAAGCGAGCCGCGGCCGCCGTCGGTCGATACCGGCGTCGCCTTCAATGGATCGCGAATCGTCCCGCTCGCACCACTTGGCTTGTCCCAACTCCCGCATTTTTCCAGAATCTGTCCGGTCGTCACGTTTTCGATCAGACCGCCCTTGATGCTGATGTATGAGCCGCCCGCGCCGATCCACACTTCCTTCGCGGCCGTCAGAATCAGGCGTCCGTCCGCGCTTTCGATCTTCACATCCTGCAGCCCTACCAGCGAGGCCGAGCCGCTTTGCGCCTGAATGTCTACCGATCCCTTTGCCGCAAAAATCTTGATGCCGAGGTTTTGCGCGAACAGGCTGATCTTGTCGAGCACACTGACCAGTAACGCCTTACCGGCGGCCAAGTTGACGTTCTTGCCTGCAACGACGTTCGCGTGCTGGTTCGCCGTGACATGCACCGACTGCTGCGTCGACGCGGCGATGCCTTCAGGGCTCGACAGCAGCATCACCGGCTTCGCAAAACCGTTCGCATTGCCCGTGCCGCCGCCCGCTGTACGGCCGCCGCTGGCAGAACCGGCGACAGTGCGCTGCGTTGCGTCGGTGAACGACTTCAGCGCGGCCTGACCGTCCTGGAGGCTTTCGGCGCGGTTCGTTTCACTCGCCTTCGACACGGTCTCGAGCACGGCTTCCGCGCCGGCAAGCGGATCGGTGGCGGCCGTTACGTTCAGTGGCTGGGCAGTGGCTGGCTGCGTCGATACATAGAGCCCCTGCTCGGCGCGTACCGCGCCGTACGCGCCAGACTTCAAGTCGAATCCGTTGCCGAGGAACGAGCCGCGCGTGTTATCGGATTGCTCGATCAGGTAGCCCAAATGCAGGTGAGAACTGTAGCTCGACGAGTAGAGGCGGACCCGGTTCTGACCGGTAGCGTCGTCCATGACAAGCTGGTTGAAGCCATCACCGCCGTATTCGCGAGAACGGAAGCCGGACAGCAGGCCGTGCGTGTGCCACACCGGCATCGTTACGCCGCCGTGCAGTCGCGAGATGATTACCGGCCGGTCGCAGTCGCCATTGACGAACCCGAGGAGCACCTGATCATCTTTGCGTAACGGGAAGTAGCCGCCGCGCTTCGAGCCTGCGTCCGGCATCGCTGCACGAATCCACGATGTGGACTTCGTATTGCGATCCTTTCGACTGTTCGACGTCCGGACCCGCACACGATTGCCGTCGTCCGTGTGGATTTCCTCGTCGCTGTCCGTCACGACGATCGCCGTCTGCAAGTGCATCTCGGGCTTCTCGTGCTCGAACGGGCTGCGGAATGGCGTCTTGCGGCGTTGCGCTTCGATCTCGACGTGAAAAAATCCGATACCGCCATCGCGATGGCTCACGGTCGTACCGACCCCGGTCGCGTGGACCTGCTCGATCTCGCTGCGCAGGCTGCGCGGGAATCGTGTGAGGGCGTCCATGCCGGGCAAGTTATTCTGGATCAACCAGTCGCTCGCGATGATTGACAGTTCGCGCTCCTCCTCCGGCAACGCATCGAAGAGGGGATGTCCCGACACCTTGAACCAGTAGCCGGGCAATGCATAGCGGGGACTGCCGATCGCGAAATAGCGCTTTGCTCGCGAAGCCCATTCCTCGGTGCGGATGCGGGCCTGTTGTTGTCCAGCATCAGACTCGGCCCATGTCTGCGAGCCGGTATAGAGATACTCTTCGCCTTGACCGGGTAACTCATCCAGGTCAGCCGCTGGCGTGCTGGTCTGTTTGTCGAGGTCTGGCCGCTTGTAGTCAACGGTGCCGAGCGTCAGCGTCGCACTTTGGGCGTCCTGCTGTTCGCTCAACTGGGTAAGTCCGTCGAAATCCTCGTCGGTACCCGCGTGGCTGAACTTCATCTCCGAATTCGGCAGCGACGGCCCAAAGTAGAGGTCGTCCATCATGACGACCTTGTGCGACTTGCCATCCTTCGCGAAATCGAAGCGCGGGAACACACCGACTTCCTCGAGGCTGCGGTGCACGAAATTCCAGTCGGTTTCCCACTGCACGCGGTGCGAATACGAGCGCATCGCCGTGCGCAGCTCCTGTCCATAATTGCCGGAGGCCTGTGGATGCTTGTCGAATACGTCGGTGAGAATCTGCCAGCCGCTGGCTTCCTGCCAATCGCGGCGATCGCTGCTGAGCTTGAGGAAGCTTAACCACGAAGCGAAATGGAGCTGAAAGTACGACAAAGTGCCATCGTTTCCTAGGCGGCGAGCCTGTTGCACGTAGCCATGGATTGGCAGATAGCCGCCGTCCGTCTGGCGGATCCAGAGCGTGACGGGCTGCAGCATCAGGGCGCTGAGCTTGATCTTGTCGCCGACGACCGATGAGGCATCGACAGTCACCTCGAAATTGCGCCCGAGCCGCGCTTTAATCTTGACGTACAGTGGCGTGAGCCAGTTGTCGCCGAGCGGAGTGTCAAGTTTGACGATACGATCGAACTGCGCGTAACCGCCGCGCAGCACCTTATCCAGCATGTCCGATGCCATGCAACAACCCCGTTTAGGGAAACACGTCTATTGCTCTCAGACAATTCGACGATAATGTTAATGTAAAATTCCGGAAAGCAAACAGAAATAAAATACCGATTCGATTTCGTTATTAGAGCATAGCAAAGGTTAGTGGAAAACGCGCTCGCTCGTCGCCTTATAAAGGCACTGCTTTCAGAAAACTAACGAAGATTAACTTCGTGAGCCGGTACTTCCCTCCAAAGCCAGACAGTCACATGCCAACGCGCTCGACGAATCTATCCGTCGTAATATAACGTCGAGCAGTCGCTGCGTCCGGCTTCGCTTTCACGAAGCTATCGGCCATTCCGTTACTTTGTGCGGCCATCAAGCGATGAATCCCCGATGCCATGTATCTACGCGAGCATCCGGTTCAAGAACGAACTCGTGCGCCCCCTGGTTCTACCGCTGCGGTCGATTCTAAAAAGATTCATCCATATATCACTTTCCCGAGCACGGCCCACGATGGCCGCTCCGCCGCTGCACTCCCGCATCGGTGCACTTCGCTCAGGAACTCTCCATGCATCCCACTCTTGCCTTCGCGATTGGTAATGTCGTTGCCGTTATTCTTGTATGTACTGGCGTCGCTCTGTTTTTCAGACGGCGCGCTACTCCAGCTCCCACCTCAGAGTCGCCTACACCTACTGCCGTTACCTCTTCCGTTCAGTACGAGCTTTTCGATCCAACTATCGATGAATGGGGGGGCCCAAGCCCCCTACCCCGATCACGCACTACATGCAGTCAGACATACGACGCCGACGTCCTCCAGGACATCAGACTATCCGACTCGCCGTTCGCCCGATCCGTTTCTCGACGATGGCGAGCCGGTCGAAACCGAATCGTGTCGACGCCGTTTTGAATTGCCAGCACGCGCCGAACCGCTCGACTTTCCATCAGCGTTGTCAACCGAGCCGCGTCCATCACCAACAACTGTTGCCGAACCGGATCACTTCTCGTACGCGCCATCGTGGGCGTCGGTAAGCGGCCAGCCAACCCATCTTGACGAGCGAGTTTAGGCGGCGGCCGAGAGTGGCTGCCAGCGATGCGGCAGCAGCGCGTCGATGTCGTTGGCCTTGTGGGTCGGCAAGCGCGTCAGCACGTCCTTCAGATAGGCGAGAGGCTCGAGCCCGTTCAGTTGTGCCGAGCGGATCAAGCTCATGATGGCGGCCGCGCGCTGACCCGCACGCAGTGATCCGGCGAACAACCAATTGGACCGCCCGACTGCCCACGGACGGATCTGGTTTTCGACCCAGTTGTTGTCGATCGGCACATTCCCGTCATCGAGATAGCGCGTGAGTGCATCCCATCGTTTCAGGCTGTAGTCCAGCGCCTTCGCAATCGCCGAGCCCTCCACAACGAGTTTGCGCTGCGCCATCAGCCATTCATAGAGGGCGTCGCACACCGGCTTGGCCCGACGCTGTCTAAGCCGCTGCCGTTCGTCGGCATCCAGTGCTGCGGCTTCGCGTTCGATGTCGTAGAGCGCGGTAAAGAACGGCAGGGCCTGCCCCGCAACCTGGCTGCTGTGGTTGGCGTGCAATTCAAAGAACTTGCGTCGGGCATGGGCCGCGCATCCGATCTCGGTGATGCCGTGCTGGAACGAGGCTTTGTACCCGCTGTAGTCGTCGCATACCAGCTTTCCGTGCCAGCCCTTCAGGAACGTGCGAGCGTGCGCACCGGCGCGGCTCTCGGCGAAGTCGTAGACCACCGCGCGCAGTTCGCTGAACTGAGTCGACGTATACGCCCACAGGTATGCCCGGTGCGTTTTACCCTTGCCGGGACTGAGCATTTGCACCGGCGTCTCGTCGGCGTGCAACACCGCCTGTTGCCGGATGGCCTGGCCGAGTGCGTCGACCAACGGCTGCAACTGCACGCCACACCGGCCCACCCAGGCACCCAGCGTGGATCTCGGGATGGCCAGTCCCGCACGACCAAAGATCTGTTCCTGGCGATACAGGGGCAAGTGGTCGCCGTACTTAGCGACCAGTACCTGCGCGAGCAACCCGGCGGTGGGCATGCCCTTGTCGATCACATGCGGTGGAACCGGCGCCTGGATCAGCGTCTCGCACGCCTTGCACACCCACTTGCCGCGGATGTGCCGTTCCACCGTAAACACGCCCGGCGTGTAGTCCAGCTTCTCGCTCACGTCCTCGCCGATCCGTATGCGTTCGCAACCGCACTGGCACGTTGTGCTGTCCGGTTCGTGATGGACGTCGGTGCGTGGCAGTTGCGGCGGCAGCAGTGCCCGTTTCGGTTGCTCGCGTTGCCGTTCAGCTCGCGTCGGCTCGAGTTGCTCGAGTTCCATCTCGATGGCAACCAAGTCGCCATCGATGGCCTCGTCGAGCAGGTTCATCTGCTCGCTGTTGAGCTGTTCGCTGCGCCGGCCGAACTGCTGGCGCTTGAGGATCGAGACCTCATGGGTGAGTTGATCGATACGGGTCTGCCGGAAGCGTAGCTCCCTGTCTCGTTCACTCGCTTCCCGCTCCTTCTCCTTGACCTCGGCAATCAGTTGCGCG
>FTHQ01000091.1_pt1 | contig 12071 bp, 11 predicted proteins | sample 1641001 | NCBI WGS metagenome assembly FTHQ01 (sample SAMEA3914872, study PRJEB12502) | metagenome | biome: forest; material: soil | place: Canada | collected 2011-07-03 | depth 0.3 m | reverse complement strand
GCCTGGCCGGGCCGATCGGGGGATCGACCCGCTGCGCCGGCCCGAGTTTTACCGCATCGGGGATTAACGTTCAATTAAGAGCGCGGCGGCGACTTTGCGGCCCTCGGCCATCAGGATGTTGTAGGTGCGGCAGGCGGCCTGGAAATCCATCGTTTCGACGCCGATCCGCTGCGCGGTGAGCGCCGCGACGAGCCGCGGGTGCGGGAAGCGCAGCCGCGCGCCGCTGCCGAAGATCACGAGCTCGGGCGTCGGCTCGAGCAGCATCGCGAAATGCTCGGGCGCGAGCGCGTCGAACGACGACACGGGCCAGGCCTGGACCGGCGCGCCGGGCAGCACGATGACGCTCGTTTCGTGGCGTTCGAGATTGACGTCGACATAATCGGGGCCGTAGCCGGTGACGGTGTTGAGCGCGCCGCTCGCGTCCTGGTGCAGTTTCAAATCGGTATTCCGCGGTTCCGTAGGGGAATGGATTGGCCGGGCCGTGCGGGCCCGGCTGGCCGGTTTCGCGCGCCCGGGCACGCGGGGACGCCTGACGGCGCGGGCCCGGCGCGGCTATGGTGCATTGCGAAAGTCGGCCAAAATCCGCTAAATTATAACTTTTTGGTCGCCCCCGGGCGCCACTTGCGTCGTGCGTCGCCACAAGCCGCGTCCGACCGCCGCTTTTTCCCAGTCTAGACAGCGCGCACAGACCGGCCGCTTTCCAGTTTTGATCCCGTCCCCCCGGCCGCAAGGCCAACCCAGGAACCGTGTCGTCGTGAAACCGATTCAGAAGTCGAACAAGCTGCTCAACGTCTGCTACGACATCCGTGGCCCGGTGCTCGAGCACGCGAAGCGCCTCGAGGAAGAAGGCCACCGCATCATCAAGCTGAACATCGGCAACCTCGCGCCGTTCGGTTTCGACGCGCCCGACGAGATCATCCAGGACATGATCCGCAACCTGCCGGCGTCGTCCGGCTATTCGGATTCGAAGGGCGTGTTCTCGGCGCGCAAGGCCGTGATGCACTACACGCAGGAAAAGGGTGTCGTCGGCGTCGGCCTCGACGACATCTACATCGGCAACGGCGCGTCCGAGCTGATCGTGATGGCGACCCAGGCGCTCCTGAACGACGGCGACGAAGTGCTGCTGCCCGCGCCCGACTACCCGCTGTGGACGGCGGCCGTGAGCCTGTCGGGCGGCACGCCGGTGCACTACGTGTGCGACGAGCAGAACGCGTGGATGCCCGATCTCGACGACATCCGCCGCAAGATCACGCCGAACACGAAGGCGATCGTCGTGATCAACCCGAACAATCCGACCGGCGCGCTTTATTCCGACGAATTGCTGCTGGAGCTGCTCGAGATCGCGCGCCAGCACGGGCTGATCGTGTTCGCCGACGAGGTCTACGACAAGATCGTCTACGACGGCCTCGAGCACACGGCGCTGGGTGCGCTGTCGGAGGACGTGATCACCGTCACGTTCAACAGCCTGTCGAAGAGCTATCGCTCGTGCGGCTACCGCGCGGGCTGGATGGCCGTGTCGGGCCTCGGCGGCGACAACCGCCGGCGCGCGAAGGATTACCTCGAGGGGCTCGGCATCCTGTCGTCGATGCGCCTGTGCGCGAACGTGCCCGGCCAGTTCGCGATCCAGACGGCGCTCGGCGGCTACCAGAGCATCAACGAGCTGATCGTGCCGAGCGGGCGCCTGTACAAGCAGCGCGAACTCGCGTATGACATGCTGACGTCGATCCCGGGCGTGACCTGCGTGAAACCGCAGGCCGCGCTGTACATGTTCCCGCGCCTCGACCCGAAGCTCTATCCGATCCAGAACGACCAGCAGTTCATTCTCGACCTGTTGCTCGAGGAGCGCGTGCTGCTCGTCCAGGGCACGGGTTTCAACTGGACGACGCCCGACCACTTCCGCGTGGTCTTCCTGCCGAACCTCGACGACCTGACCGATTCGATCAACCGGATCGCACGCTTCCTCGACGGCTACCGCAAGCGCCATTCGGTCTGAGCGGGCAGGACCACACGGAACTCACTACTTCTTACTCATCGATCACACGCAGCATGGAACCGATCAAAGTTGGCCTGTTGGGCTTCGGCACGGTGGGCAGCGGCACCTTCACGGTGCTGCGCCGCAACCAGGAAGAAATCAAGCGACGCGCGGGGCGCGGCATCGAGGTGGCGCGCATTGCCGTGCGCAACCCGGCCAAGGCGCAGGCTGCGCTCGGCGGTGACGCCGCCGCCGCGCAGATCACCGACGATTTCAACGCGGTCGTCGACGATCCGTCGATCGCGATCATCGCCGAGATGATCGGCGGCACGGGTATCGCGCGCGAGCTCGTGCTGCGCGCGATCGCGAACGGCAAGCACGTCGTGACGGCGAACAAGGCGCTGCTCGCGGTGCACGGCACCGAGATCTTCGAAGCCGCGCGCGAGAAGGGCGTGATGGTCGCGTTCGAGGCGGCCGTCGCCGGCGGCATCCCGATCATCAAGGCGCTGCGCGAAGGCCTGACCGCGAACCGCATCCAGTACATCGCCGGCATCATCAACGGCACGACCAACTACATCCTGTCGGAAATGCGCGACCGCGGGCTCGACTTCGCGACCGCGCTGAAGGCCGCGCAGGAGCTCGGCTACGCGGAAGCCGATCCGACCTTCGACATCGAAGGCGTCGACGCCGCGCACAAGGCGACGATCATGAGCGCGATCGCGTTCGGCGTGCCGGTGCAGTTCGACCGTGCGTACGTCGAAGGCATCAGCAAGCTCGACGCGACCGACATCCGCTACGCGGAAGAGCTCGGCTACCGGATCAAGCTGCTCGGCATCACGCGCCGCGCCGAAAACGGCATCGAGCTGCGCGTGCACCCGACGCTGATTCCGGAAAAGCGCCTGCTCGCGAACGTCGAGGGCGCGATGAACGCGGTCGTCGTGCACGGCGACGCAGTCGGCACGACGCTGTACTACGGCAAGGGCGCGGGCGCGGAGCCGACCGCGTCGGCCGTCGTCGCGGATCTCGTCGACGTCACGCGCCTGCACACGGCCGACCCCGAGCATCGCGTGCCGCATCTCGCGTTCCAGCCCGACAGCCTGTCGAACACGCCGATCTTGCCGATCGAGGAAGTGACGAGCGGCTACTACCTGCGCCTGCGCGTCGCCGACCAGACCGGCGTGCTCGCCGCGATTACGCGCATCCTCGCCGAATCGGGCATCTCGATCGACGCGCTGCTGCAGAAGGAATCGGAGCAGATCGACGGCGCGAATGGCGAGACCGACATCATCCTGATCACGCACGAGACGGTCGAGAAGAACGTCAACGCGGCGATCGCGCAGATCGAGAGCCTGGCGACGGTGGTCTCGAAGGTCACGAAGCTGCGCATGGAAGCGCTGAACTGAGCCGAGGACGACATGAACTACATTTCCACGCGCGGCGCCGGCATCGGCGAGCGCCATACGTTCTCCGACATCCTGCTCGGCGGTCTCGCGAAGGACGGCGGGCTCTACCTGCCTGCCGAGTATCCGAAGGTGTCGGCCGACGAGCTCGCGCGCTGGCGTACGCTGTCGTACGCGGATCTCGCGTTCGAGATCCTGTCGAAGTTCTGCGACGACGTGCCGGCCGACGACCTGCGCGCGATCACGCGCCGCACGTACACGGCCGCCGTGTACAGCAACACGCGCCACGGCGAGAACGCGTCCGACATCACGCCGCTGAAGACGCTCGGCACCGAGCACGGCGCGGCGCTGTCGCTGCTCGAACTGTCGAACGGCCCGACGCTCGCGTTCAAGGACATGGCGATGCAGCTGCTCGGCAACCTGTTCGAGTACACGCTCGCGAAGCACGGTGAAGCGCTGAACATCCTCGGCGCGACGTCGGGCGACACCGGCAGCGCGGCCGAGTATGCGATGCGCGGCAAGGCCGGCGTGCGCGTGTTCATGCTGTCGCCGCACAAGAAGATGAGCGCGTTCCAGACGGCGCAGATGTTCAGCCTGCAGGATCCGAACATCTTCAACCTCGCGGTCGAAGGCGTGTTCGACGATTGCCAGGACATCGTGAAGGCCGTGTCGAACGATCATGCATTCAAGGCGCAGCAGAAGATCGGCACCGTCAACTCGATCAACTGGGCGCGTGTCGTCGCGCAGGTCGTCTACTACTTCAAGGGCTACTTCGCGGCGACGCAGTCCAACGACGAGCGCGTGTCGTTCACGGTGCCGTCGGGCAACTTCGGCAACGTCTGCGCGGGCCACATCGCGCGGATGATGGGGCTGCCGATCGCGAAGCTGGTGGTCGCGACCAACGAAAACGACGTGCTCGACGAGTTCTTCCGCACGGGCGCGTATCGCGTGCGCAGCGCCGAGAACACCTATCACACGAGCAGCCCGAGCATGGACATCTCGAAGGCGTCGAACTTCGAGCGCTTCGTGTTCGACCTGCTCGGCCGCGATCCGGCCCGCGTGATGCAGCTGTTCCGCGACGTCGAGGAGAAGGGCGGCTTCGATCTCGCGGCGAGCGGCGATTTCGCGCGCGTCGCCGAATTCGGTTTCGTGTCGGGCCGCAGCAGCCACACCGACCGCATCGCGACGATCCGCGACGTGTTCTCGCGCTACGACACGATGATCGACACACATACGGCCGACGGCGTGAAGGTCGCGCGCGAGCACCTGGAAGCCGGCGTGCCGATGGTCGTGCTCGAGACGGCGCAGCCGATCAAGTTCGGCGAGACGATCCGCGAAGCGCTCGACCGCGAAGCCGAGCGGCCGGCCGCATTCGACGGGCTCGAGGCGCTGCCGCAGCGCTTCGAGGTCGTGAAGGCCGACGCGCAGCAGGTGAAGGACTTCATCGCCGCCCATACGGGCGCATGACGCACGGCCGGGCCCGCAGGCCCGGCAGCGCAGGACGGCCGGAACCCCGATTCGTCGAACGGATCGGGGTTCCGGCCGTTTCGTTTGGTTCGCGGGCTCGGCATCCGGGCATCGTTCTCCCCGCGAAACAAGTGCCAGACCCGCGCGTTCGCGCCGATCACAGTCTTCGCATGCTCGCCATATCGCGCGTGCGCGTGACGGCGTCGCTACAATGACGGTTCGATTCCAACGATCCCCGATTCCATCGATGTCGAACCCGAATCCCGCGGCGCCGCGCGCGCCGATGCTGTCGACCGCCGAGGCGCTCGCCGCGCTGCTCGATGCCGCGAAGCCGCTGCCCGGCGCCGAAACCGTCGCCACGCTCGACGCGCTCGGCCGCGTGCTGGCGGCCGACGTCAGCTCGCCGCTCGACGTGCCGCCAATGCACACGAGCGCGATGGACGGCTATGCGGTGCGCGTCGCCGACCTGCTGCACGGCGATCGGCGGTTGCCGGTGTCGCAGCGCATTCCGGCTGGCCATCCGGCGCAACCGCTCGCGGCCGGCACGGCCGCGCGGATCTTCACCGGCGCGACGGTGCCGCCCGGCGCCGACGCGGTCGTGATGCAGGAGCAGGCGTCGGCCGACGGCGACGCGGTCGAGATCCTGCACACGCCGAAGGCCGGTGAATGGATCACCGCGCAGGGCGCGGACATCCGCCAGGGGGCGGTGATCCTGCCGGCCGGCACGCGGCTCACGCCGCAGGCGCTGGGTCTCGCCGCATCGGTCGGCTGCGCGCAGCTGTCGGTCGCGCGGCGGATTCGCGTGGCGGTGTTCTTCACCGGCGATGAACTGACGATGCCCGGCGAGCCGCTGAAACCCGGCGCGATCTACAACTCGAACCGCTTCACGCTGCGCGGGCTGCTGGAGCGGCTGGGCTGTCACGTGACCGACTACGGCATCGTGCCTGACTCGCTGGCCGCGACCCGCGACACGCTGCGGGAGGCCGCCCGCGATCACGACGTGATCCTGACGAGCGGCGGCGTGTCGGTCGGCGACGAGGATCACGTGAAGCCGGCCGTCGAGGCGGAAGGGCGGCTCGCGCTGTGGCAGATCGCGATGAAGCCCGGCAAGCCGCTCGCGTATGGTGCCGTGCGCCGCGGCGACGAGCGCGCCGACGCGCATTTCATCGGGCTGCCCGGCAACCCGGTCTCGAGCTTCGTCACGTTCCTGCTGTTCGTGCGGCCGTTCCTGCTGCGCCTGTCCGGCGTGCGCGACGTCGCGCCGCGCGCGTTGTCGCTGCGTGCCGATTTTTCGCAGAGCAAGGGCGACCGGCGCAACGAATTCCTGCGTGCGCGCGTGAATGCGGCCGGCGGCCTCGACCTGTTCCCGAACCAGAGCTCGGCCGTGCTCACGTCGACGGTCTGGGGCGACGGCCTGATCGACAATCCGCCGCAGCATGCGATCAGCGCCGGCGAGACCGTGCGTTTCATTCCGTTTTCCGAACTGCTGTCGTAACGCGACGGCTTCCCGAACCATGAAGATTCAGCTGAAATTTTTTGCAAGCGTGCGCGAAGCGCTGGGCGTCGCCGATGAAGAAGCCACCGTACCGGACGGCGTGACGACCGTCGGCGACGTGCGGGCGTGGCTGCGCGTGCGCGGCGGCGCGTGGGCCGACACGCTCGCCGAAGGGCGCGCGTTGCGCATGGCGTGCAACCACGAGATGACCGATCCCGACACGCGGCTCACCGAAGGCTGCGAGGTCGCGTTCTTTCCGCCGGTGACGGGCGGTTGAGGGCCGGGCGATGGCAACGGTACGAGTCCAGACCGACGATTTCGATCTGAATGCCGAAGTCGCGGCATTGCGGGCGCGCAACCCGAAGATCGGTGCGGTCGCGTGCTTCGTCGGCACGGTGCGCGACCTGAACGAAGGCGAGTCGGTCGCCGCGATGGAGCTCGAGCACTATCCCGGAATGACCGAGAAGGCGCTCGAGAAAATCGCGGCCGAGGCCGGCCGGCGCTGGCCGGGCATCGACGTCGCGATCGTGCATCGCGTCGGCAGGCTGTTGCCGCTCGACCAGATCGTGATGGTCGCGACGGTCGCGTCGCACCGCGGCGATGCGTTTGCATCGTGCGAATTCGTGATGGATTACCTGAAGACCGAAGCGCCGTTCTGGAAGAAGGAAACGACGCCCGACGGCGAGCGCTGGGTCGATGCGCGCAGCACCGACGACGCCGCGCTCGCGCGCTGGGGCGTCGAGTCGGGCAACACGCGGCGCTGAGCGCGGCGCGCGAACGATGCGGCGATGTGCCGCATGCGCGCGAGCGCCGCGGGTGACGGGCGTTACGCGTCCGGGTCGACGCTGCGCCCGATGATCTTGGTCGGAAACGGCTCGCCGCGGGCCCGCGACGGCAACGCGTGCGGATCGTCGCCCGCGTCGCGACGGCGCGGCGCGATCGCGTCGAGCAGCGCCTGCTGCTCGGGCGGAATCTGGTAATCCCAGCCGAACCGGCTCAACTGCAGGCTCTGCGCGATCCGCAGCGCGGGCTCCATGAAACGGAGCGCCGCCGGCGGCGCGTAGCGCGCTTCGACGGTTTTCAGGAACAGCGACAGCCAGCGGCTGAAGTGGGCCGGCTCGATCCCGTCGAGCGGCTGGTGCGCCTGCTGCACGTTGCCGCGATAGCCCTTGGTGCCGAGCACGAGGCTCGACCAGAACGTCACCATCTTCGGCAGATGATCGTCCCAGCGGCCGGCCAGCTTCGCGTCGAACACGGGTCCGAGCAGCGGATCGGCGCGCACGCGGTCGTAGAACGCGTAGACGAGATCGCGGATGTTGTCTTCGGTCGGCTCGGCGTCGCGGGGGCGGGCCGGTGCGGATTCGGGCGAGGCGGGCAGGGCAGTCATGACGAAAATGGCCGGTGGATCGGGGCAGCGACGGCGCGGCGGCACGGGTGACGAGCAGGACGCCGGCCGGATTTTGACGCAAAATAGCGTCCAATAACCCCTGGAAAACGTGTAGATGTCACGCATCTTATTGCGCGCACGCGATCCCGGCAACCCGGGGCCGCGCAACGGCACCATCGATCGGCCCCTGCACGCATCGCGATCGGCTCGGTTCAGGTAATCGGGGCACGATCGATCTTTTCCGTATTCGCTCATGAGACTCACCGACTACACCGACTATTCGCTGCGCGTGATGCTGTACCTGGCCGTGCGCGGCGAGGGGCTCGCGACGATCCAGGAGATCTCGGACGCCTACGGCATCTCGAAGAACCATCTGATGAAAGTGGTGCAGCAGCTCGGCGAGCTGGGCTGGGTCGACACCGTTCGCGGCCGTAACGGCGGGCTGCGGCTGTTCGCCGATTCGCTGCAACTGACGGTCGGCCAGGTCGTGCGGGCGACCGAAAACGACTTCGCGCTGGTCGGTTGCTTTTCGCCCGACGACAGCGAGTCGCGCGGCTGCGTGATCGAGCCGCAGTGCCGGCTGAAGGGCGTGCTCGCGGCCGCGCGCGATGCCTTCTTCGCGGAGCTCGATCGTCACACGATCGGCGAACTGGCCGAGCCTGCGTCGCCGCTCGTGGCGCTGCTCGGCATTCGCCCGGTCGCGCTCGTGCGTGCGGCGCCGGAGCCGGACGAGGTGTCGGCGGCCGCCGAGCCGTCGTCCAAGGCCCACTGACACGCGGGCGCCGCCCATCCCGTCACGCGGCCGGCCGTTTTCAGGCGATCCGGCATTTTTTGCGCTGAATCAACCCGAATTTCGCTTGAAAGCCGCATAACCATCCTCATCTTGGTGTTAATCGAAAATTGGAGGTCTCGACTAAATGAGAATCGACAAGCTCACCACCAAGTTCCAGGAAGCACTCGCGGACGCGCAAAGCCTCGCGGCAGGCCGCGACAATCAATACATCGAACCCGTTCACGTCCTCGCGGCGCTGGTCGCGCAACAGGACGGCTCGGCCCGCTCGCTGATGTCGCGTGCGGGCGTGCACGTGCAGGCGCTGCAAGGCGCGCTGAACGAAGCCATCTCGCGCCTGCCGCAGGTGACGGGCACGGGCGGCGACATCCAGATCGGCCGTGAGTTGGCCGGGCTGCTGAACCAGGCCGACAAGGAAGCGCAGAAGCTCAACGACACGTTCATCGCGAGCGAGATGTTCCTGCTCGCGGTGTCGGACGACAAAGGCGATGCCGGCAAGCTCGCGCGCCAGCACGGCCTCACGCGCAAGGCGCTGGAAGCCGCGATCGCCGCGGTGCGCGGCGGCTCGCAGGTGCACAGCCAGGATGCGGAAAGCCAGCGCGAGGCGCTGAAGAAATACACGGTCGACCTGACCGAGCGCGCCCGCGCGGGCAAGCTCGATCCGGTGATCGGCCGCGACGACGAAATCCGCCGCTCGATCCAGATCCTGCAGCGCCGCACCAAGAACAACCCGGTGCTGATCGGCGAGCCGGGCGTCGGCAAGACGGCGATCGTCGAAGGGCTCGCGCAGCGGATCGTCAACGGCGAAGTGCCCGAGACGCTGAAGGGCAAGCGCGTGCTGTCGCTCGACATGGCCGCGCTGCTCGCCGGCGCGAAGTATCGCGGCGAGTTCGAGGAGCGCCTGAAGGCGGTGCTCAACGACATCGCGAAGGACGAAGGCCAGACGATCGTCTTCATCGACGAGATCCACACGATGGTCGGCGCGGGCAAGGCCGAAGGCGCGATGGACGCGGGCAACATGCTGAAGCCGGCGCTGTCGCGCGGCGAGCTGCACTGCATCGGCGCGACCACGCTCGACGAATACCGCAAGTACATCGAGAAGGACGCCGCGCTCGAGCGCCGCTTCCAGAAGGTGCTCGTCGACGAGCCGAGCGTCGAGGCGACGATCGCGATCCTGCGCGGGCTGCAGGAGAAGTACGAACTGCACCACGGCGTCGACATCACCGACCCGGCGATCGTCGCCGCGGCCGAGCTGTCGCACCGCTACATCACCGACCGCTTCCTGCCCGACAAGGCGATCGACCTGATCGACGAAGCCGCTTCGAAGATCAAGATGGAAATCGATTCGAAGCCCGAAGAGATGGACAAGCTCGACCGTCGTCTGATTCAGCTGAAGATCGAGCGCGAAGCCGTGAAGAAGGAGCAGGACGAAGCGTCGCAGAAGCGCCTGCAGCTGATCGAGGAAGAGATCGAACGCCTCGGCCGCGAATATGCGGACCTGGAAGAGATCTGGACCGCCGAGAAGGCCGCGGTGCAGGGCAGCGCGCAGCTCAAGGAAGAGATCGAGAAGGTGCGGGCGGACATCGCGCGCCTGCAGCGTGAAGGCAAGCTCGAGAAGGTCGCCGAGCTGCAGTACGGCAAGCTGCCGCAGCTCGAGTCGCAACTGAAGCAGGTCACGCAGGCCGAAGAGCAGGAGCAGCACAACCCGACGCGCCCGCGCCTGCTGCGCACGCAGGTCGGCGCCGAGGAAATCGCGGAAGTCGTGTCGCGTTCGACGGGGATTCCCGTGTCGCGGATGATGCAGGGCGAACGCGAGAAGCTGCTGCACATCGAGGAAAAGCTGCATGAGCGCGTGGTCGGCCAGGACGAGGCGATCAGCGCGGTGGCCGATGCGATCCGTCGGTCGCGCGCGGGTCTCGCCGATCCGAACCGTCCGTACGGCTCGTTCCTGTTCCTCGGCCCGACGGGGGTCGGCAAGACCGAGCTGTGCAAGGCGCTGGCGTCGTTCCTGTTCGATTCGGAAGAGCACCTGATCCGCATCGACATGAGCGAGTTCATGGAGAAGCACAGCGTCGCGCGGCTGATCGGCGCGCCGCCCGGCTATGTCGGCTACGAGGAAGGCGGCTACCTGACGGAAGCCGTGCGCCGCAAGCCGTACAGCGTGATCCTGCTCGACGAGATCGAGAAGGCGAATCCGGACGTGTTCAACGTGCTGCTGCAGGTGCTCGACGACGGCCGCATGACGGACGGGCAGGGGCGCACGGTCGACTTCAAGAACACGGTCATCGTGATGACGTCGAATCTCGGCTCGCAGGTGATCCAGGCCATGACCGGCTCGCCGCAGGACGAGATCAAGGACGCCGTGTGGCTCGAGGTGAAGCAGCATTTCCGCCCCGAGTTCCTGAACCGGATCGACGACGTCGTCGTGTTCCATGCGCTCGACCGCAGCAACATCGAGTCGATCGCGAAGATCCAGCTGGCGCGCCTGCACGACCGGCTTGCGAAGCTGGACATGGCGCTCGACGTGTCGCCCGCTGCGCTCGAACAGATCGCGAAGGTCGGCTACGATCCGGTGTTCGGTGCGCGGCCGCTGAAGCGCGCGATCCAGCAGGAGATCGAGAACCCGGTCGCGAAGCTGATCCTCGCCGGCCGCTTCGGTCCGAAGGACGTGATCCCGGTCGACGTCAACGACGGCCAGTTCGTGTTCGACCGCGTCGTGCACTGATCGCCTGCCATCGGCAGCGTGCCCGGTTCGCGCCGGGCGCGCAAAAACAAACACCCCGCCTCGGCGGGGTGTTTGCATATGGAGCGACCGAAACCGCTGCGCGGGATGTCGGCGCGCTGCGCGGCGGGCTTACGCCTGCTTGTTGCCGCCGAACATGCCGGCGAGTTGCGTGAGCGTGCCGAGCACGTTCGACGTGTCGACCTGGCCGCCGGCCGGCACTTCGCCGTTCGGCGTCGCGCCGTTGACGACGTGCGGCAGCACCTGCGCGAGGATCGACGACGCCTGCGACGGATCGATGCCGACCTTGCTCGCGAGCGAGCCGACGACGTCCGAGCCGAGCACGTTCTGCAGCGTATCGGCCGAGATCGGCTGGTTTTCGCCGGTGCCGACCCACGAACCGATGATCTCGCCGGCGCCGCCGGCCTTGAACTTCTCGATCAGCCCGTTCAGGCCGCCCGGCTGGTTGTTGATGAATTCGAGCGCGGTCGTGATCAGCGCGCTTTGGGAGTTGCCGCCGGCCTGGCCGCCGATCAGACCGCCAACGATGTCGAGGAGACCCATGGTTCTTCACCTTCACTGAAAAGGGCGCCGTGACGACGGCGCCCGTTGAACGAATGCCGCGCGCACGCCGTCGCGCGCGCGGCGCACATCAGGCGCCCGACGCCGCGGCGGCGGAGGCTGCCTTGTCCTTCTTGCTCTTCTTCTTCGAACCCTTCGTCGCCTTCGTGGACGACGCGGCCGCCGGTGCGCTCGCACCCGCGTCGGCGGATGCCGCCGCCGCTGCCGCTTTTTCCTTCTTCGACGCACGCTTGGTCTTGGCCGGCTTGGCGGCCGC
>FTHQ01000371.1_pt1 | contig 13029 bp, 10 predicted proteins | sample 1641001 | NCBI WGS metagenome assembly FTHQ01 (sample SAMEA3914872, study PRJEB12502) | metagenome | biome: forest; material: soil | place: Canada | collected 2011-07-03 | depth 0.3 m | reverse complement strand
ATCGCGTCGATTCGATCGAGGAACGCCTGCTCGTCAGCGAGTGAAGACGGTCGCGCCCGGCTCCACTGCGGGCCGGTATCGTGCGCCCGCTGATTTGCATATCAGCATTCGTTGGTTGGCCGCGGGCCCGCGCGGCCGTATCGTCCTGAATCCGGCGCGGGCCGGCCCGTTGCGTGCGTCGCCCGCATCCGGCCCGGTCCTGCGCCGGCCGCGCCGCCCCCCGCGCGCGGTCCGTGAACCCGCACGCAGGACATTCCGATGAACGACACCCCGCACGCAGACCTTGAAACGAATCCGGCGAACCCGCGCCGTGCAGCCACTGGCGGCGGCGCGGGTTCGCCGGATTCGTTTCAAGGTCTGCGTGCGGGGTGTCGTTCATCGGAATGTCCTGCGTGCGGGTTCACGGACCGCGCGCGGGGGGCGGCGCGGCCGGCGCAGGACCGGGCCGGATGCGGGCGACGCACGCAACGGGCCGGCCCGCGCCGGATTCAGGACGATACGGCCGCGCGGGCCCGCGGCCAACCAACGAATGCTGATATGCAAATCAGCGGGCGCACGATACCGGCCCGCAGTGGAGCCGGGCGCGACCGTCTTCACTCGCTGACGAGCAGGCGTTCCTCGATCGAATCGACGCGATCCGGGTAGAACGCGAGGTGCCCGCGAATCGATTCGACGGCCGGATTCGGATGCTCGTACGTCCACACGGCATTGATCGAGCGTTCGCCGCCGGCGGGGATCGAGTAGTACGCGCAATCGCCCTTGTACGGGCAGTACGTCGCGTGGTCGGTACGTTGCAGCAGCGACATGTCGGCATCCTCGCGCGGAATGTACAGCACCGCCGGATAGCTGGCCTCGCGCAGCACCAGCGCGTGGCGCGTATCGGCGACGACCTTGTCGGCCACCTTCACGATCACGCGGGACGAGTGCGGTTCGATCAGGATCGGATGATCGGGGCCCGGCGATTTCACCGGACGAGAGGGCGTATCGGGGCTGAGCGGCATCGTGGTTCCTCCAGAAAGGGCGGCGCGCACGGACGCGCCGTGCCGGCACGTGCGCGCGGGGCGGATTCCCGCGCGCGGGTGTCGGCGTCGGCCAACCGATACGATGCACCCATTCCGGAGAACCTGCAGGGGGCCGGAAGGCCATGCGGTGGCGCGCGAATGGTCGCGACGGTTTCGACAGTTTCGATGCGCGTGCCCGGGCGGCCCGCGGCCGTGTTCGGCATGGATGCGCCGCTCGCATGGACTTTTCGATGCAGCGGCAGCGGGATGCATCGGCGACGATAAGCAACGCGGAATTAATTGGTAAGCGATCGGCGGGAGGCGCGCGAAGATCGGCGGTCGTCATTCGCATGACAGCCCTTGCTTCCATCCGCCACCATGAAGAATCCTTTCGTTTCGTCAGCCGCGCGCCGTACGCGCGGCGTACCGCATGCCGGCGCCGTGCTTCGCGGCGTCGCCGCGTCGTTGCTGCTGGCCGGCGCCGCGACGCACGCGCTCGCCGCACCCGCCGGCAAGACGCTCGTGTACTGCTCCGAAGGCAGCCCGGCCGGCTTCGATCCCGGCCAGCACACGACGAGCACCGATTTCGATGCGAGCACGTACACGATCTACAACGGGCTCGTGCAGTTCAAGCGCGGCACGCTCGACCTCGTGCCGTCGCTGGCGACGAGCTGGGACGTGTCGCCCGACCAGCGCACGATCACGTTTCATTTGCGGCGCGGCGTGAAGTTCCAGACCACCGCGTGGTTCACGCCGACGCGACCGTTCCAGGCCGACGACGTCGTGTTCACGTTCCGCCGGATGCTCGACCCGGACGATCCGTTCCGCAAGGCCTATCCGGTCAGCTTCCCGTATTTCAGCGATCTCGGCTTCGACCGCAACATCGAGCGCATCGAGAAGGTCGACGACTATACGGTGCGCTTCGTGCTGAAGTCGCCCGACGTCGTGTTCGTGCGCAATCTCGCGATGGCGTTCGCGTCGGTGCTGTCGGCCGAATATGCGGGGCAGCTCGCCGCGCGTCATCGCGAGTCCGACATCAACCAGTTCCCGGTCGGCACGGGGCCGTTCCTGCTGCGCACGTACCAGAAGGATGCGCTGATCCGCTACGACGCGAATCCCGACTACTGGAAACCGGACGACGTGAAGCTCGCGCGCCTCGTGTTCGCGATCACGCCCGATCCCGCCGCGCGCTTGCAGAAGCTCGTGGCCGGCGAATGCCAGGTGTCGGTGTTTCCGCGGCCGGCCGATCTCGAGACGGTGCGGCGCGACCCGAGGCTGACGCTGTTTTCGGGGACGGGCTTCAACGTCGGGTTCGTCGCGTACAACACGCAGCATCCGCCGCTCGATCGCGTCGACGTGCGGCGCGCGCTCGACATCGCGATCGACAAGACGGCGATCATCAAGACCGTGTTCAACGGCGACGCGACGGTCGCGACGAACCCGATGCCGCCCGCGCAATGGTCGTACAACCCGCGCCTGAAGGACGCGCCGCGCGATCCGGGCGCCGCGAAGGCGCTGCTCGCGCAGGCCGGCTTTCCGAACGGCTTCGACCTGACGCTGTGGGCGATGCCCGTGCAGCGCCCGTACAACCCGAATGCGCAACTGATGGCGCAACTGATCCAGCAGGACTGGGCGAAGATCGGCGTGCGCGCGAAGATCGTCAGCTACGAATGGGGCGAGTACAACCGCCGCGCGAAGCACGACGGTCAGCACGACGCGATCCTGTACGGCTGGTCGGGCGACAACGGCGACCCCGACAACTGGCTCGGCACGCTGCTCGGCTGCGACGCGGTGCACGGCAGCAATCTCGCGAAGTGGTGCAACAAGGACTTCGAGCAGCTCGTGACGGCGGCGCGTTCGAACGCGGATGTCGCGAAACGCACGGCGCTGTACGAGCAGGCGCAGGTGGTGTTCAAGGACCAGGTGCCGTTCACGCCGATCGCGACGTCGATCGTGTCGCTGCCGATCTCCAAGCGCGTACACGGGCTGACGTTCTCGCCGCTCGGCGGGCACCGGTTCGACGGCGTGTGGCTCGATTGACGGAAGTGGGGGCCGGCGCGTTCGTACGCGCCGGCGTTCGCCGCGTCAGTTGAGTGCGACGGCGGCCGCGGTTTCGACCGGCGTGCCTTCGAGCGCGACCGACGGCCGGCCGTCGGGGCCGACCGGCACGTCGCCGATCAGTGTCGTGCGATACAGCTGGCGATCGAAGTCGAGATCGAAGATGTCGACGGGCGCGAGATGGGCGGTCGCACGGTTGTCCCAGAACGCGATGCTGCGCGGCTCCCATTTGAAGCGGATCGTGAATTCCGGCCGCGTCACGTGCTCCCACAGCAGTTCGAGCAGCGCCTGGCTCTCGCGCGGCGTCAGCCCGACGATCGATTTCAGGAAGCTCGGGCTCACGTACAGCGCGCGTTCGCCGGTTTCCGGATGCACGCGCACGAGCGGATGCTCGGTCACGAGCGGGCGGCGCTCGACGGCGTCGTCGAATGCGCCGGTCGCGCGCGCGCCGGGCGGCGGCGTGAAGCGATGGATGCCGCGCAGGGTATCGACGAAGCCGCGCAGCGGCGCGGACAGCGTTTCGTACGCGCGCACGAGGTTGGTCCAGTGCGTGTCGCCGCCGTACGGCGGGATCGTCACGCCGCGCAGGATCGACGCCCACGGCGGGTTCACGGCGGCCGTCACGTCGGTGTGCCAGCCGGTCCAGGGCCGGCGCACCGGTTCGCCTTCGAAACGTGTCGCCTTGCGATGCTTCGCGATCGAATAGACGGCCGGATGGCCGTCGACGTGCCCGAACACCGGGTGGCCGACCGTCGGCTCGCCGAACTGCGCGGAGAACGCGACATGCTGCTCGTGCGTGAGGAATTGTTCACGGAAGAAGACGACGCGCCATTTCAGCAGCGCGGCGCGGATCGCCGCGATCTGCGGCGTGGTCAACGGTTGCGTGAGATCGACGCCGCGGATTTCCGCGCCGATATGGGCGGACAGCGGGATCACGTCGACCGGCTGGGCGGCGGGTTCGAGTAGGGCGCTCATGCGACGCTCCTGGCGGTTGTGAACGGGAGAGACGGACGACATCGTTGCGCGTGCAGGCGTCGGTCAGGTGGTGTGCGGTTCATCGCGGGTGTCCTCCAGGGAAATGGCGCGGCGGCGCGGGAAAGGGCGCCGCCGCGGGACGTGGACGTTATTGCAGCGTGGCACCCGGCCCCTTCAGCAGGACGCTCCGGCGGCCGTCGATGCCGACCGGCACGTCGCCGTGAACGGTCGCGCGGCGCACGACGCGGCGCGCATCACCGTAGTCGTTGATCGCGTAGTGCTGGGTTGCGCGGTTGTCCCAGATCGCGACGTCGCCTTCCCGCCAGTTCCAGCGCACGGTGTTTTCGAGGCGCGTCACGTGCTCGTGGAACACCTGCAGCAGATGCGCGGAATCCTGCGCCGACAGCCCCTTGAGTCGCTGCACGAAGTGGCCGAGCACGAGCGTGCGCTCGCCGGTTTCCGGATGCACGCGCACGACCGGGTGCTCGGTTTCGTAGACGGTCGACGTGAACACTTCGCGGTAGCGCTTCAGTTGCGCATCGTCGGCATGCACGTGTGTCGACGCATAGTCGTAGGCGTTCGTATGCAGCGCCCACAGCGTGTCGGCGAGCGCACGCAGCGGGTCGGGCAGATGCGCGTACGCGGCGGCCGTGTTGGCCCAGACGGTATCGCCGCCGAATGGCGGAATCACGACCGCGCGCAGGATCGAGATCTTCGGGTACGCGTCGACGAAGGTCACGTCGGTGTGCCACGAATTGGCGCGTGCGCCGTGCGCGGAATCGAGTTCGAGCAGGGCCGCGCTGCCGTCGACGGACGGCACGGTCGGGTGCGCGACCGTGTCGCCGAAGCGGCGGGCGAATGCTTCCTGCGCGGTGTCGTCGAGATGGTGCTGGCCACGGAAGAACAGCACCTTGTGGCGCAGCAGCGCGGCCTGGATCGCGTCGAACGTCGCATCGTCGAGCGTGGCCGACAGCCGCACGTCGGCGATTTCGGCGCCGATCCGGCCGGCGACCTGGCGAAGCTGGAGCGGGACGGCGGCCGGGCGCGGCGCGGCATGCGAAGCGGGCGAAAACGACGGAGCGGCGTGCTGGACTTCGGACATCGGGAGTCTCCTGGAGTCGGGGTCGGTCGAATCTCCATTCAAGCAGGGACCGCGCGGAACCGGAACCGATGAATCGTCACAACCTTAGCGTGTGCGCTGCGATGAACGATATGTGTCGTCCTGCTGAACAAGGCGCGCGCGTCGCGTCGCTACCACGCGAGCCGCCATTCGCCGATCCGGTGCGGGCGCGCCGCGTCGATGCGCGTGCCGTCCGACGCGTCGTCGCCCGGCGGCTCGCCGTCGTCGAAATCGGCGAGCACGGTGTCGCGCAATCGCGCGAATTCCAATGAATCGCGCCGGCGCGGGCGCGGCAGCGCGACGTCGACGATGCGCGCGATGCGGCCCGGACGCGGCGCCATCGTGACGACGCGGTCGCCGAGATAGACCGCTTCGTCGACGTCGTGCGTGACCAGCATCATCGTGATGCGCTCCTGTTCCCAGATGCGCAGCAGTTCGTTCTGCATCTTCGCGCGCGTCTGCGCGTCGAGCGCGCCGAACGGCTCGTCGAGCAGCAGCACGCGCGGCCGGTTCACGAGGCCGCGCGCGATCGCGACGCGCTGCGCCATCCCGCCCGACAACTGGTTCGGAAACGCGTGCTCGAAGCCGTTCAGCCCGACGAGCGCGATGTGCTCCGCGACCGCGCGCCGTTTCGCGGCGGCGTCCAGCGGCGCGTTGCGCAGCGCGGCGCCGATGTTCTGTTCGACGGTCAGCCACGGGAACAGCCGGTGATCCTGGAACACGATGCCGCGCTGCAGCGACGTGTCGCGCACGCGCTCGCCGCCGGCGTGGATTTCGCCGGTGTAATCGGTGTCGAGCCCGGCGACGAGCCGCAGCAGCGTCGACTTGCCGCAGCCGCTGGCGCCGACGATCGTGACGAATTCGCCGGCGCGCACGTGCAGCGACACGTCGTCGAGCACGGCGAGCGTCGTGCCGCGCTGCGTGTAGTGCTTGCTGACATGGAGGATGTCGAGCGAATCGGAGGCGAGGGTCGTCATGGCGGTCCGGGGAAGAGGCGACAGGAAGAAAAAGGACGCTCAACGGGGCAGGTCGCCGCGCCGGGCCAGCACCTTGCGTTCGAGCGCGCGCGCGGTCGCGTTCAGCGCCCAGCCGGTCACGCCGACGACGATGATCCCGAACAGCACGAGATCCATCCGGAACTGCTCGCTGCCGTCGATCAGCGTGTTGCCGATCCCGCTGCCGGCGACGAGCAGGTACTCGGCGCCGAGCGTCGCGAGCCACGAATAGATCAGGCCGAGATACAGGCCGGTGAAGATCGACGGCAGCGCGGCCGGCAGGATCACGTGGCGGATCAGCTGGAGCCGCGAGTAGCGCAGTGCGCGAGCGACATCGACATACGCGCGCGGCACTGCGTGAATGCCGTCGCAGGTATGGGCGGCGACGGGCAGCAGCGCGGCGAGCGACAGGAACACGACCTTCGCGACGTCGCCGAGCCCGAACCACACCGAAATCAGCGGAATCCACGCGAACAGCGAGATCTGCTTGAACGTGTCGAAGCTCGGGCCGACCATTCGCGCGGCGATGCGCGACAGCCCGAGCGCGGCGCCGAGCAACAGCCCGCCCGTCGCGCCGATCGCGAACCCGCACGCCTCGCGCGCAAGCGATGCCGACAATGCACGGCCGAGCGCGCCGCTCGCGGCCTGCGCCCACGCGGTGTGCAGCACGTCGGCGGGGCCGACGAGCAGGCCGCTTTTCACGAGATGGGCGGAAGCGACGGCCCACCAGCACGCCAATGCGGCGAGCGGCAGGACGAAGCCGCGCCAGTCGGGTGCATGCAGGCGGCGGGCGGGCGTGGCGGGCGGTGTCGTTGACGGCGTGGCGGCGTGGGGCACGGGCGACTCTCCTTCGATTGGTCGGGCGGACCGGTTCAACCGCGAAACGCGGACGGCACGCCGCGGCGCAGGCGCGCTTCGAGTGCGTCGAGCGCCCGGTTGATCAGCAGGCCGACCGCGCCGACCACGACCACGGCCGCCATCACGAGATCGAGCTGGAACAGTTGCCGCCCGTACACGATCAGGTAGCCGAGCCCTTCGGACGACGCGACGAGTTCGACCACGACGAGCGCGAGCCACGATTTCGTGAACGCGAGCCGCACGCCGGTCGCGAGCGTCGGAATCGCGGCCGGCAGCACGACGTGGAGGATGCGTTGCCGGCGCGTGTAGCCGAACCCGCGCGCGACTTCGTCGAGCGCGGGCGGCGTCTGGCGAAACCCCTGCAACGTGCTCAGCGTGACGGGGACGAGCGCCGCATGCGCGATCAGCAGGTATTTCAGCGGTTCGCCGACGCCGACGAGCAGCAGCAGGAACGGCAGCCAGCCGAGCACCGGAATCTGCACGAGCGCGTTGAAGCTCGGCAGCACGTAGGCTTCCAGCGTGCGCGACAGTCCGAGCGCGACGCCGAGCGACACGCCGAGCAGCGTGCCGGCCGCGAAGCCGACGAGCACGCGCTGCAGGCTGATCAGCGTGTGGCGCACGAGATCGCCGTTCGATGCGAGGTCGGCCAGCGTGTCGACCACGCGTTCGGGCGGCGGCAGGATCTGCGGCGCGATCCAGCCGCGCGCGCTGCCGACGCTCCACAGCGCGAACAGCAGCGCGGGCAGCGCCCACGGTGCGAGCTGCCACGCGAGTCGTCGCAGCGCCGCCGCGCGGCGCGGCGGCACGGCGAGCGCGGGCGATTCGGACGGCGGGACGGGAAACGCGGTGTCGCTCATCGGGGCGGTCCGGGTCAGGAGAGGGGCTTGCCGGCCGCGTCGTAACGTTGCCAGTAGTGTTCGAGCTTCAGCGTGCGCAAGGCATTGTCGAGATATTTCGGCTCGAACCAGCCGTCGACGTCGACCGGCTGGCGGATCAGCTTCAGGTTCAGCGCATCCTGCGCGACGGCCTTGTAGCGCGCGATGACGAACGGGTCGATCAGAGGGGACAGGCGGTCCTTCAGGCGCTGGTTCGCGTAGTCGTCCTGCCACGACGAATACGGCACGCCGCTTTTTGCCCACAGCTTGAACAGCGCATCGCGGTTCGCCTCGTCGGACGACCATTGCGCACCCTTCACGAACGCGGTGACGACGCGCTGCACGATGTCCGGATGCGCGCGGTCGAAATCGTCGAGCACGAGCAGGTGGGTCTGGCGCGTCAGCTGCGGGCCGTCGTTCTGCGATTCGTAGATGATCTTCGCGAGGCCCGCGTCGCGCAGCTTGTATAGCGCGTAGTCGCCCACCGACGCGTCGATGCCTTTCGACGCGAGCGCGGCGAGCGAACTGGCGGCGTCGAGGTTGATCACGCGCAGGTCACGTTCGCCGAGGCCGTTCTTCGCGAGCGCGTTATCGGCGACGAGCTGCAGGTTGGTGCCGCGGAAGATCGACACGCGGCGGTCCTTCAGGTCCTTGATCGAGCGGATCGTCGAGTCGGGCGGCACCGCGATCTTGATGCCCGAGCGCACGCTCGCGGCGAGCAGCAGGCGCGTCTTGATCCCGTTCGAGCGCGCGAGCACGGCGGGCAGGTCGCCCTGGTACGCGAAGTCGAGCGCCTTGTTGGCGATCGCCTCGTTGACGGCCGGGCCCGCGCCCTTGAAGAACAGCCATTGCACCTTGATGCCGTCGGCGGCGAATTCCTTCTCGACGAGCTGTTGCAACTGCACGGTGGCGGCGCTCGATCCGCCGAAGGTGGGGGGATCGCCGGCGCCTTGCTGGGCAACGCCGATACGCAGGGTGGTGGGCTTGTCGGCGTGCGCGGCGGCGGCCGGCAATGCAACGAGGGACGCGATCAGCAGCGATCGCAGCAGGCGCAGTGGAAGCATGGAATCGATGGATCCGGGACGTTGGGGAACGAGGCCGGGCCGCAGCCCGTCGGGTCATTCTCGGTGACGCCCCGGGGCCGGACAAGCAACGATTTGAACTATGCTTATCGCCGCGCGGGGGATCGCGGCAGGGAGCCTGCGCGCCGCAGCAGCACGAGCAGCGCGATCGATATGACGGCGGGCCCCATCTGCGGCAGCTTCATCCACGGATTCAGAAACTCGTACAGCGGCAGCGCCCACATGACGGCGACGATGGATTGCTCGCCGCGCCGCCAGCCGTACTGCGAGCCGATGGCGATCATGCACGCGATCGGGACGCACAGCCACGACAGTTCGTAGTGCCAGACATACGGATTGGCGGCCAGCGTCGCGACGACGAGTACCGCACCGCGCAACCGCGCGTCCCGGCTGCGGCGCCAGACGCAGCACGCTGCCGCGAGCGCGATTGCCGCGATGGCGGCTTGTCCCGCGAACGCGAGGGCCGGCGGCAGGCCGGCGAGCCGAAACGCCGCGAACGGCGTCGGCGACGCAAACCAGAACGGCACGCCATGTTCGATGATCAGCGAACGCAGCGCCCCGGCATTCTGCAGAAACAGGCGGAGCGGTTCGATGCCGCCCGCCGCGATCCCCAGCGCGGTGATGGCGGTCGCCCAGGCCGCGGCCCACGCGAACGCGCGCCACGCGCGCGCGGCAATCAGCACGAACGGCAACAGCATGGCCAGTTGCGGCTTGACCGACAGGAGCCCGATACAGAGGCCGGCCAGCATCGGCCGCCGGTCGACGAAATACACGGCGAGCGCCGCACATGCCGCGGTCAGCATCGCGTTCTGTCCGTACATCGCGGTGACGAGCACGCCCGGGCAGGCGAGCAGCGCGAGCCAGCCGATGCGCGTCGCGCCGGGTACGGCGCCGAACCCCGACACGCGCCACACCGCGAGGCCGAGCAGCACGATGCCGAGCACGACGAACAGCGGATAGCTGATCGCGTAGGGCAGCAGCGCGAGCGGTGTCACCGCGAGCAGATACGACGGCGGGTACAGCCACGGCAGGAACACATGGCGGCCCGCCGACGGGAACAGTCCGGCGAGCGCGCGCGAGAACGCGGGGACGTCGTACGCCTGCCACGGCGAGCCGTGGAGCATCAGATGGGACGCGGACCAGAACACCATATACCCCGAGCCGGGGCGGAACGTGTCCGAATCGGTCGAATGAAAGCCGATCCAGAGCAGGATCGACCCCAGCAGCACGCCGATCACCAGCATGACCGCGCTGTAAAGCGCGATGCGTCCGGGGGTGAGCCAGACGCGGACAGGGCGTTCGTCGCGCCGTATCGACGAGCCGGAAATATCCATGCGGCGCTACTTGACCGACAGATTGCGCGGCGCCTGCGCGCCAGCCACGACCGTCTGCCGGCGCCGGGCCGTCGCGATGCGCCGGACCGGAAACTGCAGCAGCTTCGAGCCGTCCGGGGCCCCGGCGTGCCGTGCGGGCTGCAGGCCGGCCTGCGCATCGGCCCGGTAGCGGCGCCGGACGAGGTAGACCGGGCGCTGCTTCGATTCATGATAGATGCGGCCCAGGTATTCGCCGATCACGCCGATGCCGATCAACTGGATGCCGCCGACGAACAGCATGACCGAGATCAGCGACGCGTAGCCGTGCACCGGATTGCCGAACAGCAGCGTGCGCATCACGATGTACGCGCCGTAGACGAACGACAGCACGGCGAACGCGAGGCCGATGTAGGTCCACACGCGCAACGGCACGGTGCTGAAGCTCGTGATGCCCTCGAGCGCGAAGTTCCAGCGTCGCCACCCGGAGAATTTCGAGTGACCGCCGCTGCGTGCGGCGCGCGTGTATTCGATGATCTCGGTCCGGTAGCCGACCCACGCGAACAGGCCTTTCATGAAGCGTCGGCGCTCGGGCAGCGCGCGCAGCGCGTCGACGACCTGACGGTCCATCAGCCGGAAATCGCCGACGTTCTCCGGCATCTCGACTTCGGACAGCTGGTTATGCACGCGGTAATAGAGCGCGGCGGCCACGCGCTGCATCAGCGGGTCGCACCTGCGGTCGGTGCGCTTCGCGGCGACGACCTCGGCGCCGGCGTGCCAGCGTTCGAGCATCGCGGGGATCAGCGCGGGTGGGTCCTGCAGGTCGGCGTCGATCAGGATCACGGCGGCGCCGGCCGCTTCGTCGATGCCGGCGGTCAGCGCGGCCTCCTTGCCGAAGCGCCGCGTGAGGTCGACGATGCGCACGCGCGAATCGGCGACCGCGATGTCGATCAGCTTGTCCAGCGTGCCGTCGCGGCTGCCGTCGTTCACGCAAACGATCTCGAAGCGCGCGGTGCCGATCGCTTCCAGTATCGGAACGGTGGTCGCGAAGAACGCATCGATCGCTTCTGCTTCGTCGTGAAACGGCACGACGAGCGATACCAACGGCTTCAGGGTGTGCCTGGACATACGTCCCCCCGTGAGATCCGGTCTGCGCCGCATTGTCTGGTCCTGTTGTCGCCGAACGTGCGGAAACGGGTCCGGATCGGCGCGCGTTTGTGTTTGTGATGGGCTCGATGGCGTGCCGCGGGCCGGGCGGCAAGCCGTCAGATCATTCTACGCAGGAATGTCACACAGGTGACAGCGTGCGCGGGTTTGTTCGGGGGCGGGATTTCGCGATGCAGCGGCTCGCCGGGGCGCCGAGGCGCCGAGGCGCCGTCCGGACCGCGCGTGCGTGCGCAACGGTTAGCATGTCGACTGGAACGACGGCGACGGAGAGGGCTATGCAAGTCCAGGATCTGACCGGTGCGGCGCTGGATTACTGGGTCGCGACCGCGGAAGGCCACGAGGTGCCGCGTGCCGACGCGTCCGGCTGCACGTCGATCCGCGAACCGGGCGGCGTCCCGACACCGTTCGCGCCGTCATCGTCCTGGGCGGACGGCGGTCCGATCGTCGAGCGGCTGCCGTTTGCCGGGTTCGAGCGCGACGGCGGGCGAGGTGCGTGGCGTGCCGTGCTGCACCGCGCGGTGCCGGCCGCGGGCGAGCGCTGCACGTTCAACCAGTCGGGGCCGACGCTGCTGATCGCCGCAATGCGCACGCTCGTCGCGTCGACGTTCGGCGACGACGTGCCGGATCTCGATATGGCGCGGCCGCGCTGAGCGCATCCTCGCGCCGCATCGCTCACGCGGACACCTGCCGGATGGCGATCGATGCAACGTCGACACGGCGCGGCAGGATCGCGTCCGCCGCCGCGCGATCGGCGACGTGCTGCAACACGTCGATGTCGGCGCCGCTGAGGCTGCGCTGCGCGAGCGCGGCCCGGCGCGCGATGTCGGTGGCCGCATCGGGCGGCAGGCGCGTGAGCGACGCATAGACGCTCGCGTAGTCGGCCGGGTGCGCGAGCGCCCACTGGCCCGCGCGGGCGAGCCGCGCGAGCACGTCCGCAAGCGCCGCGCGCTTGCCGCGATCGTCGAGTGTCTCGACCGGCGACGTCAGGAACGCGAGCCCCGAATTGATGCCGCTGCCGTCGCGGACGATGCGCGCGCCGCGGCGCACCGCATGCCCGTAGTACGGATCGAACGTGGCCCAGATGCCGATCCGCTTCGCCTCGAACGCGGCGAACGCGTCGACCGGCAGCACGAAGCGCACGTCGACGTCGCGCGGCGCGAGCCCGTGTTCGCGCAGCGCGCCGTACAGCTGGTATTGCGAGATGCTGCCGCGCGCCGATGATACGACCACGGTTTGCCCTTTCAGGTCGGCCACGGCGCGAACCGGCGAGTCGGGCTGCACGACGATGCCGAGCGACGCCGGCGAACCGACGCGCGTCGCGACGATCCGCAACGACGGATCGCCGAGCGCGGCCGTCAGGACCGGCAGGTCGCCGGCCGGCGCGAGATCGATCGCGCCCGCGCGCTGCGCTTCGAACAGCGGCGCGGCGCCCTGGAAGTTGGCCCAGCGGAACCGGTACGGCGTGCCGTCGAGCACGCGCGCCGCTTCGGCGAGCGCGCGCAGGCCGCCGGCCTGGTCGCCGAGGACGAGCGTGACGCCCGACAGATCGGCGCCGGCCGCGCGGGCGGGCAGGGCAAGGCCGCCCGCG
>FTHQ01000094.1_pt1 | contig 13082 bp, 10 predicted proteins | sample 1641001 | NCBI WGS metagenome assembly FTHQ01 (sample SAMEA3914872, study PRJEB12502) | metagenome | biome: forest; material: soil | place: Canada | collected 2011-07-03 | depth 0.3 m | reverse complement strand
CGACGCGCGTGACGAGGCACGCGGCCCCGTCGGGCGCCGCCTGCGCGAGCACGACGACTTCCGCGCCATCCCGCCCGAGCAACTGCGCGGCGAGCCCGCTGCGCGCACACAACGCGTCCAGCACCGGCTGCGCGTGCGCGACCTCCGGCCGCGCGCCGAGATACGCGGCCGCGACCCGCGCGGCGGCCGGCCCCGGCCGATAGCGGCCGTGCGGATCGACGACCAGAAACGCATGCCGGACCAGCGTCCTCAGCAACCGCGCGATCGAGTTGCGCGGCACGTCGAGCCGCGTCGCCCGGTCCGCGGCGGTCGGGAGCGACGGCCCGGCCGCGACCGCTTCGAGAATCGCGAGCCCGCGCGCGAGCGCCGGCACCCAATGGCGCAACGCGCGGTCATCCATGTCGTGCAAGGTCATACAGGTCCCGTGCGTTGCGCGCATAGCGGCGCGGCGCCATCCCCGACCAGCGATGGAACGCGCGCGCGAACGCCTTCTCCGACGTGTAGCCGACCCGCTCGGCGATCTCGATCAGGCGCAGCTTGCCGTTCGCGAGCTCGCCGCTCGCCAGATACATCCGGTAGGCGGTCAGATGACCGATCGGCGTCTCGCCGACGAGTTCGGCGAAATGCGCGCAAAAGCGCGAACGCGACATGCCGGCCTCGGCCGCGAGGCTCGCGAGCTGCCAGTTGCGCCGCGGGTCGCGATGCATCAGCGCCATCGCGCGGCCGATCTGCGGATCGGTGAGGCCACGCAGCCAGCCCGTGTGATTCGCCGACGATTGCAGATGCGCGCGCAGCAGCTGCACGAACAGCACGTCGGCCAGGCGCGTCGCGGCGACCGCCCAGCCCGGCTGGCACGCCATCGATTCCTGGATGAAGCTCTGCAGCGTGCTCGCGAGCCACGGCGCGACGGCCGCATCGTTGGCGCGCACGTGGATCAGCGTCGGCAACACCGAGAACAGCGGGCTGCGCACGATGTCGCGATACACGACGATCCCCGTATAGAGCTCGCTGGTCGCGCCGCCGCCGCCCGCGACGAACTCGAGCGGCGTATCGAAGCGCGGCCGGATGCCCTTGTCGGCCATCAGCGTGTCGAACGGCACGGGCGGCACGTCGAGCGACGACGCCATCACGTGCTCGTCGCCGTGCGGCAGCAGCACGAAGTCGCCCGGCTCGACGTGCACGGGCGCGGCGCCCGCGACCGCCAGGAAGAACGGGCTGCCCGCGCAGGTGCGAAACGGCGCGCCCGCGACGGCCGGCTTGCGGATCGCCCACGGCGCGCTCAGCGTGAAGCGTCCGGTGACGACCGCATCGGCCCGCAGGTCGGTCAGCACGTCGCTGAGAAGATCGGTCGTCATCGTCGAAGTCTCCGTGGAGCGCGCCGCCGCATCAGAAGCGCTGCTGGATGCCCGCCATCGCGCCGACCTGGTTGCGGCCGGTGCCGACCGTGCCGCCTGCCGCCACCGCCGACGTGCCGAACGCGCTGTTCGTCATGTAACCGACCGACGTATAGACCAGCGTGCGCTTCGACAGGCTGTAATTCGCGCGCCCGACGAACAGGTTCGAGTCGTAGCGGCCGCGCAGCAGATAGCGCACGGCCTGTGCGTCGAATGATAGCGCCGGCGTCGCGTAGACCGTGCCGCCCGCGAAAAAGAGGTCCGACTGGCTGTGGGCCGCGGCCGCCGTGTTGCGGCGGATCCAGCCCGCGCCGAGCTTCGCGATGCCGAGCTTGACGTACGCATCGACGATCGTGCGCGTGTCCGTATAGCCTGGGCTCGACAGCGGCGCCGACGCGCCCGTGCCGCCGTGCATCACGTCGTACGATGCGGCCACGCCGAACTGCGGTGCGTCGTACGCGACCATCATCGTGTATTGCCGGCAGGCGACGGGGTCGCCCGGCACGTTGCCCGCGCAGTTCGTGGCCGACGGGCCGGCCGGGCCCGCCGCATCGCGCCCGGTGCTGTACGTACCGCCGAGCGTCACGCCGCCGAAGTGGCCGAGATAGCCGATCGCGCTGTCGCTGCGCGCGTTCGGCAGATAGCTGTCGAAGCTGGCCATCGAATGAATCGACGGGCCGATCACGTCGGCGTTGAGCAGCACGAGCATCGACATGTTCATCTGCCGCCCGAGCGTGAGCGTGCCGTACGGCGAATCGATGCCGACGTTCGCCTGCCGGCCGAACAGGCGGCCGCCGTAGTTCAGCGCGCCCGAGTTCAGCGCGAAGCCGTTTTCGAGCACGAAGAACGTGCGGTAGCCGCCGCCGAGCGCCTCGACGCCGCGCAACCCGAAGCGCGACGGCACTTCGCCGGTCAGCGACGGCATGCCGGCGACCGCGCCGCCGCCGGCCGCATGGTTGTAGTACTGCACGCCGGTGTCGACGATGCCGTACAGCGTCACGCTGCCCTGCGCCTGCGCGCCCGGCGATGCGGCGGCGGCCGCGAACGAGACGGCCGTCGCGGCCGTGCGAAAGGTTTTCATCGAAGTCTCCAGACCAATCGTGTAGTTATGCTTGCTATTGACCGGCGACGCGCGGGGCGCCGCCGGCCGGTGGGGGATATCGGGTCGTTCAGGTCGCGAGCGGCGTATCGAACGGCATCGAACGCGGCCGCTCGCCGGTCGCGCGCCAGATCGCATCCGCCACCGCCGGCGCGACGGGCGGCAACGCGACCTCGCCGCAGCCTTGCGGATCGCGGTCGCTGTCGACGATCACCACCTCGATCTTCGGCATCGCGGCCAGGCCGAGCAGCGGATAGTCGGCGAAATTGCGCTGCACGACCGCGCCGTGCTCGAACGTGATTTCGCTCCTGAACGTGTTGGTGAGCGCAAAGCCGACGCCGCCCTCGACCATCTCGCGAATCAGCAGCGGATTGATCGCGCGGCCGCAGTCGATCCCGCACACGATCCGCTCGAGCCTCACGCTGCCGCGCGTCACGCGCACCTCGGCGACCGCCGCGACGTACGTGCTGAACGCGCCGCCGCGCCCGGTGTACAGCGAATACGCGACCCCGCGCGACAGGCCGGCCGGCGCGCGGCCGAACCAGTTCGCGCGCGCGGCCGTCGCATCGAGCACGCGCAGCGCGAGCGCATCGTGCTTCAGCAACGCGCGCCGGTATTGCACCGGGTCGGCCCGCACCGTATGCGCGAGCTCGTTCACGAAGCTTTCGAGGAAGAACACGGTCGACGTGCTGCCGACGCTGCGCATGAAGCTGACCGGGATCGGCTGCATCACCGTGACGGAATCGACCAGCAGGTTCGGCACGTCGTAGCAAAGGTCGTACAGGCCGTCGAGCATCGTCTCGTCCCAGCCGCCCGCCTTGTCGTAGCGGTCGCGCTTGATCGCCGCATACAGCGAATGGCCGGCGACGCGCGCATGCAGCGCGACCGGCAGGCCGTCGCGGCCGAGCGCCGCGCGAAACCGCGCGGACGCGCACGGCCGGTAGAAGCCGTGACGGATGTCGTCCTCGCGCGAGCGGATCACCTTCACGGGCCGCCCGACCGCCTTCGACGCGACGGCCGCATGCACGACGAAATCGGGCACGTACTTGCGGCCGAAGCTGCCGCCGAGAAACGTCGTGTTGACGATCACGCGCTCGGCCGGCACGCCGAACAGCGCCGACAGCGTCCAGCGCACCTTGTCCTGCCCCTGGATCGGCCCCCAGACCTCGATCTCGCCGGCCCGCACATGCACGGTCGCATTGACGGGCTCCATCGTCGCGTGAACGATGTACGGCGTGTGGTAGTCGGCTTCGACGACGTTGCCGGACTCGGCGAGATGGCGCCCGGGCTCGCCGACCTGCGTCGCGACCACCGCGTGCTCCGCCTGCAGCGCGCCCTTGCGCTGCGCGAGGATCGTCGTGCTGTCGAATGCCGGCGTCGGGCCCGCGTCCCACACGATGTCCGCCGCGTCGCACGCCTTCTTCGCCTGCCAGTAGGTCTGCGCGACGACGATCACCGCGTCCTTCGCGACCACGACGTCCGCCACGCCCGGCATCGCGCGCAATGCGTCGCGGTTCTTCACGGCGCTCGGCTTGCCGTTCAGCGTCGGCGCCATCGTCAGCGCGCCGACCAGCATGTCGGGCACCTGCACGTCGATGCCGAAGATCGCGCTGCCGTCGACCTTCGCGGGCACGTCGAGCTTGTGCAGCGGACGGCCGATCAGCGTGTGCGCGGAAGCCGGTTTCAGGCGCGGCTGCGGATCGTGCGGCAGCCTGGCCGCGTCGTCGACGAGCGCGCCGTACGACAGCGAACGCCCGCTCGGCGGATGGATGACGCGGCCGTCGCGCGTCACGCACTGCGTGTCGCGCACGCCGAGCCGCGCGGCGCCGGCCCGCAGGAACGCCGAGCGCGCCTGCGCCCCCGCGATCCGCAACCGCGTGTAGAACATCGTCGCCGACATCGATGCGCCGACGAATTGCTGCGGCGCCTCGTTCGCGGCATCGATCCGGTACGCGTCGCGTCCCGTGACGAACTCGACCGTCACGCTGCGCCAGTCGGCATCCATCTCGTCGGCCAGCACCTGCGGCAGCCCGGTATGGACGCCCTGCCCGACTTCCGCCTGCGACAAGCCGATGATCGTCCGGCCGTCCGCGTCGACGCGAACCCAGTCGTTGATCTCGCGAAAGCGCGCGCCGTCGCCGGCCGCCTGCACGACGTCGCCGAATGCCAGCGGCAGCAGCAGGCTGCCCGCCAGCGCGACGCCGCCCTTCAGGAACACGCGTCGCGCCGCGTTCGGCACGGGCTGCGCCCGCACCGCGTCAGCCGGCCGCGACATGGATCGCCTCGCGAATGCGTTGATAGGTCGCGCAGCGGCACAGGTTCGTGACGGCCGCGTCGATCTGCGCGTCGGTCGGCTTGCGGTGGCGCGCAAGCAGCGCGGCCGTCGCCATCACCATCCCCGACTGGCAATAGCCGCATTGCGGCACGTCCTTCTCGATCCACGCGCGCTGCACCGGATGCGAGCGGTCGTGCGACAGCCCTTCGATCGTCGTGATCGCGCGGCCCGCGACGCTCGCCGCCGGCAGCACGCACGCGCGCGCGGCTTCGCCGTCGAGATGCACGGTGCAGGCGCCGCACGCGCCGATGCCGCAGCCGTATTTGGTGCCCGTCAGTCTGGCCGAGTCGCGAATGACCCACAGGAGCGGCGTATCGGGATCGCCGTCGAAATCGAACGGCTGGCCGTTCAGCATGAAGCGCATCGTCTGTCTCCCTGTTGCGCATCGCCCGTTCGTCATCCGGCGGATGACGGCGATGGCTTGACAGGAATTCTTGGCGGCGCAAAAAGCGGCGCCAATGACCTTTGCTCCCGAAAAAGTAGCCGTTCGTCCAGATCGTTTCAGCCGACGAATGGCGCGTGCCGCCCGGTTCGCCGCGGCCCCGGCTTGCGGACGGGCCGCGATCGGCTATCGTGTGTCCATGCCCACCGCCGTCCCCTTCCCGGGAACCCGCCATGAACGTCCAGCTCAACCACACGATCGTCTGGTGCCGCGACAAGCATGCGTCGAGCCGCTTCCTCACCGAACTGCTGGAATTGCCGCCGCCGACGCCGTTCGGCGCGATGCTGGTCGTCGCGCTCGACAATCGCGTGTCGCTCGATTTTTACGAACAGGCGGGGGAGATCCGATCGCAGCATTACGCGTTCCTGATCGACGAGGCCGGCTTCGATCGCGTGCTCGCGCGCCTTCGCGAACGCGGCTTGCCGCACTGGGCCGATCCGGCGAAGCGGCAAGCCGGTGACATCTACCGCCACAACGGCGGACGCGGCGTGTACTTCGACGACCCGGACGGTCACTTCCTCGAAGTGATGACGCAGCCGTACGTGCTGAACGGCTAGCGCGACAGGCCGGCATCGCGCCGGCCCGGACGGCGCGGCGCGGGTGTCGCCCGGTTGCGGACGAAACCCGGACGACTGCCCCGGCTGCCGCCGGCTGCCGTCACTCGGCGGCGGCCGTCGTCTTGCGCGGACGACGCGCGCGCGGCGCCGCCTTGCGGGCCGGCTTCTTCGGCTTGGCGGCAGCCGGTGCTTCGGGAGTCGCGTCGACGGTTGCTTCGACCGGCGCCACGTCGTGCGACGGTTGCGCGGCGTCGTCCCGAGCGCCGGAAGCGCGAGGCGCCGGCTCGGCGTGCCGCTCGTCATGCGCCGCGTCGCGATGCGGTTCGTCCGCATGCTGGCCGTGCGCGTGCGCATCGCCGCCATGCGTCGTGTCGCCCTGCGCGGCGGTGTCCGGCTGGCCGGCCGCGTGGCGACCGGCGCCCTTCGCGGCCGCGCCCTTCTTCGCGCCGGTCTTCTTCGCCGCGCTCTTGCGCGCGCGCTTGCGGCCATCCTTCGCGTCGCCGTGCGCGTCGGCCACCGCGGGTGCTTCGGGTGTCTCGGGCGTGTCGGCCGGCGCCGCGTCGGCGACCTCGGCAAGCTCCGCGTCTTCCGCCTCGACCTGCGCGCTTTCGTGAACGACCGATTCCGCCCGCTGCCCGCGACGGCGCGCCTCGCGGCCGGCCGGTACCGGCTCCGCCGCCCGTGTGCCATGGTGGCCGCCGTGGTGCGCCGCGCCGCCCTCACCACCCGCCGCAACGTGCTCGGCGGCCGCCGACTGGCGGGCCCGCGACACGAACGCGCCCGACTTGTCGTCGCGCCCCACTTCGAGCAGGCCGCGCGCCTGCGCCTCGTCCAGCAGGTTGCCGAACGCGCGGAACCCGTAATACGACTCGTTGAAATCCGGCTTGCGGCGCTTGATCGCGCTCTTGAGCACCGACGCCCAGATCTTGCCGACGTCGTCGCGCTCCGACGCGAGCGCGTCGAAGGTCTCGACCGCCAGCGCGATCGCCTCGGCCTTGCGCGCGTCCATGTCGTGCTTGCGCGACGGCTCGTCCGGCCGCTTCGCGCCGCCGTTGCCCGCGCGCTGCTGCTGTTCGCGCTTCGCGAGCGCACGCTGCTGCTCGCGCACCAGATCGTCGTAGAAGATGAATTCGTCGCAGTTCGCGACCAGCAGGTCCGACGTCGATTTCTTCACGCCGACGCCGATCACCTTCTTCGCGTTCTCGCGCAGCTTCGACACGAGCGGCGAAAAATCCGAATCGCCGCTGATGATCACGAACGTATCGACGTGCGACTTCGTGTAGCAGAGGTCGAGCGCGTCCACGACGAGCCGGATGTCGGCCGAATTCTTGCCCGACTGGCGCACGTGCGGAATCTCGATCAGCTCGAAGCTCGCTTCGTGCATCGACGCCTTGAAGCCCTTGTAGCGATCCCAGTCGCAATAGGCCTTCTTCACGACGATGCTGCCTTTGAGCAGCAGGCGCTCCAGCACGGGCTTGATGTCGAATTTCTCGTACTTCGCGTCGCGCACGCCGAGCGCGACGTTCTCGAAGTCGCAGAACACGGCCATGCTGACGTTGTCCAGGGGTAATGCCATGTGTACTCCAACCGGTGGGCCGCCGCGTTATTCACACGTGGCGGCGAAAAATGCATCGCGCACATGATAGCCGGTCGGCGCGTCATTCCCGCATCCATGTGAATGAATGACCGCCGGCCGCGCGTGCCGGTATGCCCGACGCCGGTACGCCCGATTCCGGTACGCCCCTTATTACGCGCCCGCCGCCGGGTCAATTCGACATTACACTTGAGTTATCGGTCGTCCGTCCCTATCTGGATGGACGACGCATCGAGCAAGGAGCGGTTTCATGACGACGAAGGTACTGCTGATTGGCGCGACCGGCCGGACGGGCCAGGCCTGCGCGGATCTGCTGCTCAAGCAGCCGGAGTTCGAGGTCACGGCGCTCGTGCGCCGGCACGGCTATGCGCTGGCGGGCGCACGGGTCGTCGAGGCCGATCTGACGAACGATTTCTCGCACGCTTTCCAGGGCATCACGCACGTGATCTACGCGGCCGGCTCGGCCGAATCGGACGGCGCGACCGAAGAGGAGCAGGTCGACCGCGACGCGGTGGCCCGCGCGGCCGACTACGCGCTCGCCTACAACGCACAGAAGCTCGTGGTGATCAGCTCGCTGTCCGCGTACCGGCCCGAGCAGGGGCCGGACGCGCTGCACCACTATTCGCAGATGAAGCGCGAAGGCGACGACCGCGTGATCGCATCGGGCGTCGACTACGTGATCCTGCGCCCGGGCCCGCTCACCGACGATCCGGGCGTCGGCAAGATCGCGCTGACCGACACGTGGCTCGATCCCGCGCCGCCCGTGTCGCGCCAGGACGTGGCATGGGCCGCGATCGAGGCGATCAAGCTCGGCATTTCGCGCAAGATCGTCGGCTTCGTCGGCGGCAGCGTGCCGATCGAGCAGGCGTTGCGCGCATAACGGCCCGTTGCGCGCCGCCGGCAGGCGGCACATGCCCGTGCCCGCGGCCCGCACGACGGGCCGTTTTCATGCGCGGGGCAGCCGCTTACTGCTTCGGATGCGCGTCGGCCCACGCCTTCACGGCGGCGAGCGTGTTCTCGACATGCTTGTCGGGCGACAGGCTCGTGTATTCGTAGAGAATCTTTCCTTCCGGCGAAATCACGTAGGACACGCGGTTCGCCCGGTCGAGCGCCGGCAGCTTCGCGTCGTATTCGCGGATGATCTTCGCGTCCGGGTCGGCCGCGACCGGGAATTTGCTGCGGCACTCGCTCACCGAGAACTTCGCCAGCGTGTCGATGTTGTCGGCCGACACGCCGATCACCGTCGCGCCGTAAGCCTTGTAACGGTCGACCGCGTCCGCGAACGCATGCGCCTCGATCGTGCAACCCTTCGTGAACGCCGCCGGATAGAAATACAGCACGACCGGCCCCTGCTTCAGCGCGTCCGCGAGCGAGTACGTGTAAGTCTTGCCGCCCAGCGACGCCTGCGTCGTGAAATCGGGCGCCGCGGCGCCCGGCTTCAGTTCCGCCTGCGCCAGCAGCGCATGGCCGGCCATCAGCGCCGCCATGGCGCCCAGCAACAGTTTTCGCTTCATCTGCGTCCTCATTTCTTATAAAGTCAGCCTCGATGCAGGCCCCTCGGGCGTTCGCCTGACGAACACCTGCCTCGTTGATCCGGACCGCGACAGCCCCGCCCGCGGCCGGCCCGTTAAAGATTTCTGACAGTCTGCCGTTATTCCTTCCGGACAACCGGTTCCAGCCCTTCACGTCAGCGAGAAACATGGAAGCCAACAGGAAACAGACGTCACGCAAGGGCTCCTGGCGCAGCGCCTTGCATACGCTGCGCCGCTTCGCTCGGTCGGGCGGCGCGCTGATGCCCGCGCGCGCCGTCGCGCCGCGCCGCGACGATTCCGTGCGCAACTGGCTGGAACAGACGGTCGGCACGGTGGATTTCCTCGCCCATGTCGACCGCGAGCTGCGCTTTCTGTATGTGTCCGACGCCAGCCTGCGCTTCATCGGCTACCACCGCGACTACCTGCACACGCTGACGCTGCGCGACCTGATCGCCGAACAGGATACCCCGGCGCTCGAAGGGCTGCTTGCACGCGCCGCCCGTTCCGGCCAGGTCGAGAAGGCGACGATGTGCATCGTCAAGTCGCTCACCTACCCGCTGGACGTCGAGATCCGCGCGTTCAAGAGCCGCCACCACGGCGTCGACGGCTTCGCGATCGCGGCGTTCGACGTGTCGTCGTGGCGCGCGCTCGAGGCACGCCTCACGTACGAAATGCACCACGACCCGATGACGGGCCTCGACAACCTGTCCGCGCTCGTGCCGGCGCTGATGCGCGCGCAGCAGACCGCCGACGAGCACGGCACCTGCGCGGCGCTGCTGCTGCTCGACCTCGACGACTACCAGCGGATCAACCGCGCGCTCGGCTACGACGCGGGCGACACGCTGCTGCGCGAGACCGCGCAGCGGCTGAAGGCGCTCGTCACGCCGAACGAACGGCTCGCGCGCGTCGCGAGCGACAAGTTCGCGGTCGTGCTGAACGCACCGGACCGCGCGCAGGCGAGCCAGGCCGCCGACGCGCTCGCGCGCCGGCTGCAGGCCGCGGTGCGCGAGCCCTACGTGTACCACGGGCAGACCGTGCACCTGTCCGCGAGCATCGGCATCGCGCTCTACCCCGACGAACGTGCCGCGCCGCATCGGGCGCAGCACCACAGCCCGCTGCTGCGCCGCGCCGACCACGCGCTCTCGCAGGCGAAGGCGTCGGGCGGCAACGCGCTCGCGTTCCATGCGCCCGTCGACGATCCGGCCGACGCCGAACGCCTCAAGCTCGAAGCCGACCTGTACGACGGCGTGCGCAACGGCGAGTTTTCGCTCCATTTCCAGCCGATCACGCGCAGCCAGTCGGGCGCGGTGGTCGGCGTCGAGGCGCTGATCCGCTGGCGCCATCCGGTGCACGGCCTCGTGCCGCCGGCCACCTTCATCCCGCTCGCCGAATCGATCGGCCTGATCAACTACCTCGGCAACTGGGTGCTCAAGGCCGCGTGCATGCAGCTCGTCGCCTGGGACGGCCAGGGGCTCGCGCTGCAATACGTGGCGGTCAACGTGTCGCCGCAGCAGTTCCGCGATCCGCGCTTCACGCAGAGCGTGCGCGAGGCGATCGCGCTGACGGGCATCGACCCGCGCCGCATCGTGCTCGAAATCACCGAAAGCCTGCTGATGCACGACCCCGCGCACGCGAAGGTGCTGCTCGAGGAGCTGACCGATCTCGGCATCCGCTTCGCGATCGACGATTTCGGCACCGGCTATTCGAGCCTCGCCTATCTGCAGCGCTTCCCGCTCGCGAAGCTGAAGATCGACCGCAGTTTCGTCGAGAACCTGCTGACGTCGCGCAACGATCGCGCGATCGTGTCGGCGGTGGTCGGCCTCGCGCAGACACTGGATCTCGAGCTCGTCGCCGAAGGCGTCGAGACCGAGGCGCAGCGCGAGCTGCTGACGGAGATGGGCTGCAATCACATCCAGGGCTGGCTCGTCTGCCAGGCGCTGCCGTCCGAGGAGCTCGCGCGGCGCTTCGAGGCGCAGCAGCTGCACCTGCACGCCGCCGCCTGACGCGCGGCGAACCGGACAGATCCGTATGTCAACCACCGAATACCTGCCCCGCACCGCGCTGCTCGACAAGCTGTGGGCCCGGATGAACGAACGGGGCGATTTCCCGCTGCTGTCGGAATCGCTGCGCGCGACGATGGCCGCGATGAAGAACGACGACCTCGACTTCACCGCGCTCGTGCGCGTCGTGCTGTCGGACTTCGCGCTCACGCAGAAAGTGTTGCGGCTCGCGAACTCCGCGATGTACATGGCGTTCGGCGGCAACATCACCACCGTGACCCGCGCCCTGATGGTGCTCGGCATGGACGCCGTCGGCCATCTCGTGGTCGGGCTGAAGCTCGTCGACCATTTCCACCAGAGCACGCCGCGGCGCATCGACGCGAAGCTGGAGCTGAACCGCGCGCTGCTGTCCGGCTGCGTCGCGCGCAAGCTCACCGAGCGCGCCGAACTGCGCTCGGGCGAGGAAGCCGTCGTCTGCACGCTGATGCGCCAGGTCGGCAAGCTGCTGGTGGTCTGCTATCTCGACAGCGAGTGGGACCGCATCCGGCGCCGCGCGGCCGAGCTGAACGGCGACGAATCGGCGGCCTGCGTCGACGTGCTCGGCGTCGGCTTCGACGAGATCGGCCTCGAGGCGGCCGCGCGCTGGCGGCTGCCCGACGTGATCCGTGCCGGGATGGCCGACGACGATCACGCGGCGCACGCCGACGCGTTCGACGACGAAGACGATGACGCCCGCCACGCGGAGCCGGCCGCCGACGACGGCCCGGCCGAGCGCATCCGCTGGCTGCGCGCGGTCAGTCGCTGTTCGACCGACGTCGCCGGCGCGCTCGTGATGCCCGCCAGCCCGCAGCGCGACGCGCGCATCGCGGCGCTCGCGCAGCACTACGGCGCCGAGCTGGACATGGAATCCGAGGCGCTCGTCGAGATCGCCGAGCGCCTCGCGCGCGAGGAAGCGAGCGACACCGTGATGCGCGAGATCGTCGAGCTGCGTGCGAACGCCGATGCGATCGCACGCGCGCAGGCCGAACCCGAGGCCTGCCTCGAAGCCGGCCTGGCCGACCTGCGCGCGCTGCCGTCCGAGCACGTGCTGACGCCGGTGCTCGCGCTCGCGTCGGAAAGCCTGCTGGCCGGCCTCGCGTTCACGCGCACCGTGATGTTCGTGCGCCACGACGACGGCACGTTCGCCGCGCGCCTCGGCTTCGGCCCCGGCGTCGATACGACGCTCGACCGGCTACGCTTCGACGAGCGCTTCGAGCCGGACGTGTTTCATCTCGCGATCACGAACTCGGTCGGCATCTTCATCGAGCAGGCGCAGGAGCCGAAGATGGTGAAGCGCCTGCCCGCGTGGTATCTCGACGCGTTCGACGACACGCGCGCGTTCGTGCTGCTGCCCGTGCGGGTCGGCACGACGACCGTCGCGCTGCTGTACGGCGACTGGGCCGGCGCGCAACCCGCGCGCAAGATCTCGCAGCAGGAGATGGCGGTGCTCAACGAACTCGCGCGCGAACTGGGGCGGTTCTTTCCCGCGCCGGCCGGCTGACGGCCGGCGCGCCTCCGGCGTTTTCGCTTCCCCAAAAGCAAACCGGCCGCATCTGAGCTGCACCCCAAAAGTTGGACTAGATCCAACCTTTGGGGTGTTTTTCATGACGAAGTACGACGAACGTTTTCGGCGTCGAGTGGTTCAGGCGTACCTGGCTGGAGAGGCCGGCACCAAGACACTTGCTCACCGTTACGGAGTGGGCAGGACAATGGTGCGACGTTGGGTGGCGAGCTATCGCGAGCATGGTGAACAGGGGCTGCGCAAGAAGCACAGCCACTACGACGCGCGATTCAAATTGTCAGTCCTTCAGCGGATGCGGCGCGATGAACTGTCGTATGCACAGGTGGCAGCGCTGTTCGGCATCCGCAATGAACGAAGCATCCCGATCTGGGAGCGTCTGTATCATGAGGGCGGTATAGATGCGTTGGCGCCTCGTCGCCGAGGGCGCCCTCCGAAAATGATCACCTCACCACCACCGAAATCCCCCGACGATACCGTGCAGAAAGAGCCGAGCCGCGAGGAACTGCTCAAGGAAATCGTGTATTTGCGCGCGGAGGTGGCATACCTAAAAAAGCTCGATGCGCTGCTG
>FTHQ01000316.1_pt1 | contig 13367 bp, 14 predicted proteins | sample 1641001 | NCBI WGS metagenome assembly FTHQ01 (sample SAMEA3914872, study PRJEB12502) | metagenome | biome: forest; material: soil | place: Canada | collected 2011-07-03 | depth 0.3 m | reverse complement strand
GTCGCGCACCGACGCGTGACGCCGCCGTGGCCGGTCGCGCTCAGCCGCGCCGGCCGCCGCGATGGTGGAACCAGCCGGCGAGCGCCGTAAACAGCAGGCCGGCCGCGCACATGCCGGTCCAGCCGAACGCGCGCCATGCGGCGACGCCGGCCGACGAGCCGAGCGCGCCGCCGATGAAATAGCACACCATGTACACCGTGTTGACGCGGCTGCGCGCCTCGGGCTTCAGCGCATAGATGCGCGACTGGTTCGAGATCTGCGCGGCCTGTACGCCCACGTCCAGCACGATCACGCCGATCACGAGCCCGACGAGGCTCGATCCCGACAGCGCGAAGATCACGAACGACAGCGCGAGCAGCGCGATCGCGAGCGAGATGATCGCGCGCGGGCCGCGCCGGTCCGCGAAGCGGCCCGCATACGGCGCGGCGAGCGCGCCCGCGGCGCCGACGATCCCGAACAGGCCGGCCGCCTGCGGGCCGAGATGGAACGGCGCGCCGGCGAGCAGCAGCGTGAGCACCGGCCAGAACGCGCTGAACGCCGCGAACAGCGCGGCGCCCGTCAGCGACGCCTCGCGCAGCCCGCGCAGTTCGACGGCCAGATGCCACATCGAGCCGAGCAGCTTGCCGTACGACAGCGTCGACGTCGGCGAGCTGCGCGGCAGCCGCAGCACGATCACGACGGCGAGCGCGACGAGCGCCGCGACCGACGCGGCGAACACCGCGCGCCAGCCGAAATACTCGGCGACGAAGCCGGCGGCGGTACGCGCGAGCAGGATGCCGAGCAGCAGGCCGCTCATCACGGTGCCGACCGCGTGGCCGCGTTCGGCCGGCGGCGCGATTTCGGCGGCGAACGGCACGGCCTGCTGCGCGATGGTCGCGAGGATGCCGATCGCGAGGCTGGCGACCGCGAGCACGGCCAGCGACGGGGCGGCGGCCGCCACGATCAGCGCGATCGAGAGCCCGGCGATCTGCAGCAGGATCAGCCCGCGGCGATCGAAACGGTCGCCGAGCGGCGCGAGCAGGAACATGCCGGCCGCGTAACCCAGCTGCGTCGCGGTCGGTACCGCGCCGATCCACGATGCGCCGTCCGGAAAGGCCGAACGGAAGCTGTCGAGCAGCGGCTGGTTGTAGTAGATGTTCGCGACCGACACGCCCGCGATCGTCGCGAGCAGCAACAGCAGGCTGCGCGAGTAGTGGGGCGAGGCGGCGTCGGTCGGACGGTCGGTGGAGGAAGTGGACATGGCGGCAGGCACGGAGTTGGGCGGCGCGGCAAGCGGCGCACGCATCAGGTGCGCCGGCGAGCCGGGCGCCGGTCGAGGCTGCCGATCATACCGGAGCGACGTGAATCCTGCCGGCGGCAGCCGGCGCGACGGGCCAGCTACCGCCCGTCACGGCACGCGCCGCGCGTCGCGTGGTCAGTCGACCAGCTCGCCCGTCGGCTCGTAGAACGGATACGGCCCCGCGCCTTCGTCCACATAGACGTGATGCGACGTCATTCCCGTATCGGGTGCATGGTGGTGGACCGCGAACGCCGGCGGTTCGAGCCGGAACGCGGATGGCCCATCGGCCCGCAGGTCGAAGGCGACCTGGTGCGCGGGCGACGGCACCGCGGACACGAGCGTGCCGCCGAAGCGCGTGAACATCGTGCGGTGCACGTGACCGCACAGTACGCGCTCGACGTTCGGATGATCGCGCAGCAGCGCGTCGAGTTTCGCGGCGGCGGCGGGCGCGAGACGCAGCTTGTCCATGTGGCCGATGCCCGACACGAACGGCGGGTGATGCAGCGCGACGATCACCGGCCGCTCGCGTGCGGCGTCGAGCTGTGCGGCGAGCCACGCGAGCCGTGCGTCGCACAGGTCGCCATGGCTCGCGCCCGGCACCTGCGAATCGAGCGCGAGCACGCGCACCGCGCCGACGTCGAGCGCGTATTGCACGAATTCGCCGTCCTGCAACTCGGCGCGATCTGCGAACGCGCGGCGCAATCCGGCGCGATCGTCGTGATTGCCGATCATCAGGTAATACGGAATCTCGAGCGCCGCGAGCAGCCCGCGCAGGTTGCCGTACTCTTCATCGTGGCCGAAGTCGGTCAGGTCGCCGGTGACGAGCACCGCGTCGGGGCGCGGCACGAGTGCATTCAGTTTCTCGACGCAGCGCGCGAGCGCGGCCGCCGTGTCGACGCGCCGGTACGCGAGCTGGCCCGGACGCTTGATGTGGAGATCGCTGATTTGAGCAAGCAGCATCGTCGTTCCTCGGAATCGTCTGGTTGTTGTCGCGGCGGTGTGCGCCGCCGTGGGGTGCTGCATGAATGATGCCCGATCGACGCCTTACGCGCCGAGCGCGATCAGACCTTCCGGCGCGATCGCGAGGCCGACCGCCGTGCCGCGTGCGAGCGCGATGCGGCCCGGCACGTCGATCACGAGCGCGTCGGGTGCCGCATGCTCGATCGTGAGGCGCGTGCGCTCGCCGAGGAACGCGCACGCGCCGACCGCGCCGCGCAGCGGCGCATGCGCGGGATCGGCGAGCTGCGCGTCCTCGGGGCGGAAGAACCATTCGTCGGCCGCATGCGGCGTGACGATCACGCCGCCGGTCGTTTCGAGCGCGCCGTCGCGCCACTGGCCCGCCAGCCGGTTCAGCGTGCCGATGAACTGTGCGACCGTGCGGTTCGCGGGGCGGTAGTAGATCTCGCGCGGCGTGCCGATCTGCTCGATGCGGCCCGCACCCATCACGACGATCCGGTCGCCGAGTTCCATCGCTTCGGCCTGGTCGTGCGTCACGTAGACGGTCGTCACGCCGAGCGTGCGCAGCAGCGTGTTCATGTCGCGGCGCAGCACGTCGCGCAGCTTCGCGTCGAGCGCGGTCAGCGGTTCGTCGAGCAGCAGCACGCGCGGCCGCACCGCGAGCGCGCGCGCCAGCGCGACGCGCTGACGCTGGCCGCCCGACAGTTGATCGACCGGTTTGTCCGCGTGCGCGTCGAGCCGCATCATCGCGAGCAGCTCGTCGACGCGTTCGCGCAACGCACGCGGCTCGGTCTTGCGGATCTTCAGCCCGTAGCCGACGTTGCCGCGCACCGTCAGGTTCGGAAACAGCGCGTAGTTCTGGAACACCATGCCGACCTGCCGGCGCTCGATCGGAAGCAGGGTGACGTCGTCGTCGCCGAACGCGATGGTGCCGCCGGCATCGGGTGTGTCGAGGCCCGCGATCAGGCGCAGCGTGGTCGTCTTGCCGCAGCCCGACGGCCCGAGCAGCACGAGCGTTTCGCCGGCGCCGATCGACAGGTCGAGCGGTTCGAGCACGCGTGTGCCGCGGAAGGTCTTCGCGCAGCCGGTCAGGGTGATGGGAGTGGAATCGAGTTTCATGTTTGCGAAAAAATCAGCGCGGGCGCTGCTTCGGCGCGCGCGTACCGGACGGATCGACGCCGAGCCACTGCATCGCGACGAGCAGCGGCAGCGTCATCAGCAGGAACAGGATCGTGTACGCGCTGCCGACTTCGAGCCGCAGCGACGCATACGTATCGGCGAGCCCGACCGGCAGCGTCTTGGTGTCGGGCGTGTGCAGCATCCACGTGAGGTTGAATTCGCCGATCGACAGCGTGAGCACCGCGAGCGCGCCCGCGACGATGCCGGGCCGCAGGTTCGGCAGCACGATCGTGACGAAGCGCGTGACGAACGACGCGCCGAGGCTCGCCGCGCCTTCCTCGAGCGTGCGCAGGTCGGCGCCGGCCGCGACGGCCGCGACCGCGCGCACCATGAACGGCAGCGTGAACACGACGTGGCCGACGACGATGAACCACAGGCTCATCCGGAACGCGGTGAAGCCGCCGTACACGACCAGCAGCGCGAGCGCCGAAGCAAGCCCCGGCAGCGCGACCGGCAGCACCAGCGCTTCCTCGATCGCACGCGCGATGCGGTGCTTGCTGCGCGCGAGCGCATAGCCGGCCGGCACGCCGACCGCGAGCACGATCGCGAGCGTCGCGAACGCGACGTAGAGCGACAGCGCGACCGAGCCGTGATACTGCTGCCACACCTGCTCGAGCCAGCGCAGCGTGAGGCCGCTCGACAGGCCGCGGAAATAGTTGACGGTCAGCCCCGCGAGCACCGACATCACGACGGGCACGATCAGGAACGCGCACAGCAGCAGCGTGACGCCCCATTGCAGCGCGGCGATCGCGCGTGCTCCCGCGACGCGCGGTGCGTGGCGGGCGGCAGGCTTCGCGGGCAAGGAAGCCGGAACAGGGGCCGGGGCGGGCGCGGACGAGCCGGAAAGCGATGGCATGCGGAAATCCTCAGGCCGCGGCGGCGGCGGTATGGCCGGTGAAGCGCCGCGCGAGCGCGAGCACGGCCCAGGTGACGATGCCGAGCACGATCGACAGCCCGGCCGCCGTCGCGATGTTCGCGTTCAGCGTGAATTCGGTATAGATCGTCATCGGCAACACGTTCAGGTCGGTGGCGAGCGTAAACGCCGTGCCGAACGCGCCCATCGCGGTCGCGAAGCAGATCGCGCCGGCCGCGATCAGGCCCGGCGCGAGCGCCGGCAGCACGATGTCGACGAAGATGCGCCACGGCGACGCGCCGAGCGAACGCGCGGCTTCCTCGAGCGACGCGTCGAGCTTCGACGCGGCCGCGATCACGGTGACGATCACGCGCGGGATCGAGAAGTACAGGTAGCCGATGAACAGGCCCGCCACCGAATACGCGAAGACCCACTTGTCGCCGGTGAGCTTCGCCGACAGCATGCCGATCAGCCCCTGGCGCCCGGCGAGCATGATCACCATGAAGCCGACGACGACACCCGGGAACGCGAGCGGAAACGTGAGCAGCGCGAGCAGCACGCGCTTGCCGGCGAATTCGCGGCGCGCGAGCAGCAGGCCCGAGATCGTCGACAGCGCGAGCGTCGCGAGCGTGACGCCCGCGGACAGCGCGACCGTCTCGCCGAGGCTCTTCATGTAGCGGGCATTGCCGAGCAGCGCCGCATAGTGCGAGAAGAACGCGCCGTCGGCGGACACTTGCACGAGCGACGCCATCGGCAACAGCCAGAACGCGACGAATACCGCCAGCGCCGGCGCGACGAGCGCGACGCGCCAGCGCAGCGGAAAAGTCAGGTCGAGCATGACGTGGGGCCGGCCGCTTACTGCATCACCTGCAGGTATTGCTGGCCGAACGCCTGCTGCCCGGCCGCCATCTTGCCGAAGTCGACCGACTTCGCCCGCGCGTATTCGCTCGCCGGCAGGAACTTCGCGGCGACGTCGGCGCCGAGCGTCTGTGCGCGCACCGGACGCAGGTACGCGTTGGCCCACAGCTTCTGGCCTTCGTCGGACAGCACGAAATCGAGCACCTTCTTGCCGTTCGCATCGTGCGGCGCACCCTTCACGAGGCTCATCACGTACGGCACCGCGATCGTGCCTTCCTTCGGAATCACGAACTCGACGTTCGCGTTGTCCTTGTATTTCGCGCGATACGCGTCGAAGTCGTAGTCGAGCAGGATCGGAATCTCGCCGGACAGCACGCGCGCATAGGCCGTCTGCTTCGGCACGATCGGCGCGTTCGCCTTCAGCTTGCGGAACCAGTCGAGCGCCGGCTTGAAGTTGTCGAGACTGCCGCCGAGCGCCTGGTTGACGGCGACCGCGCCCGCGTAGCCGACGAACGCGCTCGACGGATCGAGATAGCCGACCATGCCCTTGTATTCGGGCTTCAGCAGATCGGCCCACGAGCGCGGCACCGGCTTGCCGTCCAGTGCGTCCTTGTTCACGAAGAAGCCGAGCGTGCCCGAGTGGATCGCGAACCAGTAGCCTTGCGGGTCCTTCAGGTTCGCGGGAATGTCGTTCCAGTGCGCGGGCTTGTACGGCGCGATCACGCCCTTGTCCTTCGCCTGGAACGCCGACGACACGCCGAGGTAGACGACGTCGGCCACCGGGCTTTTCTGCTCGGCGATCAGCTGCGCGATCGACTGGCCGGAGTTCTTGTTGTCGAACGGCACGCGGATGCCGGTCTTCTGCTTGATCGCCGCGATCTGCGCGGCCCAGTCGGCCCATTCGGGCGGGCAGTTGTAGCAGATCGCCGTTTCGTCGGCGTGGGCCGCGGGGGCGCCGGCGACGAGCGCGGCAACGGCGAGCGGCGCGGCGAGCGCGCGCAGCAGCGAGGTCAGGCGAAAGGACACGGTGGGTCTCCGGACGAGTGGGGTAGCGCTGGGGTAGCGGGGTGATCGGCGGGCGTGACGCGTGCGTTCTGCGATCACGCCTTGCGCAGTTGCAGCTCGGTGGCCGGCGGTGCGATCGTCGCACCGTCGCGCACCGCGTGCGGCAGGATCATCGACGTGCGCTCGATCGCCGCGCCGCCGATGGATTCGACGAGACGCTGCCATGCGTGGCGGCCGATGTCGCGGTTCGGCGTCGCGACGCTCGCGAGCGGCGGCGCGAGCAACTCGCCGATCGCGATGCCGTCGAAGCCGAGCACCGACAGGTCGTCGGGGATCGAGAAGCCCGCGCGGCGCAGGCCGCGCATCACGACCATCGCGAGCAGGTCGTTGCTGCAGAACAGGGCGGTCGGCCGCGTGGCGTGCGCGGTGAGATGCGCAAGCACCGCATCGGGCAACTCGGGCGCGTTGAAGTCGACTTCGACGGGCGGCAACGTGGCCACGCCGCTTTCCTCGAGTGCCTGCGCATAACCGAGATGGCGCTGGCGGGCGCGATCCGACGCGGCGAGCGAACCGGCCAGCATCAGCACGCGGCGATGGCCGCGCGCGGTCAGCAGCTGCACGCCGTCGTACGCGGCGCGGCGGTTGTCGACCGACACCGACGGACGGCGCTGCGTGTCGTTGTGCATCAGCACGTAGTGCGAGCCGTCGCGGTCGAGCATGTCGAGCAGCGGGTGTGTGTCCGCATCGGCGACGGTGAGGATCAGCCCTTCGACGCGCTGCTCGCGCAGCGTCTCGATCGCATGACGCTCGCGCGCCGCGTCGTATTCGGTCGTCATCAGGATCAGCTTGAAACCGGCCGCGGTCGCGAGCGCGTCGATGCCTTGCAGGCAGTCGGCGAACACCGGGTTCGACAGCGTCGGCACGACGGCGCCGACGAGCCGCGTGCGCTCGCCGCGCAGTTGCCGGCCGAGCGGGCTCGGGCGGAACTGCAGCGTATCGATCGCGGTGCGGATCGTCTGCAGCGTGGCGGGGCTGACGGTATGCGGCGCGTTGATCGCACGCGAGACGGTGGCGATCGAGAAGCCCGCGAGGGCAGCGACGTCCTTGATGGTCGAGGTCATGAAATAACGCGATGTAAACGTTTTCGGCCGGGGAATTATCGAAAACGTTTGTGACTTCGCGATGACGCACGCGACGCTTGTTTCGCGACAAGCACGACACAAACGTCAGACGGTTGGGGCCGTCGGACGACGCGCGGTCGATTGTATCGGGGGATGTTGCGGCGCGGGACGAAATCGTCGGCCGTGTCGTATCGGTGTCGAATGCGCGGGTAGACGCAATGCGACGATGAGCGGTGTCGCGATGCGGCGCGGCGGAATGAGGGAACGCATGCGCAAGCAATGGTAGAATCGCGTCCGCCCTCTTGCCGGGGTGATGAAATTGGTAAACATAGCGGACTTAAACGATTGAGTGCCCGGTCGGAAACGGTCGGTGCAGAACCCTTCAAATTCGGCGAAACCCCTGATGTGCGCATCGAGGCAACGCCGAGCCAAGCCTCGCGGCATCCGCGAGGAAGGTGTAGAGACTAGACGGGGGGCGCCTAAGGCGCACGGGCAGCGGTCACGCCCGCGCGCGACGGTGAAGGCATAGTCCAGCGCACGAACGGTTCGCGCACGCGACGCCGGCTTTGAAAGAAGCAGTGTGACGAAAATCCGCCGCCTTAACTGGCTTGCCGGTTCGAGTCCGGTCCCCGGCACCAAATACCCTTCCAAGGCCATCCTTGGAAATCCAGAAACCCGTGATAGGATAAGGCTTCACGGGTTTTTTTATTCCTGATTTGTCCAGTCTAGCCCGTGTGAATCCGGGGGCATGCGGGGGCACTTCCGGGGGAATCTTTGTCGATGGTTGATGCCCCTGACAAAAAGTGCCCCCTTGGGGCTGTAAGGTGCACTATGCCGCTGACTGACGTCACTATCCGAAAGGCCTCTCCCCGCGAAAAGCCGTACCGCCTCGCCGATGGCGGCGGCATGTATCTCGAAGTGTCTCCATCAGGGGGCAAATACTGGCGATTCAAATATCGCTTTGCTGGTAAGGAGAAGCGTCTGGCCCTGGGTGTCTACCCCGATGTTCCGCTTGCCGCCGCGCGAGAGAAGCGAGATGAGGCGAGAAAGACACTTGCCGGAGGGGTCGATCCCGGTGAGGCGAAGAAGGCCGAAAAGCGAGCTGCGCTTCTTGCCGCAACCAATTCGTTCGAAGCAGTTGCGCTGGGCTGGATGGAGGAGCGCAAGCCCTACGTCACATCGGGTTCGTGGGGAAAAACCAAGGCGCGATTCGTCAAGGATGTATTCCCTTGGTTGGGCAAGCGTCCGATAGCAGAAATCGATGCGCCTGAAGTTCTGACTGTTCTCAAGCGCATCGACAGCCGAGGTGCCCGGTTTACCGCTCACAAGGTGCGTAGCGAGATCAGCCGAGTGTTCCGCTATGGAATTAAGGAAGGGTACTGCAAGGTCGACGCGGCGCGCGACCTGACAGACGCAATCCCGCCGGCTCAAACCACTCACTTTGCTTCGATTACCGATCCCGAGAAGGTCGGTGCCATGTTGCGAGCGTTTGATGGCTTCTCTGGCACGTTTCCGGTCTTATGTGCACTTAAGCTGGCGCCCATGCTCTTCACTCGACCGGGCGAACTCCGCAAGGCTGAATGGGCGCAATTTGACTTGGATAAGGGCGAGTGGCGTTATCTCGTGACAAAGACCAAGACGGAGCATCTAGTGCCGCTTGCCCAACAGGCTATTCAGATTTTGCGAGAACTTCATGCGCTGACGGGTAGTGGACGATACGTGTTTCCAGGGGCTCGCTCAGCCCTGCGTCCAATGAGCGATGCAGCTGTCAATGCGGCCCTTCGTCGACTGGGTTATGACACACGTACCGAAATCACGGGGCACGGCTTCCGAGCGATGGCGCGCACGATTCTTCATGAAGAACTGGAGCAAAAGCCGGAGGTAATCGAGCATCAGCTCGCCCACGCGGTTCCCGACAATCTCGGCAAAGCGTACAACCGGACGAAATTCATCAAGGAACGGCGAGCGATGATGCAGAAGTGGGCCGACTACCTCGAAAAACTCAAGGCAGATATTGGCGCGCACACCAACTGACTAGCTGCTATGCGACTGTAGCTGGGAGGGCACCGAGGGGCATCGAACTAACGACATGGGATTGACGTGAAAATCAAGAAGCCGGCTTTTTTGTTGGAGGCCGAGAAGAAGCTCAAGGTGCTTTGGGATCTTCTCAAAAATACAGATGCTGTCCGATTCAGGTTGACAGTGACGATGTATCGAGAGAAGGGGGAAGAGCCCGTCGTGATGACGATGGAAGGTACACGAGCTGAAAACGGAGGCTGGAACCTAGAGCCACCGCCGAGCAAGCGTATCGGTCCTCTTGAATCGCCTGCCGAGTTGAAGGAAAAGCTGGGAGCTATTGAGGCATCCATCAATAAATACATTTCAGCACATTCACTCGATGAGAAGTGGCGGGAATGGTTGGGTGCACTTAAAGAGGCGATGAAATCAGGACGCTCGACCGAAGATTTGGAATTTCGCAGTGAAATTCCAGTGAGAGCAATCGCTAGCTATGGATATGGCGCACATTTTTTTGCGCCCGTCATGGCGATGGCCTATGTCCTCGAGGGGACGGATGCATTGACGAGGGGTGACTTGGACCAGGCGTCGCGGAGTGTGGAGCGGGGCGTCTATTGGTCACGTGACGAGATGCTGATTGTCGACCCGACCCGCCGCTTCACGGAGCGTGCAGGGACTGGCGGTACCGCGACGGGGCTTCTTCGAGAGCCGGTGAAGGAAAAGGTCGCTGAATTGCTGAAATCGCTGGCGCCGGAAGAAGGGTGGGGGTCGACCCAGATTGCAATTGACACCGTTGCCTCGTATTTAAATGATAATCATTCTCATGACGTCGAATCGTGTCATTTGAAGCTGGAGAATCTCCCTCGTACCATCAAGCAATGGCTTGACGACGAGCCGGAAAGGTTCCCGCACTGCGTCAAGCCTAGGCAGAGCAAGGCTTGACGCCTCATTCCGTATCTTCCCCAAGCCCCTCGATGAGGGGCTTTTTTGTGCCCAAATTTTTATTTTAGTGGCTGTGCAGACCTGGAGAAGCTGCGTCTCTACCATCGCCTCATCGATTCAGTGCAGTGCAGAACAGCACAGGTCGATGCAGGCAGGTCAGGTGGGGTTCACGGATGGTAGCTGGGCCACACCGTCGCTCTTTAATAATCGACGCAGCACTACTGACGCGCTCTAGCGCGATCTGCTGTCGTCCATGTAAACGAAAGGTGTTTTATGACGTTGGATGAAATTCCACCGGTTCTGAGTGTCAAGCAATTTTGCTCAATCATCGCCAAATCCAAGTCGTGGATCTACGAAGAGTGGAAACGCGAAGGAAGCGATCTTCCGAAGCCGTTCAAGATTGGTAGCGCAACCCGCATCTTGGGTGAAGCGACGGCCAATTATCTCAAGAAGAAATCCAATCCAGATCGGGAATAAGAGATGAGCGACGATAGGAAATCAATAGCAGATGCATTCACTGAACGAGAGCAGCTCACTCGGCAAGTGAATGCGGCTTCAGGGAAGGAGGGCTCGGAAAGCCAATCCATCGAGGTTGATGGTGGCTGGGACGAACTCAGCTCAGGAAATAAGACTAAAAAAGAAGCGATTCTAAAAGAGCATTTCTTGAAAGCCCTGGAGCGATTCAATGCGGGCGTGAGCTTGTCCAAGATACGCCAGCATTACGAAAAGCTAGGAGCGAAATACTCACCGGTCACGTTCAGGAAGAAATGGGACGAGCTTGTGAGAGCACACGCAGAACACGGTTGACTAATTTAGGGGCGCTTCGGCGCCCCACTATTTTGAGATTTCACGATGAATGCCATTGCAATTTATAATCCGCCTGCATATCCGATCTATGTGTTTCCGTCAGAGATTGCGAAGGCGATATACGAAGTGATGGAAAAGATCAAGGCGCCGGATGCACTCATCGCCACATCTTTTCTTGCGACAATGTCGATTGCATGCCAAGGGCTAGTCGATGTCAAGCTTCCATTCGGTGCAGTCGTTCCGGTGTCGCTAAACATACTGATCAAAGCTGAGTCTGGGGAGCGGAAAACTGCCACTGACAAGATCGTTGGGGAGCCGATCTATGCGCACGACGAGGCAAGCATTGGTCAACATCAGCAAGACCTGATCCAGTACAAGGCGGATCATCGCTACTGGAAGACCGTCGAATCAACAATCAGGAGCATGATCGCCAAGGCAATCCGGCAAGGGGAGGATACCGAAGTCCTACGTCAGCGGCTGGATGAGCATATCAAGAGCGAGCCGGCACCACCTCAAGCGCACCGATTCATTCATCAGGTTGCAACTGAACCAGCATTGATGAAGAGTCTGGAGGGTGAAGGCAGATCTATTGCCATCACGACAGACGAAGGTGAAGTTGTGCTCAAGGGTGGCCTGATGAGCCGACCAGGATTGCGTAACAAAGGTTGGGATGGTGCAAAGCTGCTGGTGTTCGATCGGCTTAGCACCGGTAGCATCATCGCCAGGCAGCCTCGCATCACGGTTAACCTCATGGTGCAAGATGCCGTACTCGATGTATATCAGCAAGATCGTGGTGCCGTTGCACGCGGTTCAGGCTTTTGGGCGCGATACCTGGTAGGTGCACCGCAATCTACTCAAGGTTTTCGATTCATCAACTACATCGATGAAGAATGGCGCGAGCTTCCCGCGTTCCATACTCGTTTGAAGGAGTTGCTGGATAGCTATGCTACACAAAGGAAGTCAGGTGTAGTGAAGCGCGAGATACTTGAGTTCAGCCCCGAGGCAGCAGCGGAATGGGTGAGATTGTTCAATAACCTAGAGGAGCAAATCCAACCTTGGAAGTACCTGAGCGACGTCCATGACTTTGCATCCAAGGCGAATGAGATGCTTGCTCGTGTCGCTGCGATCCTTCATTACTTCACGAAGCAGCAGGGAAAGATTACGAAAGCGACGCTGAACTATGCGGTCGCGATCGTGAACTGGCACTTGCACGAGTACAAGCGATTGTTCTCACCGCAGTTCAGTGCATTCTCGATGCAGCAGAGCATGACTGAGTTAGAGCGGTTCCTGTTCCTCAACTACTGGAAAGCGGGATTGCAATGCGTAGCCAAGAATCACGTGCTGCGAAATGGTCCGAACCATCTTCGGTCTAAGGCCGCGCTAGAGCCAGTGATTGAAGCTCTGACGGCTCAAGGATCGATCAGTGTGTTCAAGGATCAGGGTACTAATAAGGTCATGATCGGCTTTATTGCATATCGCTTCGGTTCGTTGAACTATTATTGATTACACGCCACCTTCGGGTGGCGTTTTTTTGCTGGGTCGTCAAATCCGTTGCGACTTCCGCGACAGTCGCAGAAGTCGCGGTCAATTTCCACCGTTACCAATTTGGACGACAGCGAAACACACCGAGCATCGATGCCTTACTAGCACGCTCAGCACGGAAAAGCAATCCTAATCAGATCGCCGTGCGCGCAGTCCTGGCGAGCGGTTTTGTTCTCGACTATTGGCGTCTGCACCACGCTATATCCATGTTCCATATGCTTTTTTATTGCGTGCGTAAGTATGTATATGAGGAGTATCGTGAATAACCGTGGTTCTCTCGGGTTTGGGTGATCAAATTGCCGTGTTTCTCGTGTGATTGGATGTGACCTGCCCCCTGCAAACAGGGCCAGCCGGAGTCTAGTAAAGTTCGTTTTCGGAGAAGAAGACGAACATGAAGAAGCGCTTTACGGAACAGCAAATCATCGGGTTTCTGAAGGAAGCCGAGGCCGGTATGCCGGTCAAGGAACTGTGCAGGAAGCACGGGTTCAGTGATGCGTCGTTCTACACTTGGCGTGCGAAGTTCGGCGGCATGGAGGTCTCGGAAGCCCGCCGGCTCAAGAACCTCGAGGTGGAGAATGCCCGGCTGAAGAAGCTGCTGGCCGAAGCAATGCTCGATATGGAAGCGTTGAAGGTCGTCGTCAAGGGAAAGCCCTGAGCCCGCAAGCCAAACGCGAAGCAGTATCGGCGATTCGGGGGAAGGTCAACATCTCCGAGCGCCGCGCCTGCCGGCTTGTCGGGCTTTCTCGCAGCGTGCTGCATTACGACGCGAAGCCAGACCACGAGAATGAGGTGCTAGCGGCGCGTCTGG
>FTHQ01000022.1_pt1 | contig 13412 bp, 13 predicted proteins | sample 1641001 | NCBI WGS metagenome assembly FTHQ01 (sample SAMEA3914872, study PRJEB12502) | metagenome | biome: forest; material: soil | place: Canada | collected 2011-07-03 | depth 0.3 m | reverse complement strand
TTCGCGCCGTTGGGGCGGGCCAAAAACTGGGCCAAACCCCACCGATCGCGCGCGACCAGGTTCTAAGCACCACATCGTCACCGACGCCAATGGCACGCCGCTCGCGGCGATCCTGACCGGCGCGAACGTTCACGATGTCACGCAGCTGCTGCCGCTGATCGATGCGATTCCGCCAATTCGTGGGTTGCGCGGCCACCCACTGCAGAGACCGCGCGTGGTCTACGCCGATCGCGGTTACGACTCTGAGCGGCATCGACGCGCGTTGCGCGATCGCGGTATCGAGCCGGTTATCGCCAAGCGCCGCACCGAACATGGCAGCGGCCTTGGAAAATATCGCTGGGTCGTTGAACGCACGCATGCCTGGCTGCATCACTTCCGTCGTCTCCGCATTCGTTTCGAGCGCCGTGCAGACATTCACGGCGCGTTCCTCAAACTCGGTTGCTGCCTGATCTGCTGGAATACCCTTCGGCGGGCCGACCAGTCTTTATGAAACCGTCTCTTAAAAGGAAAACAACTATGTCAATGACGCGTGACGCATGGGAAGCAATCTATCAGAAAAATCCCATATTTCTAAACGGGGGCGTCATGGGGAATTCCAACATCCCCCTCCCTATCGGCTCGCTCTTGTCTCTGTCTACATCGGGCGTCTCATCGATTTTGTCTCTATTGGGAAACGGTGCACCAATCTCTCTGAACCAAATTGCGTTCCGCCCCGCACCGGGAACCGCTCTCTTTCAGGCGCAGAATCCGACGTATCCCACTGCCGATATGCGCACGGCCGCGAACGCTTCTATCCTGCTCCCTACTCAAGTCACAATGACTATGGAGTTTCCCGCGCAGGGTGCGGGTGGATATGAAGTCAAAGCCGCTGCTCTGGCTGCGCTAAAGTCGATCTTGAATCGCCATCAACAGGAAGGCGGCACATTTACGGTTGTTCACCCAGCCGATATTTATACGGGTTGTCTGCTCAATCAACTAGTAGACGCAACCAGCCGGGGCAATCAACCGGCCGTTACGTGGCAATGGGTTTTCGATCAGCCGCTAACTACCCAATCGTCCCCACTTGGTGATTTTCTAAATAGCACGATGAGCGCCATAACCAATGGCGCACAGGATTTGAGCGGATCACTTGGGACGCTCGTTGATAACGTCGGCAACGCCCTACAGAACATATTTTAAGAGACAACTATGGTTTCGGAAAACACTCTTTATGTTTCGTTCAATCCGGACCCGAAAAATGGATGGTCCTATTCTTTTTCAGGGACGGACTTGAACGGTCGCACGCAGGTATACACATTGTTTGCTTGGTACAACCACTACAGCAATCGCTACTACCTTCGCGCCGTATCGGCAAACCAGACAATGTATTTGCCGCTCGTAGAAAGTCCGGACGACATGGACATTCCATTGAATGCTGCGTATCTCGCTACGCCGATCATCTATCGGGCTAGTTCAATGGTGTTGGAAATCGGGTGATTGAATGCGGTACTACAAGCTAACATTTCTTCCGCCCATTCCAACCGCAAGCGATCCAAATCCGGTTCAATCACTGCCTACAGCAATGCAACGGGTGTTGGTGCCGGGGACCGGCGAAACCCGGAAACTGTCAGACGGAACGACGCAAGGTGTAGCGACATACATTCTCGAATCGACCAACCCAAGTGCTCTACAGGTAGAAATTAACTGCATGCTCGGCGGCTCCGGGTACACCCCCACCGATCTAGGTTCGAACTACGTGAAAATATGGGGATTGCCTGTCGAAGCCATTGCCGATATCTCCAAACTGAACGGGTGGGTTATCCGCGTACAGGCCGGATTCGATAGGAATAGTCTGCCACTTGGTAGAAAACTCGCGAACGTAACAGGCTCCGATAACGTCATTATCGAGGGGCAGATACAGTTTCCGTACGGCAATGCAATCCGCCCTGAGTTTGTAGTCTTTCTTCCTATCGCGCGCACGGTCATCAATGATCAAGTTCAAGCGCCTGTCGGAGCGAGCGCACCTATATTTCACGGCAAGAAGGGCGAGAAACTCTCAGACGTGGTGGCACGCACGTTCAGCCAATACTACCCCGGCATTCAGCCGGAAATAAATATTAGCGACACGATCACGCTATACGAGGACCAGATGCACGCGATATCGAGCTTGCAAGACTTCGCCAATATGGTGAACGTGCAGTCGAAAGCCTGTCTGCGTTCTCAATATCCTTCATACATGGGCGTCATTTCGCGCTTCGTTGGCGATAAGTTCGTTATGAGTGACGTTATCGCTCCGCTCGGAACCGCACCCAAGGTCATCGACACCATCGACATGATTGGCGTACCGCAAACCGTAGACAGTCAGAACGTACACGTCTCCTGTCCTATGCGCGCGGACATTCGGTCATTCGATTTGATCGAGTTGAATACACCTGCGCTCGTTCTATCGGTATCAGCATCAACGGCTATCACTGCGATTGGTTGGCCCCGCGATTTGGTTGGCGTCTTCCAAGTTCTCAGCGTGCACCATGTCGGCAACAGTCGCGCTCCTGACGGGACAGGATGGGCTACGCACATGCTCATCAATGCCAACCCGGTTACTCCGTCCGACTACGGTATGCCGCTCAACAGTCAGACGCCGCAGAAGACGACACCGCAAGCATACGGAAATAACTGATATGGAGATAAACCTAGGAGTTATCGAGCAAGCGTACAAAGACGGAACGACAGTTCCAGAGGTTGCACGGTATCTAGAGGATGAATATGGCGTGATGCAGGTGTTCGTTGACTTGCACCTGAAGGAAATCAGCGGCTCGGTTGCTCAGGCTGTTGCTGACGCGATGGACGATCAATTGATGGGTCTGCCGGTGTCGCCTGACATTTATCAGGCGGCGATGGAAGAAATACAGTCTGCATTTCGCAACTTCTTAGATCACGAAGAATATCCGGCGCAGTCCTTCCCGCAAGTTCCAACACAGGCAGCGCTTGACGGCGTGAATCATCGCCTGCTACATCCCTACGCAAGCAAGAACCCATCGCGCCCGTCGTTCATCGATACCGGCGAATATCAAATTTCTTTCCGCGCATGGGTTGATTCTCAATAGCAAACCCCACTTTTATATAAAAAGAGGTCAATCATGGCTCGAATATTTGGACGAGCCGTAGACCCAGCTACGGGCACATTTAGACGCGACGATGACGGCGCGTATTACTGGGAAACGGTGGAAACACCAGACACGGGCGACGCATCGCAATTTTGGATAACCGCCCTAATACAAAATCTACAACTCGTACTAGGCGAATCTCCATTCAACGGAAATTCCGGAATCCCTGTCTTTAAGGCCATTGAGACGCAGGCTCCGCCAGATTTGTACGTGCAACTCATTCAACAAAAGTACGCCCCCTATTTCCTTACCCTGACGATTACACGCGTTCCTCAATTCCAAAAAAGAGGCGACGGGACGATGGCTCTGACTTATAACGTCACTGCGGTTCTAAAAAATGGCGGGCTGTATCAACAAGACATTACAGGTTGATCTATGGCGCTCACCACTCCAATTACAACGAGCGGGCTAGTTCCGCGCGACCCCGCAGAGATTCAAGCGGACATTATCACGCGTGTGACAAGAGCGCGTCCGGGATATACGGCGAACATTCCCGGTTCGATGGTTGACGACATTCTCGGCACTGAGGTTGCAGCCGTCACGCTGATGGAACAGGCCCGCGTCGAAACCATCAACAGCCTCACAAGCCCGACAGCGCAGCCGTACATTTTGAACCGCATCGGGACACAACTTGGAGTGCAGCCCGGAACCGTCACAAACGGGTCCGTTGACGTGGTTGCCGTGAACTCGACGCCCGGATTCGTGTTCAACAAGGGCTTCATTATCTCGGACGGCAACAAGCAATACGTTCTGACGACACCCACGGCAGTCAAGCCGGACGGCACTACCGATCCGATGAACTTCGTTTGCCAAACCCCCGGCACGTTCGCTATCCCGGCTGGCACGGTCAAAATTCTGGTTACGGGGTTGCCTGACGGTATTACCGTCAACCTGAGCAACCCGCAGGACGGCGTACCCGGCAAAGCCCAAGAGGACATTTCGTCTTATCGTGCGCGCATCATGGAGACACAACGCGCCGTGTCTCAGGGCTTCATTTCCACGCTTCGGACTACCCTACAACAAGTGCCCGGTGTCTCTAGCCGTCTTATCTCCATTGCGTATACCGGTTCCGATATTACGGCAGGCTACCGCGTGATCGTCGGCGGCGGAGACGATACAGCCGTTGCCGTGGCGATCTTTACGTCCATGTTCGACCTGCCCGCGCTGATGCAGTCCACGGACGCCTCACGCAACGTCACGGTCAACCTGCGTGATGGATCAGACACGTACGCCATTCCGTTTGTCAGGCCGCTACAGCAGAGCGTAGGCGTTACCGTCACGTGGAACACGTTGAGCGGCAACGTCATCAGCGACGATGCCGTTACGCAGGTAGTGCAGCCCGCAGTATTGGCCTACATCAACGGCATTCAGGGCGGCGGATACATCAACGAAAACGTGCTGCGCAAGCGCGTGACAGACGCAATGTCTACGGTCCTTCCTGAGGAAGACATTACGCGGTTGGTGTTCGGGTACACCATCGATGGCGCGGTCGTGGCACCGCCCGCAGGCGAGCAAGAAATCAAGGGCAACGACGAAGGTTATTTCGTCACGAACGTTGCGGCTATCTCTGTTGTGCGCGGCTAATAGAAATCCAATCCACGCTACGCAAGCACGAATCAATTATATATAAGAGGCTTCAATGGCTGATTTGAAGATGAATCAGTTTCCGGACGGGCAACTGTCAGATACGCAAATGCTGGTTGGATACGACCCATATGCAGCCGCGTCCGGAGAACGTAAATATTCTGGTGTAAACCTTGTCTCCTATCTGACGGGCGCTTTGCCATTCATTGGCAATTCGAATCCGACCATCAACGGGATACTGACGCTCAACGGGGACATTCATTTTTCCGGTGGGGCAATCGTCACGTCGCTTGGCGACATGTACCAAGTTGCCCGTGGAAAGTGGCTGTCTGCCGACATGGCGAAGCTCGATGACGCATGGAACAAGGCAAGCGCGGCGCAGTCAGCAGCCGACCAAGCGGCCATTTCAGTGGCTCAGGCTGCTACCTCGGCAAGCAGCGCGTCTGCGAACGCGGCAACCGCGTCGAGCGCGGCATCGACGGCTACGCAGGCACAAACGAGCGCGACAGGCTCCGCTACAGCAGCACAAGCATGGGCGTCGCAGCCTACCGGCACGGTTCAGGGTACGTCTAGCTATTCGTCGCTCTACTACGCCGGACAGTCTCAGTATTGGGCCGGTATCTCGCAAGCTATGGTTGCGGCTCCCACAACGTTCGATCCCGGATACAAGCATTCGAGTATCACCCTGAGCAACGGCAACCTGACCGCGACCTTTGCCGGTAGTCAAGCCGTGGTCTTGGGTACGATCGGCTACGCGACGGGTAAGCACTATTTCGAAATCACGTTCGCGAGCGGAAGCAGCAGCGGCAACGCGAGTGTCGGTATCGCCCCGAGCAATGAACCTCTCGATAGCCAGATTGGCTATGACGACAATTCCGGCGCTGTCGGTGCATTCCAGACGAGCGGGAATGTCTACCTCAATGGCTCGAAGGTCGCGAGCGTATCCGGGTACGGAAATGCGAACGATGTGATCGGCGTTGCGGTTGATGCAGACCGCAAGCTAGTTTGGTTCCGCAGCAACAGCGGCGAGTGGAACGCCTCAGGCACGGCCGACCCTGCGAGCGGCACGGGCGGGATTGCATACACGCAAACGGGAAAGATGTTCCCGGCCGTCTGTACGGATTCGTCGGCTGTCTTCACGGCGAACTTCTCCGGCAACTTCAAGGCAACTATCCCGACCGGATTCAAGGCATGGGCGGCGGACGCGTTTCATTACGTCGTCCCCTACGCCACTACCTCAACGCCGGGTATCGTCGTTGCCGGTTCGGGTGTGTCCGTCGATCCATACGGCAAGTTGTCGGTAGATACGTACTACGACATGGTATCGATTCAGGCACAGGACACGATCAGTATCGATCTAACTGCGCCAGTGCCGGGATATCACATCGTCCTGAATTCTCAGGCAGCAACATTCGCCCTTACCAATCTACAGCTTCCCGCAGGTAAGGCGCTCCGCCTCACGTTCTACTTTGAACAGGGCACAGGCAACAACACAATCAGTTCTTGGGATTCGCGTATCAAATGGGTTGGCTCGCGGCCGATCCTTGCGTATACCGTCGGCTCCCGGAACGTGATCGAACTAGAAACTATCGATGGACAAACCTTCGCAGGATATTACATCGGTCAAATCAATTAAGTGGAGGCGGCATGCGTCCGGGTCTTCTGGCAGCTAACAAGTCGGATCAACAAAACATCAATAGCATTCTGTACGGCCTAGACAATTTCCTAGATCGACACACAGGCGATGTGAACGATGACGGCGACAATCTCATCAACAAATTCATCATCAACAATGAAGGGATTCTCGCGAACAACATGCATTTCGAAGGTGGGCCGCAGGATTACACCCCGACGCAATGCGCCACTACCGAAGGTCAGGCGCTGACGATTCTAGGGTACTACTACGCGTACAAAGGCACGGGCGACCCCAAGTTTCTTGATAAGGCAAAGTACTTTTTTGACGCGTACGTGAAGTATTTCTACGGCGGCGTCCCCGTTCCCAATCCGCCCGATATCTACCGGGCAAACTGGATGCTCAACGGGAAAAATCCTTTCGAGGTGTACGGGCCTGCGAACCCGCAGAACAAGGGTAGTCCCGGCTTCTACGGACAGCCTGTAACGTTCGTCAACGGCGTGGGGCAGATTCCGCAGGGACAGCCGACGTTTGGCGAACAGACGGTGAAGGTCTACAAGGTCTTTACCGGCCCCTACGCGTATGAATCTGTTCGTGCAGGTCCGGCGCACGGTGGAACCCTGCTCCCCTTCACGTCCTTTGTCGCTACCAACGGAACATGGGACAGCAACTATGATCCGGTCACGCCTACGCCGGGTCAACCAGTCGGAACGATTGTGCTCCAAGACACGACGTTCAACGGCACTGCGAGCGTTAGTTACGTCATCCATTCTGGCGTGATGATCCCCCGCAACGTGAACTTCGACGTGTGGCCGACATGGCGTGCGCTGACGCCGGATCAGTTCGGTAACGCTATCGATGCTGAACAGTGGTTTTGCGAAGCGGCGTTGTTGCTCTACCGAGAAACGGGCAACGACTACTACAACCAGATTTATCAATGCGCGATCAAGACGTGTCTTGAAGCTTCGGTTGTGGACGACGTGACGTATTACTTCCGTCAAGAGCCGCAGACAATCGACCCAATGGACTACGGTATCTCGTACTGGTGGAGCTACACGCCAACGAACAGCGTCGTCAGCGTGTCGCGAAATGAGGCGGGCTACATTCAAGTCACGAAGACAGCCGAGACGACGGCCAGCATGGGAACAGCGGCGCTAGAGCAAATCGCGGTGTTCAACCGCATCCAGAGCAACACGGCTATGAACGTCGTTATGTCTCTCAGCAGCCCAGCCGCGCGCGTCGAGTTCTTTACCAACATCGTGCAATCGGTGGACCAAACGAACGGCCAACAGTACCGATACCCGCTGATTCCGAACACGATCCCCGTCCCAACAAAGCTGTCTATCCCGTTCAATCAGATGCTTTCGGTTACGCAAAGCAACGGGCAACCGATCATCCCGTTCGACGGAACCAACTTCACAGCGTACGGAAACGCGTCAGGTGGTTCTCAGTTCACGACCTTCACGCTTGGAGGCGTCAACTATACGGATTACATAGGAATTGCGAGTGTGCCGGACAGCGTTTCGGGTGTTGTTGCCGGGTTCTGGTTGCTCGACTCGAAGCACGCCCCGTTGTCTCCGCTCACGTACAAAACCATGTCCGGGCAGATGTATTTGAGCCTCCGGGACAAGCTTGGCGTGAAATATTGGTTGGCGTTGCCGCAAGCACTCAACTGGACGACGCTCAATCTCACGTGGGATATGTTCACGCTCGCGCCGAATCAGCCCGTAGGATCGTCTCCCACTCCGACGCCGACAGACCAACTAACGCAGGTCATCTTTGAAATCCCGGCAGGCTCGATGAGCGCCAGCATTTCCACGTATACATGGGGCGAAGTGCCGAAGTATTACGCGCCCAACGGCGAGTGGGCCACGCAGTGGTTCATGCATGTCAGCGATTCCGGTGCGTTCACGTGGTTAGTTGGTGACGTGACCATCCAGAACGAAATGAATAGCGGACTGAAGTACACGCCGGGTGTGGTGCCGTTCTCCAATCAGTACTCCCCGACCCTACGCCGTAACGAATTCTGGCGCGGAACCCCGTACACGGGCTACCAGTATCCGGTTAATTGGCTCAACGCCGGTCTGCCGGACTACTACGACAACGTGATTCAGTTTTGGTACGACGCGCAGATTGCGTATCAGCAACGCATTGGGGTTTTGGGTCCGTTCTGCCCGCTGTACGTTTGGCCGCGATACGACAACCTAGGCGAAGGAGCAATCAATACCTTCGATTGGGGTTCGGACCAACCGTATCCGTGGGCGGGATATGAGGCGCGCGGTATGTGGTCAGCGTGTCACCTGTGGGCCGAGCTGGTGCGCCAAGGTAAGCCCGTCAATCCGAAGCTCGTTACGGTCTGCCAGAACTGGGCCAAGTTCCTACTGGACTTCCAGACGAACAACGGCGGACTGACTCCATCCAAGTTCCCGCGCAATTCGCCGCCGTTCAACGACGGCTACAACCCGGACCCTACGCGGAACGACCCCGATAACGTCGGACACATGACCGGCCTGTTCCTGTCTGCTTGCGTCGAAATGCTCAACGCAGGTGATAAGACAGGAATTCCCGAGCAAGTAATTAAAGGGCTGCTCACGCAATTCAACCTTACCTACGTAATCGGCAAGGGTTCGTATGCCGACATGAGCGGTTCGTTTTCAAGCTGGCCGGGCGGGCACTACTTTTACGGCTTTTGGGGCGGCGAAATATTCCGGGGATTGGGACTCTTGCTTGAATGGTTGAACAAAGGAAATTTCATTCCGTAATCAAAACGGAGTAAAACAATGTAGGTAAAAGAATGCCAATAACACCTATTCAAACACCTGATGGCGACAACGTAGAGTTGATCGACTCGTCCGGCTACTGGATTGCGATGACGTACAACATTGCCGAATACAAGGCAATCATGTACCCGAATCAGAACATTCAGGTTATGGCCGCGCCGTGGAATGCATATCTGTTCTACCAATATCAGAACGACCCCAACATCCGCGCGTTTACGGATGCCTACAACGGGGTCGCTCAAGACTATCTAGACTGGTTCAACTCGATTGAATTTCCGATCTATGTCGGGAACACCGTGACTCAAGGGGCCGGTCTGGATTACCTGCTGAACAACCTATACGGCATCCAACGCCCCGCACTCCCGGCCGCAATGATCGCGGACAAGGGGCCATACAACAGCACTCCGTACAACTCCATCGAGTACAACGCGTACACGAAGCGCGAAGTAACGGAAACGTACGTAGCGACGGACGATATCTATAAGCGCATCGCCACGTGGAACCTCTACAAGGGCGATGGTTACGTGTTTTCCGTGCCGTGGCTCAAGCGGCGAATCCAACGCTTCCTGACCGGGACCAACGGTGCTGACGGTGCCAACGAAACTCAGCTTGGCGCGGGCGTCGATCAAACCAACGCCATATCCGTCACGTTCCCGAGCCGTCGCAACGTCACCGTATCGGTTGATACCACTGACGGTACGGCGTACGCGTGGAAAGTTCTGAAGGCCGCAATTCAAGGCGGCGTCTGTCAGGTTCCGGTCGGAATAGTCTTCACCCTCATTTAATTTTCACCCTCCCCGCCTAATCGCGCAGTCACTGCGCAACTGAAATCGTATGCCGCAACGGCAGGACGACGCGCGCCTCGTTGATGCGCAAAAGGACTTTAATAATGAGCATCGAAATTTCCTCGAATAATGCGAGTACCACACTGGCGCTTGCTTTGCCTGCGTCGGGAGTGGGTTCCACGCAGGTAACCCTAACGAGCGGAACCGGTAAGCTGTTCCCCCAACCGGGTCCGGCTTCCTACCCGCCCGGAGAAACCACTTATTTCCGGCTGTCCCTCGTAGACGCGGCGACGCAAACCAAGCACGAAATCGTCTACGTCACGAGCCGTGTTGGTGACGTGCTGACGGTGCTACGCGGACAGGAAGGGACTGCCGTTCAACAGTGGAACGCCGGTGACATTGCTTTCAACGGGAACACGGCAGGAACCGAAGGCGTACAGGTTCAGGTCACGCAGCTTCAATCGGGCTACCTGACGTACGTTGCGGGACAGGGTTCGACCAGCGCGCTGTCCGCAACGCTGCCGATCCAAGGTCTATCCGGACTCAATGCCGGTATCACTCTCAACGTGCTGACTCCCTCCACCAACGCGGGCGCATATACGTTCAACCTGAACAACTTCGGGAACCGAGCCGTAGTCGATAGTCTGGGAAATCCGCTCGATGCCGGATATCTCGTCGGCGGCGTGATTTACCAGTTCGTCTATGACGGCACGCGATGGGTTGTCAGTTCGGGAAATGACAAGGCCCGCGCGCTGTACGTTGACGATTCTGCGCCTGCGAGCGCTCCCAACGGCCTGATTGTCAACACGGGCCTGAATCTCACTGCGTTGACGCGCGGCTTCATTGTCTACGTGCGCGCCGCGAATACGAACTCAACGGGCGTCACCCTCAAGGTGGACAACCTGGCCCCTGTCCCCGCCGTGGCATCGGACGGTAATGCGATCCAAGCAACTGGCATCAAATCGGGCGGCACGTACCGCTTCCTGTTCGACGGTCAACGGTTTGTCACTGACGTTTCGAACAACCAATCATTTCCGATTGGGACGGTTCTGGACTTCTGGGGCAATCAAGCGGATATCGTGACGAAGTACGGTCCGGGCTGGCAGGTCGCAGACGGATCTAACGGCACGCCGGATTTGCGCGACCGGATGACGATTGGCGCAGGTCTGAGCTATCAGAAAGGGGCTGTTGGCGGCGCAACGACGGTTGCGCTCGCCGTGGAGAACCTGCCCGCGCACAGCCACCCTGCATCACAAACGCCCCACACCCATCACTTGGCGTGGGATCACGCGCACGGCGTCAACGACGGCGGACACGCGCACGGCGTTTCTCAGTCTCCGCACGGTCACGGCGTAAACGATCCGGGGCACCAGCACGCATACCACGTAATCGCCCAAAACACAGATTCGGCCGGTTCAAACGCGTTGACGGGTGGAGGCCGAAACACTTCATGGGACGGACAGTTCGACGGCATCACAGACGGGGCAGGTACGGGTATCTGGATTCAGCCGCAATACGCGAACGTATCTATTAACGGATCGGGCGCGAACATCAGCATCCAAAACTTCCACACGGAAATCGATACGTGGGGCGCTAACGCCAACGTCACTGTCGGCAACACTGGAAACGGAACTCCGGTGGGTGTCCTCAACCCGTATGTTGCTTTGTGGAAGATCATTCGGGTGTCCTGATTTTTTTAGACTACAAGCGACACGATATGGCATTTCAGTTATCAAGAAAATGGTTGGTAGGTGCGGCGAGCGCAGCAGTGGTTGCGGCAGCGCCCTTTGTCACGGGGCGGGAAGGCTGGCGCAACACGGTCTACAAGGATCAGGGCGGCGTTTCTACCGTGTGCGCGGGACATACCGACAGGATCGGCACCGAGAATATCACCAAGCAGACCTACACCAACGAGGAATGCGGCCGGATTCTCATCAAGGATTTGAACAAGGACGAGGCGCAGCTACGAGCCTCGATTGGCTACGACGTGCCGCTTACGCAGGGGCAGGAAGTCATCTTGATCGACTTCGTGCACAACCTCGGAATTGGCGCGTTGAATGCCGGATCGTTGCGCCCCCTTCTCTTGCGTGGCGACGTGAACAAGGCATGTGCGAAGATTCTTGAGTACAAGTACGCGCGCGTGGGTCCGGGCGGTTCGTTGCAGGAAGTGAAGGGATTGCGGTTGCGCCGTGAAGCTGAGAACCGCGTGTGCACAGGTCAGACGACGGTAGATCAAGAAGCCGCGCTACGCGGTGTCATTTTAGTTAATTAAAGGATTTTCGATTATGGATATCATTCAGGAAGTTAAAGAAGTTGTCTCTGAGGTTGTCGAGTTCGTTGAGGACTTGCTCCGCGACGATTCAGAGGCAGACACCCCGGCCGACGTTGCAACGGCTCCCGATGCTTCGGTGTCGGACAGCGCGACAGAAGCCGCTACGGCCGCTGTAGACGCGGCTACCGCCGTGGACACAGCACCGGCACAACCCGAAGTGACGCAGTAAAACGAAAGCCCCCGGCCTGTGAAGGTTCGGGGGCTTTTCGTTTGGTGAACACGTCAGAGGTTGTCAGTGGCGTGTTGGTCCGCTCTATCGATATTCATCGATTTCGACAACGCCTCCAATCGATTCCATGAGCGCGCGGATATCGTCCGGCACGTCCGGCACACGCTCCCCGCTCTCGTTGTCCCAATAGCAGCGGATACGGACCCGAGCGCCCGCGCTCTCGATAAGCTCGCGTAGGTCCGGGCGCGGCAGAGACAGATGCTTGATGAGGTAGCGCAGATGGGGTTCCAGTTGATCGCTCTCGACAGCGCTCTCACTGCGAACCGCCCACACACCCGTACGACGCGTGATCACCCGCGCCTGTCCTGTCGGATCGTTTACCCGGTCCCCTTTGATCACCGCCGTATCGGGCACGACTCGGAAATAGTCGGTCCAAAATTCGGGAATGACGCGATCACCGGAAATAGAGAATGACGCATGTGCAAGCTGCTGTTTTTTCATGGCCCGTCAGTCTCCGTAGTTGTGCATGTTGTCGATCACGACGCCTTGGAATTCAACGTCTCCGTTGTCGTGCCAGAGAACGTTATCGGCCCCTCCCAAGTCATTCGCGTCCTTCATTTGGTGAATCATGTTGCCGAAGATTTTACGTTGATACCCAAGCATTTTTGCCGCAAAGTTCGGGTTGGTCGTGCTCGCGGCCAGCTCTTGAATGTCACCACTCAAAGGGCTATCGGCGTAGTCAAACACACTCGCATCACCTAGCGGCGACCCCGACCCAAACGAGTTTGCCAGTTGAGGCGCACCGCCAGCCAGTGCGCCGCCAGTACCGGCAACGACGCTTTGAAGGTAACTCATAAGTTCACCCGCTGACACGTCGCTTGGTACGGCCCAAGATGGTAGCGGCTTGTCCGCAGGAAGCGCTGCTACCCCCGGCACACTGGCGAACCTGCTCGCCTTGGGGAATGGTGGAGTTGACGGCCCACCGC
>FTHQ01000200.1_pt1 | contig 13435 bp, 12 predicted proteins | sample 1641001 | NCBI WGS metagenome assembly FTHQ01 (sample SAMEA3914872, study PRJEB12502) | metagenome | biome: forest; material: soil | place: Canada | collected 2011-07-03 | depth 0.3 m | reverse complement strand
GCTTCCGCTGTGCCGCTCAATGTCGGCGTCGCATCATCAGTACTGCCGCCAGAGGCAATCGCACCAACAACAGAGCCCGCATCGTCCGTCACCGTACCGATGACCGGCGCACCCGGTGCCGTCGTATCGCCCGTCACCGTTACCGAAGCAGACGGGCCCGTATTGCCCGCCGCGTCCGTGGCCGTCACGCCGATCACCGTGCCGATCGGCAGTGGGGTCGACGGCGTGTACGTCCAGACGCCGCTCGGGTCAGCCGTCACGGTGGCGTCCGGCGTACCGTCGCCATTCGTATCGATGTTGACCGTCGCGCCCGCTTCCGCCGTGCCCGACAGCGACGTACCGTCCGTCGCGTTCACCGTGGGCAGCGCGGGAGCCGTCGTATCGATCGTCAGCTCGAAGGCCGCGCTCGGGGTGCTCACGTTGCCGGCCGCATCCGTCGCAGTCACCGTAATCGAGTGCGCGCCCTCGCCCAAACCCGTGGTCGGCGTAAATGTCCACTTCCCGGACGAATCCGCTGTCGTCGTTCCCAGCAGCGTCGTGCCGTCATACACGCTCACCCTGCTACCCGCTTCCGCGGTACCGCCGAGCGTCGGCGTCGTATCGCTCGTCGCACCGCCGATCGTCACCGGATGTTGTGCATCGTCGCTGACGGCCGTAATCGCAGGCGTTTCCGGCACGATCGTATCCACCACGATCCCCACCGTGCTCAGCTCGCTCGTATTGCCGCTACTGTCGGTCTGCGTCACGGTGATCTGATGGGCGCCCTCCGGCAACGTACCGGGCGTGTACGACCAGCGCCCGTTCGCGTCCGCAGTCACCGCACCGATCGTCTGACCATCGACCTGGATCGTCACCGTCGTGTTCGGCTGAGCGCCCGAACCCGCGATCGTCGGCGACGCCCGCCCCGTGACGATATTGCCGTTGCCGTCGGTCGACTGCCCATCGATCGAATCGATCGCCAGTCGCGCCGGCCCGGTCGGCGTTCCTCCGCCACTGGCGCCGCTACCGCCGTCATCCCCACCGCCGCCGCTGGCCGCGGCTGCCGCAATGCCGCCGGCCGCGGCGACGCCGCCGAGTATTCCGAGCAGCGCACCGGTCGACAACCCGTCGCCGATCGGCGCATAAGTGAGCGCCGCATCGACGATGCCATCGCCGGTCGCCTGCAGTGCGGGGCCGAACTGCACAAGAAATCGCCCGTCGTCCTGAACGAAGACGAGATTGTGATAATCCGCGCCGTTCTCGAAGAACGCCTGAACGCGCACTGTTCGGCCGTCCTTGAATTCGACGACCAGGTCGTTCCCCGAACGCGCATAGTTGGCCACGTCCTCTTTGTGGGCCGACAGCAGGAAATTGGCCGGGCCTCCTGGCGACGCGACGACCTGCGACCCGTTGGCGACCGGAACATCGACGTGATTGCTCAAGACCGACGAGGAAACCATTGCCCGACTCCTTGTAGATGGATGTGACAAAACCTGGCCCGTCGATGACAGGCAAACGTTCAACCAAACAGGCGCGACGGAGCACGACGCGAATTCGCGCCGCTGCAAACCGGGTATCCGGCTCGCGCGGGACGCAACGAGCCGCTAGCCCGCCCGAGGCGGCCTATGCCGGAAAAGGAAAAATGGAGCCGGGGCTGCTACGGAATCAGGGATGAGTCCAGACGGCCGGAACAGCCGTTCGCCCTGCGTGCCGGGAAATGGCCCAATACAACGCGCCAGTCCGACGGACATACGTGTTTGATGGCCCTCGCGCCGCGGGTGTTGTCCACGCGGCGATTTTTTGTTTGATATTGGATCTGCATTTCTACCGCCCTCGCCATATTAGTTATTTCCTTTTATCGCGAATCATCAACAATTCGCTTGATCAGGGCGAATTGCCGCGGTGCACCATCACTCTCTCTATGTACCGCTCGTGCCTGCGTTTAGATTACACCGGTCTTTCACGTACATGATTGCACTCCACTGGCACTTTTACAAATATTTTCAGCCTTTCTTTCGCATATTTCCCGCCGCTTATAAAAACATAAACAATTGTCTGGATTGGTTCACCTTATTCGCTGTCGTGGCAATGAGTCATCGCGATGCGGGTTATCCCCGAAAGCACCGCTGGAAACCGAATGTTTTCGGCCCAGCCAGTGCGACAAGGCGTATGCACGCACGCTCGCACCCAACGCTGCAGGGTGAAAAATGAAATCGAACCTCACCATGCAACTATATTGAGATCGAGCATTTCGACGCGTCGGATCCTGCAAAAAACCTCTTCGACGACAAGGATTTTCGCGAGACGCTTCTCTCTTCCCGACATTCACTCAAAACTTCCGACATCCGGGCGCTTCCGACCCCAGCATCCGTTTCTGCATGGATGCCCGGAATCCAATTCAACCTTCACCGCAACCCTGTCCGCTCATACCAAAAAAACCGTCTCCCGAAAACCACACCCGATGAATCCAGAAACGAAATAAACGACCTGGTCTTTATTAATTGAATCGTCGCCGCAGACAATCGATGCTCATTTCGTCCGCGTCCTGGCCGCCATCGGCACGCCGCGTATCGTGCGTGCATCGGCCGCGGTCCTGAATTACCATCGTGCATCCCCGCCCGGCAAGCCTGGCCGTTCGCGGTTCAAGGTCGGAATATCCCGGATCCATCGATCGTGCTCGCCCTCATCATCCTCGCCGGCCTGTGGGCCGGCCTGCAGAACGCTCTCGCCGGCGGCGGCTCGTTCGTCACGCTGCCCGCGCTGATCGTGTCGGGGATGTCGCCGCTCGCGGCCAACATCACGTCGACGGTCGCACTGTTCCCCGGCCAGGTCACGACGGGCTGGGCGAGCCGGAACATGGTGAGCGGCGTGGGCAGGCTGCCGTTTCGCGCGCTGTTCGCGATCAGCGTGGTCGGCGGCGCGCTCGGCGGGCTGCTGTTGCTGAAGACGCCTTCGTCGATCTTCTCGCGCCTCGTCCCGTGGCTCGTGCTGTTCGCGACGATCGTGTTCGCATGGGGCAGCTTCTTTCGCAAGCCGGGCGCGGGCACGCAACATCTCGGCCCTGTCGCGGCCGGGGCCTCGCAGTTCCTGATCGCGATCTACGGCGGCTACTTCGGCGGCGGCATCGGGTTCCTGATGATGGCCGCGCTGACGATGGCCGGCCTGCCGCCGCGTCGCGCGATGTCGACCAAGAACGCGCTCGCGGGCGTGATGAATGCGTCGGCGGTCGTGCTGTTCCTCACCTCGCCGCACCTTCACTGGCGCGCGGCGATCGCACTCGGCGGCGGCGCCATCGTCGGCGGCCTGCTCGGCGCATGGGCGCTGCATCGCGTCAACGAACGCGTGCTGCGAATCGCGATCGTCTGCATCGGCGTGCTGCTGACCATCGGGTTGTTCGTCAAACCGATCTGACCCACGCCCACGCCTGCCGCGATCGCGGTAATTGATGAGCAAACCGCAAGACGTCTTTCGCATATCTCGTTTGCCGTCACGGCGGTGTCCGCCGACAATCCGGTTTGTCGCCATCATCGCCCTCTCGCGGGCACCGACCGGCACACCGTGGCCGCCATTTCGATTCACCGCCGGCGGCCCCGCACATCGCGTCACACACGCTCCCTCGACATCGGCGCCCCGCAGCGGCAGAACGCTTGCCGCCGCGCCGCCCGATACGTTCCCGGCCAACAATAACTAGAGGTAGGAGATGCAGGACAACTCGTTGAGGCAAAGCCTCAAGCAACGGCACATCACGATGATCGCGCTCGGCGGCGTGATCGGCGCGGGCCTGTTCGTCGGCTCCGGCGCGATCATCGCAACGGCCGGCCCCGCGGCGATCCTGTCGTACCTGATCGGCGGCGTGATCGTCACGCTGGTCATGTTCATGCTCGGCGAAATGGCGTCCCGCAATCCCGACAGCGGATCGTTCTCCACGTATGCGAGCAGCTATCTCGGCGAATGGGCCGGCTTCGCGGTCGGCTGGCTGTACTGGTTCAAGTCGATGATGACGATCACCGTCGAAGCGATCCTGCTCGGCGCGATCCTCCACGATTTCCTGCCGTGGCTGCCGATCTGGGGCGGCGCGCTGTTCATGCTCGTCACGCTGATCGCGAGCAACGCGTATTCGGTGCGCTCGTTCGGCGAAGCCGAATACTGGCTGTCGTTCGCGAAGGTCGCGACGATCATCGTGTTCATGGCGCTCGGCGCGTCGATCCTGCTCGGCTTCCAGCCGCGCATTCCCGCGCCGGGGCTCGTGAACCTCACGGATCACGGCGGCTTCATGCCGAACGGCATCTCGCCCGTGCTCGCCGGCGTGATGGTCGTGATCTTCTCGCTCGGCGGCAGCGAGATCGCGGCAGTGGCCGCGGGCGAATCGGAAAACCCGAGCAGGAACGTGATCCGCGCGATCAAGAGCGTGATCGTGCGCGTGATGGTGTTCTACGTCGGCTCGGTGTCGATCCTGATCCTGTGCATGCCGTGGACCGACAAGGCCAACCTGAAATCGCCGTACGTATCGCTGTTCGGCATGGCAGGCTTCACGGAGGCCGCCGTCGCGATGAAGATCGTGCTGTTCGTGTCGTTCATGTCGGTGATGAACTCGTTCCTGTTCTCGAACTCGCGCATGCTGTTCTCGCTGAGCCAGCGCGGCCACGCGCCGGCGGTGTTCGGCCACACCAACGCGAAGGGCGTGCCGATGAACGCGCTCGTGCTGTGCCTCGCGATCTGCGTGTCGATCCTCGGCATTCACTTCGTGAGCGGCGGCGACCTGTTCCTGATGCTCGCGAAGAGCAGCGGCGCGTTCGTGATGATCGTGTGGATCTTCATCATCGTCGCGCACTTCGCGATGCGCCGGCAGACGAAGCACGAGCAACGCGACCCGACGGCGTTCCGCGCGTGGTTCTATCCAGTATCGAACTGGGTCGCGCTGCTGGCGCTGGTCGCCGTGCTGGGGTCGCAGGCGTTCAACCCGGATTCGCGCTTCCAGTTCTGGTTCACGGTGCTGACGGCGCTCGCGATCGTCGCGGCGTACTTCCTGCGGCGCAAGCAGCCGTCGTTCGGGCAGGCCGCCGGCGCGAAGGGGCGTTGACCGGCGGGAGGCCGACCGGCGTGCGCGTTCCGTTCAGCCGAACGGCCGCACGCCGATCAGCGGGCCGTGCAGGAACAGCGCGAACACGGCCCAGGCGACGAGCCCGGCCGCCACGGTTGCGAGGTCGCCGGCCAGCCCGCCGGCCGGATAGCGGACACCGTCGCTGCGATCCCGCGCACGCGACACGACGAAATCGACGATCGACCACACGAAGAACGCACCGAACAGCACGACCGCATGCACGGTGCCGTTCACGAGCAGGTGCGCCACCGCCCACACCATCACGCCGGCCAGCATCGGATGCCCGACGAGCGTCTTGATCCGGTTGCGCGGCACGTAGGACGCGGCGATCAGCACGAACGCGACCGCGGTCAGCATGCCCGTCAGGTGGCGCACGCCGACCGGCGACACCCACAGCAACGTCGCGCCGGCGCGGGCGATCCCGTACCCCCAGATGATCAGCACGAAGCCGACGATCGACGCGATCGCGTAGCCGCCCTTCCAGCCTTTCTCGCCGATCCGATCGATCGTCGCGGACCGCCAGCCGTCGGCGACGATCCGGACCGAGTGCACACCGAGGAAGATCGCTAAACCGAGAATCAGGACGAGCATCGGCTGTCTCCGTCTGGAATGATGAGTGGGGAAGCGTGCCGCGCGGCGTACGGTGCGCCGTTCGCGGGCCGGCGGCGAGGCCGGCGCGGGTCGCGCGACGCACGGGCGCAGCCCGCGCCGATCATAAACGTCGGGGCCGCCGTTGTGAAGCACGCAGGATGTGCGGTGCGTCACGCTCGATGCGTTCATGCGCCGGATCGCGCGGGCCAGTCGCCCGCGCGGCGTGCTGGTCGGCCGCGACGAGGCGGTCTGAAAGAAAGGAAAGCGAACCTTGCGAGGCTGTCGCGCCACGCGGCCGGTATTACGTCTGCTTGCGCTTCGCTGCCGGTTTCGGTGCCGGCGCGGATGATGATTTCGATGCCGGTTTCGCTTTCTGCGCCGACGCCGGTTTCGATGCGGATTTCGCCGCTGGCGTGGATGCCTTTTTGGGCGCCGGTTTCGCTGCAGGCTTCGGCGCCGCCCTCGATCCCGTCTTCGACACCGCCCGCGCCTTGCGCTTCGGCGGCCCGGCCAGCAGCGCCGCGCGATACGCGCTGCGGCACCAGTCGAACAGCGCGCCCGCATCCTCGAGCACGTCGGCCGGCGTTTCGTAATAGCCCTCGAGCGAGACGGTGCGCGTGGGCCGCGCATACGAGAACGGCCCCATCCCCGCCGCGACGAACGCCGGGCGATTCACGTCGTCGACACGCAGGAACAGCGACCCGCGCGACAGGAAGCCGAACATCACGCCGTCGAGCCGCAAGGCCGCCCCGCTGAAGAACCGTGCTACGGCGACCGTACCGAGCGGCGCAAGCTGATACGCAATTTCCTCGCCGTGCGCCTTCTCCGCCTGCCAGCTCATGCGGACGCCTCGCAGCGCTGCGTCCACGCATCGAACTCGGCCGCGTCGACCCCGACGGCCGCCGCGCTCTCGCGAATCTGCCGCCACGTTGCGCGGTCGACCGGAATCCCGGCCGTGCCGCGTGCGGCGCGGCTCGCCTCTTCCGGCTCGCCGGGCACCTGCACCGGCGCATCGCCGGCCCGCGGCGACGCCTTCGCCCACGCGACGAACGCATCGGCTTCGCGTTCGGCATCGGCCGCGTCGAACGCGTTCGGATCGATCAGCACCGAGAGCATCCCGTTGACGATCGCGCTCGTCTTCTGCAGCGTATCGCCGTACGTCGTATGCCCGCCCACCAGCGCGCCGCCGAAGATCTCGCACATCGCCGCGAGCGCATAGCCCTTGTGCAGCCCGAACGGCAGCAGCGCGCCGAACGGCTGCTCGTGCATCACGGCCGGATCGTCGGTCGGCTGGCCGCGATGGTCGATCAGCGACCCGGCCGGCACGCGCTTGCCCTGGTTGTACGCGACACGCGTCTTGCCGTACGCGATCGCGCTCGTCGCGAAATCGAGCAGCAACGGCGGCTTGCCCGCCCGCGGATACGCGGCGCAGAACGGATTCGTGCCGAAACGCGGATCGGTGCCGTGCAGCGGCGCGACCAGCAGGTCGCCCGGCACGTTGACGAAATGGAACGACACGAGCCCGGCGCGCGCGCACTGCTCGGCCCAGTGCCCGATGCGGCCGAGGTGATGAACGTCGCGCAGCCCGATCGCGCAGATGCCCATGCGCCGCGCGCGCTCGATTCCTTCGACCATCGCCTCGAACGCGATCACCTGGCCGAAGCCGCGCCCGCCGTCGATCGTCAGCACCGCGCCGCCGTCGCGGACGATCGACGCGTGCCCGTTCAACTGCAACTGCCCTTCGCGCCACGACGCGACGTAATTCGGGATCATCCCGATCCCGTGCGAATCGTGGCCCGCGAGATTCGCGCCGACCAGGTGATCGGCGACGAGCGTCGCCTCGCGCGGGTGGCTGCCGGCCCGTTCCCAGAGTGCCGCGACGAAGGCGTGCAGCGATTCGGCGCGCATGCGCAGCGGTTCGGTATCGGGCGTCGGCAGTGCGGTCATCGGCAACACTCCATCAAGGCGGTTCGGGTCGGGCAATCGGTACGTCGAACGTTGCGCCGATCAGCGCGCGGTCGCGATCACGTCGGCAACGGCCGCGGTGAGCTTCTTCGCATACGGTACGTGCAGGAACTCGTTCGGGCCGTGCGCGTTCGACTTCGGCCCGAGCACGCCGCACACCATGAATTGCGCTGCGGGGAAGCCTTCCTGCAGCACGTTCATCAGCGGGATCGTGCCGCCGAGGCCCATGTACGCGCAGTCGGCGCCGAAGTGGCGGCGCGACGCGGCGTCGAGCGACGACGCGAGCCACGGCGCGAGATCCGGCGCGCTCCAGCCCGTCGCGGCGCCGGCGTCCGGCTTGAACGTGACCTTCGCGTTGTACGGCGGATCGAGTTCGAGCAATTCCTTGAGCTGCTGGACGGCCTGCGCGGCGTCGACGAGCGGCGGCAGCCGCAGCGACAGCTTGAATGCGGTGCGCGGACGCAGCACGTTGCCCGCATCGGCGAGCGCCGGCATGCCGGCCGCGCCCGTCACCGACAGCGACGGACGCCACGTCGAATTCAGCAGCGCCTCGCGCGGATCGGTCGTGGTCGGCAGCACGGGCTTGCCATCCTGGCCGCACGCCCACGGCAGCCCCTTCCACACCGTGTCGCCGAGAATCGCGGCAGCGGCCTCGGCTTCGCGCACGCGGCTCGACGGAATCTCGCAATGGAACACGCCCGGCAGCAGGTTGCCGTTCTTCGCGTCTTCGAGGCGCTCGAACAGCTGGCGCATCACGCGGAAGCTCGACGGCGCGATGCCGCCGTAGACACCCGAGTGGACGCCTTCTTCCAGCACCTCGACCTGCAGGTCGCCGGACACGAGGCCGCGCAGCGACGTGGTGAGCCACATCTGGTCGTAATTGCCGGCGCCCGAATCGAGGCACACGACGAGCGACACCTGACCGAGCCGGTCGCGCAATGCGTCGACATACGGCAGCAGGTCGTAGCTGCCCGACTCCTCGCAGGTCTCGATCAGGCCGACGCAGCGCGGCCGCTCGATGCCCTGCTCGTCGAGCGCGCCGAGCGCCGCGAGGCTTGCGTAGATCGCATAGCCGTCGTCCGCGCCGCCGCGGCCGTACAGCTTGCCGTTCTCGAACTTCGGCGTCCACGGGCCGAGGTCCGCGCGCCAGCCGTCGAATTCGGGCTGCTTGTCGAGGTGGCCGTACAGCAGGATCGTGTCGGTGCTGCCCGAGCGCGTGGCCGGGGACTCGAAGAAGATCACCGGCGTGCGGCCCGGCAGGCGCACGATTTCGAGCTTCAGGCCCTTCACCGGCTGCCGTTCGGCCCACTGCGCGGCATCGGTGACGACGCGCTCGAGATATCCGCGTTTCGCCCAGTCGGGGTCGAATGCGGGGCTCTTCGCGGGAATCGCGATGTAGTCGGTCAGGGCGTGGAGGATTTCATCGTTCCACTTGCGCTCGATGAAGGTAACGAGCTTGTCATGGTCGAGGACGGGGGTAGTGTCGACGGAAGTCATGGTGGGGGTGCCTGGATCGGGCTGACGAAAACCCAGATCATACGCCGATGCGCCCCCACCGGCGCCCCTCCTGGCCGTTCAGACAGCGTTCGGAAATGCGTCGCGCAGCCCGGCCGCGCGGGTGAGCGCATCGTGCCGCAGGGACGGCTTTTCATCGTCGCGCGAGCGCTCCGGCCCGACACCCGCTACGTGCCGCCGCGATCCATCCCGCGCCGGTACGCGGCCGGGCTCGTCGCCGCGACGCGCCGGAAATGCCGGCGCAGCGACTCCTCGGAACCGAACCCGGCGCGCGCCGCGACTTGTGCGAGGGGCAGCGCGGGCTGCGCCTCGAGCATGTCCTTCGCGACGTTCACGCGCTCGCGGATCAACCACGCGAGCGGCGACATCCCCGTCGCATCGGAGAACTGACGCTGCAGCGTGCGCGTGCTCATCGCGGCCTGCGCGGCGAGCGACGCGAGCGTGTGCGGCTCGGCCGCATGCGCGCGCATCCAGTCGATCAGCTTGGCGAGCCGGTCGGTGCCGCCCGGTGCGACCGGACGCGGCACGAACTGCGCCTGGCCGCCGTCGCGATGCGGCGGCAGCACGAGACGCTGCGCGACGCGGTTCGCGATCGCGCCGCCATGATCGCGGCGCACGAGATGCAGCAGCATGTCGAGTCCCGCCGCCGAGCCGGCCGACGTGACGATCTGCCCTTCGTCGACGTACAGCGCATCGGGATTCACGCGCAGCGCCGGATAACGGGCCTGCAGACGTTCCGCATACCGCCAGTGAGTCGTCACGGTGAGGCCGTCGAGCACGCCGGCCGCCGCGAGCACGAACACGCCCGAACAGATCGAGCAGAGCCGCGCGCCGCGCCGGTGCGCGGCCCGCAGCTTCTTCAGCAACGGCTCGGGTGGCAATTCGTCCGGATCGCGCCAGCCGGGAATCACGATGGTGTCCGCGCGATCGAGCGTCGCGAGCCGGTAGGGCGCGGCAACGGTAATGCCGCCCGCCGCGCGCACCGGCCCCGGCTCGCTCGCGCATACCGCGAAGCGATACCAGTCGACGCCGAGTTCGGGGCGCTCGAGCGCGAACAGTTCGACCACGCAGCCGAATTCGAACGTGCAGAGCCGATCGTAGGCGAGCGCGACGACGAGATGATTGTGCATGGCGCGATGTTACCGGAACTTGTCGATCGCGCCACTGCCGCGACCCGCGCCGAACCGCGATACTGCCCTTCATTGCGGCGCATTTCGTGCCCGTTCAACCCGGAGAGCCTGACCATGTCCCACGTCACCGACGTCCCCGCCGCCGACAGCCCCGCCGCCCTCGCGCATTTCGAGGCCTCGCTGCGCTTCGAGACCGATTGCTGGGACGTGCACGACGCGTTCGCATCCGGCACGTCCGATTTCGTGCTGCTCGACGTGCGCGGCCCCGACCAGTTCGCCGCCGGCCACGTGCCCGGCGCGCGCAACCTGCCGCACCGCAAGATCGTCGAAAGCAAGCTCGCCGGCTACCCGGCCGACACGCTGTTCGTCGTCTACTGCGCGGGGCCGCACTGCAACGGCGCCGCCCGCGCGGCGATCCGGCTCGCGCGCCTCGGCCGCCCGGTCAAGCTGATGATCGGCGGCGTGACGGGCTGGCTCGACGAAGGTTTCGCACTGAGCAACGACGTGCAGCCGACCGACGTCGAAGCCGCCTGATCGTCACTAAAAGCGCAACAATCAATTGCCTGCACACGAACGGAAAAAGCGCGACAATCAGCCTCATTGCAGTTCGGACGGAGCAGCACCATGCATGATGCAGTCCTGATTCAAGTGGCCGGTTCAGTCGCGGCGATCGCGCTCTATTTCCTGCCGGCCGTCATTGCCGACCGGCGCGGCCGGCACGACAAGCTGACGATCGCGATGTTCAACGCCCTGTTCGCGTGGACAGGCATCGGCTGGCTGATGACGCTGTACTGGGCGTGCCAGCCGAACCCGCGCACCGACGTCGCGCAGACGATCCTCGCGAAGCGCCGCGGTATCAGCATGCGGACTTTTTCGACCGGCCTCGTCGAACGCGTGCAACGCCGTGTCGCCGCCCAGGAGCAATGGGCGGAAAAACAAGGCTGCCGGTAGGTCCCTCTTTCCCCTTCACCGACTCGCGTCGAACTTCGGCATCCTGACGTTGGTCGACGCGCGGTAATCCCACTTCAGTGCGTCACGCGGCGGCCAGCCGCCCGCGTGCAACCGCGCCGCGAATGCCCCCGCCGTGACCGCCCGTGCGATTCGCTCGCCCGGACATCCATGCGGCCCCGTGCCGAAGCCGAAATTCGGCCCCGCCGTGCGGCCGGGCATCAGCCGGTGCGGCTCGCGATGCACGGCCGGATCGCGATTCGCCGCTGCCAGCACGACGAGGATCGCGTCGCCGGCTTCGACGCTCACGCCTTCGATCGTCGTGCGTGCCGCGACGAAGCGGCGCGTGTTCTGTACCGGTGAATCGAAACGCCCGACTTCGGCGACGAATGCGTCGATCGCGGCGGCGTCCGGCACCTCGCGTGCTTCGCCGTTCCACGCCACGAGTGCATTGCCGAGCCATGCGGCGGTCGCCTCGCATGTTTGCGACAGCAACCCGACGAGATTCGCGACCAGCGCGCCGCCCGCCTGCCAGCCCGACGCGCGGGCCGCTTGCTGCACCGCGGCGACCAGCGTGCCGTCCTGCGCATGCGACTGCGCGACGCGTTCCGTCATCCGGTCGAGCAGTTGTCGCGCCGCGTCGCTCGCGCGCGCCAGCGCCGCGGCATCCGACAGCGGCGACAGTGCCGCGACGAACTCGACGACCCGCGCCGCGATGTCGTCGAGCTGGGTTTCGTCGAAGCCCAGCAGCTCGGCAACCGCGCACACGGGCACCGTCATGCACCATGCGTTCAGCGCGTCGGCATCGCCGGGCGCGGACAACCGCCGCGCGGCAATCACCTCGGCGCGATCGCGCAGCGCGGCCGGGTCGAGCGGCGCGAACGCCGCACGCAACACCTGCTTCGGTACGTCGTGTCGCGATGCACCCTCGTTCATGCGTACCAGCTCGCCGAACAGCGCGCCGGCCGTCGTGCCGCGCAACGCGGGCGGCACCGGCGCGTCGAGCGGGCGCACGCGGCAGGCCGGGTCGCCGAGCACGGCCGTCACGGCCGTCGCGCGGCTCGCGACCCACAGGCCGAGCGTGGCATCGAACGCGAGCGGCGGCCCGTCGACGAGCGCGGCGTAATAGGGATAGGGATCGCGGTGCGTGACCGCGGCAATGGGATCGGTCGGGTTCATGCGCTCAGTATCGGCGCAGTGCGCCGCCGCATGTTTCGGGATGGCGTGAAATGTCGCGGTACGGACGGCGAGCGACGAGTCACGGCATGGCTGAGGCGGCCGGCGTCAGGCCGCCGATCGGTCGCGGTGCGACTGCATGCGCAGCCGGACCCGCCCGGCCGAAATCGCGCGCGGTTCGGGCACCACCGTGTCGTGATGGAACATTTCCTGCCGGAATTCGCCGCTTTCGTCGAACCACTGGCAGATCAGCCAGTCGCCGTCGTCGAACACGACCGGCCCGGCATACGTGACGGTCATGCGCGGGCCGCCCGTTTTAAGCGTCACGACATCGCCCACGCGAAACCTCATGCGGTGATTTTCTCGGATCGTCATCGCTCTCTCAGCTTTTTATATATTGAATATATTGATATTCCCGGCGGCGCACTGACCGGCCATTGGAACGTGCCGCAGATTATCAATCAAAAAATCATCCGGCAACTGCCGCGCGCGGCAACGCTCTGAACAATAACCTGCAACAATGCGCGGGATCGTCACGCCTGACGGCCCGCCGGGCGTCAGGCGCGGCGCGCCGGCTGTGGCCGAACAGGCGGAATGCGGAGAATAGACGATGATTTTCGCGTCGTCATCGACGATTAATTCGGACGCGAAACCGGTTGATTATTGTCAATCAATGTTTCGCCGTAAACGATTCCGGCTTTTATTGGGGCTCATTCGTCGAACAAAATCGGCGAATTATCCGGCGCCGCAAACCAGCGGTTGATATCGCGCCCCGGCACGGCCGCCTGGGTAAAGGTGAAGGTGCCGTCGCGCCTCATCTCCGTCGCCGCGCGCAGGAACGCGCCGAGCGCGGCCCGCGCCAGCGCGCCGCCGACGCTGACACGCTTCACGCCGAGCGCCGCCAGTTCGTCGAGGCTCAGCAGCCCGCCCTGCAGGCCCATGACGACATTGACCGGCGCGCCGACCGCCCGCGTCACCGCCGCGATCTCGTCGGCGTCGGTGATGCCGGGCGCGTACAGCACGTCGGCGC
>FTHQ01000013.1_pt1 | contig 13535 bp, 10 predicted proteins | sample 1641001 | NCBI WGS metagenome assembly FTHQ01 (sample SAMEA3914872, study PRJEB12502) | metagenome | biome: forest; material: soil | place: Canada | collected 2011-07-03 | depth 0.3 m | reverse complement strand
CCGATCACCGGGCGCATGTCGGGCGTGCACGGCCGCAACCCGAGCCACGGCTCCGCGTCGAGCCGCTCGCCGATGCCGAACGCGTCGCGCGCCAGCGGCTCGGCGCGCGCGAGCTGCACGCCGGTCGGCGGCGCGTCGCGCGGCGCGATCTCGACGCCCGTCGTGAGCCGCAGGCGGCCGCCCTCCATCGGCGCGACGACGAAGCCTGCCTCGGTATCGCATACGGGCACGTTCAGCGGCGTGCGCGTCGGCCGGTAATGCATGTGATAGCCGCGCTTCGCGCGCAGCGGAATCCGGTAACCGAGCGGCGCGAACACCTGATCGGACCACGGGCCCAGCGCGACCACGGCCGAGCGTGCCACGAGCGGCCCGTGTTCGGTCCGGACCTGCCAGCCGTCATCCACCTGCACGAGCGTCGTCGCGTCGCCGCGCACGAACGTGCCGCCGTCACGCTCGAACAGCCGCGCATAGGCCTTGGTCAGCCCGCCCGGGCTCGACACGGTCTTCGGGTCCTGCCAGTGAAACGCGCCGCAGAAGGCGTCGCCGATACCGGGCTCGCGCGCGCGCAGCGCATGCGCGTCGAGCACGGTCATCCGCAGCCCGTGCGCGTCGGCCACGCGCTGCTGCGCGCGCGCTTCCGCGTCGAACAACGCGGGCGAACGAAACGCCTCGATCCAGCCGCCGTCGTGCACGAGCGGCTGCGCGTCGGTGCGCGCGAGCAGCGCATCGTGCTCGACGACGCTCGCCGCGACGAGCGGCAGCAGGTCGCGCGCGGCGGCCGCGAGCCGCTGCGGCGACGATTCGCGCCAGAAGCGTGCGAGCCAGCCCGCATACGCGGGCAGCGCGCGGTAGTCCCAATAGAGATCGACGGAGCGGTTGCGCGCATAGCGCAGCAGCGTGCCGAGCCGGCGCGGAAACGCATACGGCACGACCGACGAGCGCTCGATCAGTCCCGCATTGCCGTGGCTGGTTTCCTCGCCGGGCGCGCGCCGGTCGACGAGCGCGACGCGCAGCCCGCGATCCTGCAGATGCAGCGCCGACGACACGCCGACGATGCCGGCCCCCAGAACAATCACGTCGAAATCCATGGTTCCCCGCACTGCGTCGAGATGGGATGCGCCGTGCGCCGGCCCCGCGGCCGGCACGCGGCGGCGCTTACTTCGCGATGATGTCGCGCTTGAAGTACTTCTGCGACAGCGCGCTCAGCGTGCCGTCCTTCTTCAGCGCGTCGAGCGCGCCGACGATCTTCGCCTGCAGCGCCTTGTCGTTCTTGCGCATCCCGAAGCCGGTGCCTTCGCCGAGCGTCGCCGGATCCTTCAGCGGTTCGCCGACGATCTGGTAGTCGCGGCCGGCCGGCTTGTCGAGGAACCCGTCCTGCGCGGTCTGCGCTTCCTGCACGGCCGCGTCGAGACGCCCCGCGACGAGATCGGCATAGATCTGGTCCTGATCCTGGTACGACACGACGGCCACGCCCGCACTGGCCCAGTGCGCCTTCAGGAAATCCTCCTGCGACGAGCCCTGCAGCACGCCGACGTGCTTGCCGCGCAGGCTCGCGACGTCGGGCTTCAGCGGCGAGCCGTGCTTCGCGACCATCACGATCGGCACCACGTAGATCGCCGGCGTGAAATCGATGCTCTGCTTGCGCTTCGCGGTGATGTTCATCGCCGAGTTGATCGCGTCGAATTTGCGCGCCTGCAGCGCCGGGATCAGCCCGTCGAACGAATTCTCGACCCACACGCACTTCATGTTCAGCTTCGCGCACACCGCGTTGCCGACGTCGACGTCGAAACCCTGCAACTGGCCGGCCGGCGTCTTGCTCTCGAACGGCGGATAGGCGGCTTCGATCCCGAAGCGCAACGTGGTTTCCGCATGGGCCGTGACGGCCGCGCACGCGAGCGCCGCAGCGGCGCAGAGGGAAAGTTTCCAGTTCATGACGGTCCTTCTGTTCTGGAGTGTGGCGATGAAGATCGGGTCGTACGGCGCGCCGGGTCGGGCGCCGGGTCGGCATTCGACGCAGGTGGCCGCCGCATGGCGACGTGTCGGGTCCCGCACGCAGAAATATAGACTTAAAGTCTACTATAGACCATAGGGGATACGAGGAGATCGCGCTGCTTCTTCACGTCGAAATTTCGTCACCCGCTCTTAATACCGTTGATTTCATGGTGTTTTTTAGGACGACGGCAAAGAATCTCTGTCCCGAAAATAAAAATCCTCCCGATTTCATTTGTCTATATTAGACTTTTCGTCCATAACAGACCCCACCGGACGCCGTCTTTCGAGACTTTCTGTCCAGCCCGAACCGGAGATGTCCTCATGACGCAAACCGTCCCTACTCTGCCGCTGACCGTCGACGAGGCCGCGGTGCGCGCGGCGCTGCCGTCGCTCGACGTGCTCGGCACACTGCGCCGCATGTTCGCGTCGCTCGCCGCGGCGCGCGCGGTGCAGCCGCCGCAGACGCTCACGCTGTTTCCCGACCAGGCCGGCGACTTCATCACGTATCTCGGCGCGCTCGCCGACGCACAGGTATTCGGCGCGAAGCTGTCGCCTTACGTCGTGACGGGCGGCAAGCCCGACGGCAAACCGATCGTCACCGCGTGGACCGCGCTGATGTCGATGCAAACCGGCCAGCCGCTGATGTGGTGCGACGCCGGGTTGCTGACCGTCGAACGCACGGCCGGCACGACGGCGCTCGCGGTCGACTGCCTCGCGCCGCGCGACGCGCGCCATCTCGCGATCGTCGGCGCGGGCGCGGTCGGCCTCGCGCACCTGAAGCACACGGCGGCGCTGCGCGACTGGGACGCGATCCGCGTGTACTCGCCCGCGCTGGCCGGCAACGCGGCGCTGCAGGCGGGCCTCGCCGCGCTCGACCCGCGCACACGCGCGGCGGCGAGCGTCGAGGCCTGCGTGCGCGACGCGGACGTGGTGATGCTGTGCACGTCGTCGGGCACGCCCGTGCTCGGCGACGGAATGCTCACGCGCCCCGCGCTCGTCACGTCGATCAGCACGAACGTCGCGCGCGCGCACGAAATCCCGCCCGCGTGGCTGCCGGACATGGACGTCTACTGCGACTACCGGCACACGACGCCCGCGAGCGCCGGCGAGATGCAGATCGCCGCGGCCGAGCACGGCTGGGATGCCGGCCGGATCGTCGGCGACCTGCCCGCGCTCGTCGCCGGCAGTTGCGCCGCGCCATCGCGCACGCGTCACGCGTTCTTTCGCTCGATCGGCCTCGGGCTCGAGGACATCGCGATCGCGCACGCGCTGTACACGCATCTGACGCGTGCATGAGCGGCACGCGCACGCGGGGCCGATACAATGGCGCAACCGCCGCGGCGGCCGCGCGCGCACGGGCATGCCGACCGACGGTACGCCGGCTCGCCGGCCCGGCACGCTGCCCGGCGCCCGCCCACCCGAGATCGCGACACCGATGCGCAAGAAGAAATCTCCCGTCAAAGACCTGCTGCTCACCCGCTATGCGCCGATCGCCGACGGTATCGCCGCGCTGTTCTTCCCGTACGCGGAAGTCGTGATCCACGACCTGCACGACCAGACCGTGCTGTATCTCGCGAACAACCTGTCCAAGCGCGAGGTCGGCGACGATTCGGCGCTCGAGGAAATCGATCATTCGGCGCGCGAGCGCGTAATCGGCCCGTACGAGAAGCTGAACTGGGACGGCCGGCGCATGCGCTGCGTCAGCAACGTGCTGTTCGACGACGAAGGCCGGGCGGCCGGGATGATGTGCATCAACTTCAACATCGCGGTGTTCGACGAGGTACGCGCGACGCTCGACCTCTTCATCAAGGGCGCGGGCGTCGTCGCGCAGCCCGACGAGCTGTTCCGCGACGACTGGCAGGAGCGCATCAACACGTTCCTGCACGGCTGGCTGCGCGAGCGCCAGGTCGGGCTGAACGGGCTCACGCGCGAACACCGGCGCGAGCTCGTCGAGGCGCTGTACGCGGAAGGCGCGTTCCGCGGCAAGAGCGCGGCGAACTACGTCGCGAACGTGCTCGGGATGGGGCGCGCGACGGTCTACAAGCACCTCAAGCATCTGAAGGAAACCCAAGGCGACGCCTGAGCGCGACGCGGCGAGCGTAATGACGGCCGGCCCGGTCATCGGTACCGGGCTGGACTGCCGGTTTCGCGTCCATGCTTCGCGACAGGTGGGCGCGGCCCCTTCCGCACGGTCCCCCGGACGACGAAACGTCGAAACATAAAGTGATATAGTCTCGGTTACATTTTTTGCCGCCCCGGACCGCCCATGACGACCGCTCCCACCCCGACTGCCCGCCCGACCCTGACCGTCGAAATCTGGTCCGACCTGATCTGCCCGTGGTGCTGGATCGGCAAGCGCCGCTTCGACGAGGCGCTGGCCGCGTTCGCGCACGCCGACCGCGTCGACGTCGCGCTGCGCGCATACCGGCTGATGCCCGGCCAGCCCGTCGAGCCGGTCGAGGCGATGCTGGCGGGCAAGTACCGGATGTCGCCCGCGCAGGTCGACCAGATGCTGCGCCAGGTGACCGAGGCGGCGGCGAGCGTCGGGCTGCGCTACGACCTGCCCGGCACGCTCGTCGGCGACACGCTCGACGGCCACCGGCTCGTCAAGCTCGCGGAAGCCACGGGTCGCGCGCATGCGCTGACCGAGCGGCTGTATCGCGCGTATTTCTGCGAACACGGCTCGCTGTTCGATCATGCCGCGCTGACCGAATTTGCGGTCGAAGCCGGGCTCGAGCGCTCGGCCGTCGAAGCGGTGCTGCACAGCGACGCGCACCGCGACGAAGTCGAGGCCGACATCGCGCGTGCCGCGCAGATCGGCGGGCGCGGCGTGCCGCTGTTCGTGTTCGGCGGCCGCTACGCGGTGTCCGGCGCGCAGCCGGCCGACGCGTTTGCGCAGGCGCTCGACCGGGCGTGGCGCGACGGCATCGTCGAACTCGGCGGCAGCGACGCGGCCGCCTGCGGCCCCGACGGCTGCGAATTGCCCCGGTCGTAACGCGCCGCCCGCTGCACGCGCGCCGGGCCGGGCGCCACTACGCGACGCTCCTGCCACAAACCGGCAGGAAGCCCGCGCCGTCGACGTCTACAATGCATCCTTTCAAATAACTATCAGAAGGCTGCAGGCCCATGACCCACGGGATTCACGGCGAGAAGCGCTGGTACGCGCTGATCGTGCTCTGTCTCGGCGTGCTGATGATCGTGCTCGACAGCACGATCGTGAACGTTGCGCTGCCGTCGATCAGCACCGACCTCCACTTCACCGAAACGGCCCTCGTGTGGGTCGTCAACGCATACCTGCTGACGTTCGGCGGCTGCCTGCTGCTCGGCGGCCGGCTCGGCGACCTGTACGGCCAGCGACGCATGTTCCTCGCGGGCCTCGTCGTGTTCACGCTCGCGTCGCTCGCCTGCGGCCTCGCGCAATCGCAGGCGATGCTGATCGCCGCGCGCGCGGTGCAGGGGCTCGGCGGCGCGGTCGTGTCGGCCGTCTCGCTGTCGCTGATCATGAACCTCTTCACGGCCCCCGGCGAACGCGCCCGCGCGATGGGCGTCTACGGCTTCGTGTGCGCGGGCGGCGGCAGCATCGGCGTGCTGCTCGGCGGGCTGCTGACGAGCTCGCTGTCGTGGCACTGGATCTTTCTTGTCAACCTGCCGATCGGCGTCGCGGTCTACGCGATGTGCGTCGCGCTGCTGCCGCGCACGCGTGCGCCGGCCGGCACGGCGCGGCTCGACGTCGCCGGCGCGATCACCGTGACCGCGTCGCTGATGCTGGCCGTCTACGGGATCGTCGGCGGCAACGAGGCCGGCTGGCTGTCGACGCAGACCGTCGCGCTGATCGGCGCGGCCGTCGTGCTGCTCGCGCTGTTCATCGCGATCGAATCGCGCGCCGCGCATCCGTTGATGCCGCTCACGCTGTTCGCCGCGCGCAACGCCGCGCTCGCGAACACGATCGCCGTGCTGTGGGCGGCGGCGATGTTCGCGTGGTTCTTCCTGTCCGCGCTGTACATGCAGCGCGTGCTCGGCTACGGGCCGCTGCAAGTCGGCCTCGCGTTCCTGCCGGCGAACCTGATCATGGCCGCGTTCTCGCTCGGGCTGTCGGCCCGGATCGTGATGCGTTTCGGGATCCGCGGCCCGATCGCCGCCGGCCTGCTGATCGCGGCATGCGGCCTCGCGCTGTTCTCGCGCGCGCCAGTCGACGGCGGTTTCGTGTGGCACGTGCTGCCCGGCATGACGCTGCTCGGCATCGGCGCGGGCGTCGCGTTCAATCCGATGCTGCTCGCCGCGATGAGCGACGTCGACCCGGCCGATTCCGGGCTCGCGTCGGGCATCGTCAACACCGCGTTCATGATGGGCGGCGCGCTCGGGCTCGCGGTCCTCGCGAGTCTCGCCGGCGCCCGCACCGACGCGCTCGCGGCAGCGCGGGCCGCGCCGCTCGACGCGCTGAACGGCGGCTACCACGCGGCCTTCGCATTCGGCGCGGCGTTCGCGGCCGTGGCCGCGCTGATCGGGTTCGCGCTGCGGATCCGGCCGCCACGCGCGGTCGAAGGCGCCGGCCCGGCGCTGCACTGACCGTCGGCAGCCGAACCGGGAGCCTGCATCGAATCAGGGCGCGCAGTGTCGCGCCCTTTTTTGCGCGCGGCGGAGGCGCGCGGTTCGTCATATCTGTCAGGCTGACGACGATCCTCGCCCCCGGCTCAAACGCCCGTTTCACATCCCGCCGGCCGCCGCCCGCGCGAGCCTTCCCGGCCGATTTTTAACGCGGTCGTACATTGACGCGCCACTTTTGCGACAATGGCGGACTTTGATGCGCGCCGCCGCGGCCGCGCGCCGTCGCCGAACGCCGCATAACCGCCTGCTTCCGATGTCGCTTCCCCATATCGATCTGCTGTACTCCCTGTCCGGCCTGTTCGTCGGCATTCTCGTCGGCCTGACGGGCGTCGGCGGCGGTTCGTTGATGACGCCGATTCTCGTGCTGCTGTTCGGCGTCCACCCCGCGACGGCGGTCGGCACCGACCTGCTGTACGCGGCCGCGACCAAGGCCACCGGCACGCTAGTCCACGGCCTGAAAGGCTCGATCGACTGGCGCATCACCGGCCGGCTCGCGGCGGGCAGCGTGCCGGCCGCGGCGCTCACGCTGTGGTGGCTGCACACGCACGGGATGAACACGCCGGGCACCGCGCGGATGATCCAGCTCGTGCTCGGGGTCGCGCTGCTGCTCACGTCGCTCGCGTTGATCTTCCGGCCGCAGCTCACGGCATTCGCCGCGCGCAACCCGCTCGCGCCGAACCCCGCACGCACGCTGTGGTCGACCGTGCTGACGGGCGCCGTGCTCGGCGTGCTCGTGTCGATGACGTCGGTCGGCGCCGGCGCGATCGGCGTGACCGTGCTCCTGCTGCTGTATCCGCTGCTCGCGACGACCCGCATCGTCGGTTCCGACATCGCGCATGCGGTGCCGCTCACGCTGGTCGCGGGCATGGGCCACTGGCTGCTCGGCTCGGTCGACTGGTCGATGCTGCTGTCGCTGCTGCTCGGTTCGCTGCCCGGCATCGTACTCGGCAGCCTGCTGTCGGCGCGCGCGCCCGAGCGGCTGCTGCGCAACCTGCTCGCCGCGACGCTCGTCGCGGTCGGCGTGCGGCTCGTGCTGGCGTAAGCAGCCTCTCACGCCTGCCGAAAAACGCCGCCTCAGTGGGTACCCCCACAACCATCTGTCGCCTGTCTTGACGGACGACCAAGCGGTTTCACGACATACCGGTCAGCGCACGTGCAATAGGCAGGTATTTCTCCAGGATGCCCAGCATGGTGGCGGCCTCGGCTTTCGACACCGGCGGAAACGGCGAAACGTACGACGTGCCGTTGCGTCGCTCGTGGGCCTTCGTGATGAAGGCGAATTCCGGGGGGGCTCACACCCAACGAGGTGGAAACGCGCTGGATAGCCAGATTGCGGCCGGCATCTTTGGTCCTCACCTCGTAGAACTCGAGAACAGCCTGTACGAGCTGGAAGTAGCCTTCGTAGGCCAAGGTAAATACCTGCAAATGCCGGGTGGGATCCAGTTCGTCGGCAGTGGCCTTGTAGTCCTCCGCATTGCGCAGGAAGCCCGCGATTGCCCCGGGCGTCGGCGCAACCGCCTCGAAGGCTCTCGTCTTGACGAGGTTTTCGTATTCGGTCGGACGCGGCATCACAGAATCCTCAAAGTCGGGCCCTGGGCGATCTGCGCGATAACGGGATCGCTATCGACCAGCGCGGCCCATTCGGCAGGTTCGTACAACGAGAAGTTGATGGGACGCCGCAGATCATGCTCGGCCGCGTGCAAGGCTTCGGATAGATCGAGAAGTTGGGCGTCGCCGATGACGATCAGGTCGATGTCGCTTCGGCTGCTGTCGGTACCCTTGGCCACCGAGCCAAACACGAAGGCCGTGGAAATATGCCCGGCAAAAGGCAACAAGGCGTCCTTCAACGGCTCCGCGACAGCGAACGTCTTTCGCGCGATCTCGACGAGTTCCGGATAGAGGACGAAGTCCGTATTTGCGCGGATGCTCCGCTGCCGGCCTCGGCGCGCGTCCTCCTTGAGTACGCCGGCCTCAATCAGCCGGTCTATCTGCTTTTGAGCGCTGCCGTGTCCACTGCTTGCCAGACGCAGCAATTCCTGCAGCGTAAAGCAGCGGTCGGGTTCTAGCAGCGTGGCACCCAGCACACGTTGCATACCGGGTGTGAGGAGAAAGTCGGCGACGCCCACAAAAATCCTTGGATCGGGGATGACTGTCCTCATTATGAGGATATTTCACCTAATCCTCAATAGAGGGATATAAATCCCTATTTCAAGGATTAAGTGTGCCATCACCCGCAACTTCCGGGGCGACGCCCGTCGAACACAAAAGCCGATGCCCCGGGAGTCCATGACTCACGGGGCATCTGGAACAACAGCGACGCCACCAACGCACGAGACCGGAAGCACCGGCCCGCATTGCGCGAGTGCACTTTTTCGTCGCGTCGCGGCGGGCACCACCCGCCGCCCGCCGCGCTTACTGCCCCTGCTGCTGCAGTTTCTGCTGCTTCAACTGCTGCGTGCGCGCCTGCAGCTTCAGCACGCGCTGCAGCGCGGTGCGGTTCGCGAGGATGCCGTCGTAGAAGTTGGCGAGGTCGCCCTTCAGCGCGGTCCGCGACGCGTCGTTCAGGTAGATCATGTGGCCCGACGGGTAGTTCTTGATCGTCAGGTTCTGCGCCTTGAGCGTCGGATCGAGCGGCATCTGCGCGAGCGTCAGCTCCGTCTGGTGGAACGGCGTGACGGCGTCGAAATAGCCGTTCGCCGACAGCACCTTCAGGTCCGGGTTCACGCTCATCGTCGACGCCAGGTCGCCGGCCGTGTACAGCGTATTGCCACCGCCCTTGTTCGCGCCGGTCGGGTCGATATGGCTGAAGTCCCAGTTGTTGAAGACCTGGTCGTTCAGGTCCACGAACGACGACGTCGACGTGTACTTGAGGTCGGTGTTGATGTAGCTGTTCCACAGCACCGTGTACGCGCCGCCGACGTTCGTGATCGACGGATCGTTGCTGCCGGAGTTCGGCAGGATGTACGGCGCGATGCCCTTGCCCGTGAAGTTCGCGCGACCGTCGTACTGGCCGATCTGCGTGCCCGGCACGAGCGTCAGGAAGAACGTGTACGGCGGGTTGTCGTCCGACGACGGCACGTTGCCGAGCGCGGCCGGGTTGCCGAAGGTCTGGATCAGCGACGTCGGGTCCGTGCCGATGTAAGCGCCCATCTGCTGCGCGGTCGCGAGCTTTAGGTTCAGCCGCACGTTCACGAAGCCGCCGTCCTGCGGGTTCGGCTTCTGCGCGAGCGGCGCGAGCGTGTTGTCCGCGTAGTTGCGGGCCTGGACCATGTACGCGTCGAGATCGGTCGGCGTCGGGTTCAGCGTCGTCTTCTTCCAGTAGAACGCGTCGGCCGCGAGCGTCGGGAACGTGCCCGGGGCGGACAGCGCGTTCGCGTAGTCGAGGATCGACGACTGCAGCGTGATCCCGTTCAGGTCGATGCCGTCCTCGTGCAGCACCCACGACACGACCGCGCTGCGCGCGGTGCCGTACGACTCGCCGTACAGGAACTTCGGCGAATTCCAGCGCGAATACTTGGTCAGGTAGCGCTGGATGAAACGGTCGATCGAGCGCGCGTCCTGGTCGGTGCCCCAGAAGTCCTTGTTCTTCGCCGGGGCGATCGCAGTCGAGTAACCGGTGCCGACCGGGTTGATGAACACGAGATCGGTGCGGTCGAGCAGGCTGTCCGGGTTGTCGAGCAGCTTGTACGGCGCGGGCGGCGTGAAGTTGGGGAACGACGACTGCAGGCGCTTCGGCCCGTACGAGCCGAGCAGCAGGTAGACCGACGACGAGCCGGGGCCGCCGTTGTAGAAGAACGTGACCGGGCGCGGCTTCGACGGGTCCGGATTGTCCTGCGTGTACGCGACGTAGAACATCTTCGCGTTCGGGGCCGACGTGATCGGATCGATCGTCGTCAGGTGGCCGGTGGTGGCCGTGTACTTGATCGTCTTGCCGCCGATCGCGACCTGCCGGTGCACGACCGCCGCGCCTTCCGTCGAGTCGGTGACCGCGTCGTTCGGCCCGGTGCCGTACACGTCGGTGTCGACGTACGGCTGGTCGGCCGCGGTGGCGGTCGTGGCGTCGGCGGTGGCCGACGTGCTGCCGCTGGACGTCGCGGCCGCGGTGGCGGCCGCCGCGCTCGGGCTCGGCCCGTCGTCGCCGCCGCACCCCGTGACGAGCAGCGCCGCGGCCGCCGCGGCGGCGAGCGGTACGCTCAAGGTCGTTCCGAATAGCGCGAAACCGTCTTTCAAGGACTTCCGTGTCGTCATTATTGCCTCTCGAACAGAACGATAAATACCGCCGGTCGCAAAGGATCATTTGCGCCGGCGCTCCGCACCAGGAATGCATTCGTTATGCGACGCACTCCGAGTTTTTTACCGGATCGGCGCATACCGACCGGCACGATTTACCCCACCCATGTTTTTGCAACCGCACAATGGAATCAATTCCATTGCAAACAACCATTCAACGGTTCGCGGCAATATGAATTCATTTCACGAATTCGCACGCGCACGAAATCGATGACGAAGAATCACCCCGTGAAGCCCGCCCACCGGGGCGCCTTCACTTCGAACGGACGAACGATTCCCGTCGGCGAGACACCAATTAATCGCGAAACGGCGATCAATCGCGACTCGAGCCGATTGAATAAAACCGAAAGGATCGATTAACTAAACGGAAAGGAATATTCTCGTATCAGTAATTTATTAAATTAAGTGAAAATACCGGCGCATATTAGGTTCCGGATTTATCGCCGTAAAGTAATAATTTGTTACAGCGCTCGCCATTCGGATGGAAGGCGGTACGGGACCGATTCCAGGCGACGTCGATAAAAAAGCCGGACGGCTGTCCGGCTGGCGGGAGGGGGCGCGACGGCCCGGCCGTCAGAGCGGCACGTCGATCGTGCCGGCGCCGACGGAAATCGCGTTCGCGCCCGGCGCGGCCGAGATCGGCGGCAGGTTCGCGCTCGTCAGCGCGGGCGCGGCGCCCGGCGTGCCGCCGCGCGGCACCGTGCGGATCACCTGCGACGGCGGCAGCGGCGCGCCGTTCTTCAGGTGCTGCCACATCAGGTTCAACGCCTGCACGTTGTAGTAGTGAACCGGCACGAAGCGCGTGTCGAATCCCGGCACCGACAGGAACGCGTCGAAGTGCTGGCCGTTGGTCACCTCGTAGAACACCAGCTGGCTGCGCCCGGCTTCGCTGATGCCGTTCTGCGCGACGTACGCGCGCGACGCGTGGTTCACCGGCACGAGCGCGTCGCTGCGGCCCTGCACGATGATCGCCGGCTTGCCGTGCAGGTTCGCGTTCACGCGCACTGCATCGACGTTCGCGGGCATCCCGAGCATCCCGTTGGTCCACAGCTGGCGCAGGCACAGCGCGCCCGCGAAGCTCGCATCGGGCGTCGCGAGCCGGTGGTCGACGCCGGCGCCGTTGTTGAACACGAGATTGATGCCGGCCGTCGGCGGCACGCCGTTGCCGGCGCCGAACACGGCCGGCATCGGCGACGCGGCGGGTGGCGCGACCGCGCCCGTCGCCGGGTTGGTCGTCGCGAAGCTGAAGTTGCACAGGTTGTCGGTGACGCGCGAGCGCGTGTACGCGTTCGCATAGGTGACCGCGATCGCGGGAATCGCCTGCGAATCCCACATCGACGCCTGCAGCAGGTCGGAATCGGCCAGATAGCCGGCCGCGTGGAGCTGCGCGAGCGCGTCGGCCGCCTGGCTCTGCGTGTCGGCGCCCGCCACCAGCCCGGCCGCGGCGAGCGTCGCGCAGCGCTGCGTGCGGATCGACTGCGTGGTCGCGGCCGGCAGCGCGCTCAGGTACGGTGCGCCGGCGAGCGACGCCGACGCGGCCGCGCACGGTTCCAGCAGGTTCGCGAGCGTCGCGTAATCGGCCAGCGGCCGGCCGAACGACGGCACCGCCTGGCCGCCCGCGCGAACCACCACATTCGGCGCCATCCGCACGTTGATCTGCGGCTCGCCGACCACGACCGCGGTAATCCAGCCGCGGCTGTCCTGCTCGGCCGCCGCGAGCGACGCGCCGCCGCCGTTGCTGACCGACGCGGCGATCGTCGTGATGTCGCCCGCGCGATAGCGCACGCCGTGATGCGTACCGTCGATCACCGGTCCGAACTGTTCGTTGAGCGCCCAGTACGCAAATTCGACCGACTGCAGCGTCGCGCGCCCCCAGTCCTGCTCCGGGTTCTGCTGCGAATGCGCGTGCTTGAACGCGTAGCGGTTCGGGAAACGGCTGTTGAACGCGGCGAGATCGCCGCTCGTCACGTTCGCGGTGAACAGGCTCGCGGTGCCGGCCAGCACCGCGTTGGCGAGCGTGCCGTCGATCAGCGTGACGGTGTCGGAGCCGAGTTCATGCGCGCCGTTGCCGCCGCCCTTGTCGTTGTAGGCCACCGCGCAGCCGCGCTTGAGCGCCCACTCGCCGGCCGCGGAAATCGCGCCGTACACGCCGCGCGAGCCGGACGACGTCGCGGTGACGATGCAGGGCTGCGCGGGATCGAAGCGGGCGGGTACCTGCACGAGCAGCGTCACGTTCTTCGTGCCGCTGCCGTCATCGGCGTACGCGAGATATTCGGCGCCGGCGATCTTGCCTTCGCCGAGCGTATCGTTGCCGTCGAGGTCGACGTTCGGCCCCCATAAGCGGCCGTAGCCGCCGTTCGCGCTCATGTCGACGAGCGCGCGGTAGTTCGACCAGATCGCGAGGCGGCGCAATTCCGCGCTGGTCGGCCGCGCCGGGTTCGCGAAGCCGGGCGCGCTCGCCGCGGCAAGGCCCGTCTTGCCGAGGCCGGCCGTCAGCAGGTCGTCGCTCGCGCCGTCGTAGGCCGTCGTGCGCACGCTGCCGGCCACGAAGCCGGGCAACCGGTTGCGCTCGGCCGAATCGTCGCCGTTGCAGGCGCCGAGCATCGCGACCGCGGCCAGCGCCGCCCCCCCACACCACCCGCCTGCCC
>FTHQ01000285.1_pt1 | contig 13592 bp, 11 predicted proteins | sample 1641001 | NCBI WGS metagenome assembly FTHQ01 (sample SAMEA3914872, study PRJEB12502) | metagenome | biome: forest; material: soil | place: Canada | collected 2011-07-03 | depth 0.3 m | reverse complement strand
GCTGCCGACCGCGCTCGCGGTCGACGCCTGCCCGGCGCTCACGCTGCCCGATTGCTGGAACGCATACTGCCGGCAACTGCCGTCATCCGCGCGGAACTGGTCGAACGACTTGCCGGTGCCCGGCAGCGCCATCACGCTCGGCCCGCTCGGCAGGTAGGCGCACGCGCCGAGCAGCGCGGCCAGCGCCAGAACGGCCGGCACGCGCAGCGGTCGAAATACGGTGTTCATCGTCGCGCCTCCGTCATTGCGGCCGCGCCGGCACCGCGCGCCAGCCCGACTTGCAGGTCTTCACATGCGGGTAGTAATGCTTCGACGCGTCGCAGTAGTACCAGAGGTCCGCGTCGCCGTCGTCCTGCGGCTGCCCCTTCTCGACATACTCGGGCGGCGGCGGAGCGACCGGCACCGCGACGACGGGCGGCGGGTAGTAGTACGGCGCAGGGACGACCGGGGCGTAATACGGGTAGCCGGGGCCGATATAGACCCCGACCCGGGCGGCATGCGCCACGCCGCCCGTCGCGACCGCGAGCGCGGCCGCCGCGCCCAGCGCGAGCTTCAATCCATTCACGTCACGTTCTCCGGCAGGCCGGTTCGGCGATCCGAACCAGGCATCCCGAACGCTACGCCGCACGCGCTCGGGGATCCATTACGGGCCGGCGCGCGAATGTTGCGCGACGTTACCCGTGTGACAGACGCCCCGCCCGTTCGAACGCTCGCGTTACGCGTTTAACGCATCGAAACCGATCGCCGTCCCGGCACACGGTTTTCGTCTGCGCAAAACCGTTCCGATGACGCGACGCGCCATATTGACGCACGTGCGTCAGACCGCCACGCCGCGACCGCGCGCGCCGCGAACGACGTTCTTGATACGAATCAACGATTTATCCCGAAATCGCGCGCGACGGACTGGACATCTGCGACGAGTTGGCGCATTTCGCGGTGCAACATCGCGGCACATACTCCAGCCAACCCCGACGCCTGTCCGCCGGGGTCCGCCGGCACCCGCCGGCGGGTATCGTCAGCCTCGGTCATCTGGTATGGACACCGCACTTTCGGCCCTCGATCTGGCCCGCCTGCAATTCGCGTTCACCGTCTCCTTTCACATCGTCTTTCCGGCGCTGAGCATCGGCCTCGCCAGCTTCATCGCCGTGCTCGAATATCGCTGGCTCAAGACCGGCAAGCAGTACTACAAAACGCTCTGCCTGTTCTGGTCGAAGATCTTCGCGGTCGCGTTCGGGATGGGCGTCGTCTCCGGCGTCGTGATGAGCTATCAGTTCGGCACCAACTGGTCGGGCTTCTCGAGCTTCGCCGGCGCCGTCACCGGCCCGCTGCTGATGTACGAGGTCATGACCGCGTTCTTCCTCGAAGCCGGCTTCCTCGGCATCATGCTGTTCGGCTGGAACCGCGTGAGCCCGCGCGCGCACTTCGGCGCGACGCTGATGGTCGCGATCGGCACGCTGATCTCGACGTTCTGGATCCTCGCATCGAACAGCTGGATGCAGACGCCGCAGGGCTTCGAGATCGTCGACGGCCGCGTCGTGCCGACCGACTGGTTCGCGATCATCTTCAACCCGTCGTTCCCGTACCGCCTGTTCCACATGGCGATCGCCGCGTTCATCGTCGCCGCGCTGGTGGTGGCCGCGACGGGTGCGTGGCACCTGCTGAAGGGTCGCCGCGACAAGGGCGTGAAAAAGATGTTCTCGATGGCGCTGTGGCTGCTGCTCGTGCTCGCGCCGCTGCAGGCCGTGATCGGCGACCAGCACGGCATCAACACGCTGAAGCACCAGCCCGCGAAGATCGCCGCGATCGAAGGGCTGTGGGAAACCGAAAAGGGCGGTACCGCGCTGAACCTGTTCGGCATTCCGGACATGCAGGCGGAAACGACCCGCTACGCGGTGAAGGTGCCGCACCTCGGCAGCCTGATCCTCACGCACAGCTGGGACGGCGAGATCCGCGGTCTGAAGGACTTTCCGCCGGAAGACCGCCCGAATTCGACGGTCGTGTTCTGGAGCTTCCGGATCATGGTCGGCCTCGGCTTCGCGATGATCGGCCTCGCCGCGCTCGCCTGGCTGCTGCGCCGCCGCGGCCGCCTGTATGAATCGAAGGGGTTCCAGCGCTTCGCGCTCGCGATGGGCCCGACCGGTTTCGTGTCGCTGCTCGCGGGCTGGGTGACGACCGAAGCCGGCCGCCAGCCGTGGGTCGTGTATGGCGTGAAGCGCACTGCGGAAGCCGTGTCGCCGCTGTCGGTGCAGCAGGTCAGCCTGTCGATGATGACGTTCGTGATCGTGTACTTCCTCGTGTTCGGCACCGGCGTGTACTACATGCTGAAGCTGATGAAGGCCGGCCCCGCGCTGCCCGACGTCAAGCACGACGACGAACCCGATACGCGCCCCGATCACACCGCGCGCCGCCCGATGTCGGCCGTCGACGAGCTGATCGAGACCGTCTGAGCCCATTCCTTTCGCTTACGAGAAAACCTATGGACGTCACCGTAATCTGGGCCGCGATCATCGCATTGGGGCTTTTCATGTACGTCGTGCTCGACGGCTTCGACCTCGGCATCGGCATCGTCTTCCCGTTCTTCCCGGACGAGAAGGAACGCGACCTGATGATGAACACGGTCGCACCCGTGTGGGACGGCAACGAAACGTGGCTCGTGCTCGGCGGCGCCGGGCTGTTCGCGGTGTTCCCGGTCGTCTATTCGACCGTGCTGTCGGCGCTGTACCTGCCGCTGATCTTCATGCTGGTGTGCCTGATCTTCCGCGGCGTGTCGTTCGAGATCCGCGCGAAGGCGCGCCGCACGAAACAGCTGTGGGATCTCGCGTTCATCGGCGGCTCGGCCGGCGCGACGCTGTTCCAGGGCATCGCGCTCGGCGCGTTCCTGCAGGGCATCGACGTGAGGGACGGCGTGTATGCCGGCGGCGCGTTCGACTGGCTCACGCCGTTCAGCCTGCTGACCGGCCTCGGCCTGATCGTGACCTATGCGCTGCTCGGCTGCTGCTGGCTCGTCGCGAAGACCGAAGGCGACCTGCAGCGCCGCCTGCATCGCGTCGTGTGGCCGCTGACCGTCGTGCTGCTCGGCTTCATCGCGATCGTCAGCCTGTGGACGCCGCTGCAGGACCCGGCCATCGCGCAGCGCTGGTTCGATTCGGGGTTGTTCTGGCGCCTACTGCCGGTGCCGTTCCTGGTCGCCGCGTGCGCGGCGTGGATGCGTCGCGCGGTGCGCGACCGGCACGACATGACGCCGTTCGTGCTCGCGCTGGCGCTGGTGCTGCTCGGCTACGTCGGCCTGCTCGTCACGCTGTTCCCGTATGCGATTCCGCAGACGATGACGATCTGGGAAGCGGCGGCGCCGCGTTCGAGCCAGACCTTCACGCTGGTCGGCGCAGCGGTTATCCTCCCGATCATCATCGCCTACACGACGATGGGTTACTGGGTATTCCGAGGCAAGGTGCGCCATGAAGACCAGCATTACTACCACCACTGATTCCGCCGATCGCCCACCCGAGGCGCCGCGGCCGCGGATGCGCGGCTGGATGTGGTTCGTCGTCCTGTGGGCGGGCGGCGTGATCGGCGCGGTCACGCTCGGCTATGCGTTCAAGATCTTCATGAACCTGATGCTGTTTGCGGTGAAGTAGGTAAAGCGGCCGCCCGGTCGAACGATGGACCGGGCGGCCGCTTTGTCATTGGGCCGCAGCTTCGGCCAGATGCGTCGGGCATCCGCCATTTAGGCAGAAATCTATATAAATCACATCGTCGATGTGAATAAGAAATATAGATTTTTACCGAAATACGAACCACGCGGCTGAATCACCCCACCGCGCATTGCGCGTCTACGGCCGCCCGCGCAGCGCCGCGTCGATCTTGCGATCGGTCTTGTACTGGCTCAGCGCATACACCGACCAGATCGCGGCCGGCAACCAGCCGATGACCGTGAGTTGCAGGAGCAGGCAGATAATCCCGGCGATCGGGCGGCCGATCGTGAAGAACTGGAACCACGGAAGCAGCAGGGCAAGCAGCAGGCGCATGAGCGGTCCTCTCGGTACGTCGTTGAACGGGTGATGCGCGACGAATATGCCGGTGCACGCGCCTGAATTCAAGCCATGCACCGGCATCGCGGCGCCGTGATCCGCCCGGCGCCGCGTTCACCCCACTCAACTTCCGAAACGCCCGCGTCATGCCGCGGACGCACCGCCCTTCCCCACGCTCAACGCCCGATACCGAGCCCCGGCAGCACGCGCGTGTTCTCGGCCACGACCGCCTGCAGCAGGCGCGGGTCGGCGCCGAGCAGCGCGAGGATCGTCGGCGCGACCTGCTTCGTGCCGACGAGGTCGTTCACCGTGCGCGCACGATGAATGCCCGGATACGACACGAGCAGGCCGAGGTGGCTGTCGTCCGGCGCGTTGCCGCCGTGCTCCTCGTCCTTCTTCGTGCTCGACGTGTAGATCACGCCCGGATTCGGCTGGACGACGATGTCCGGCGTGCGGCCGTTGGCCGGATCGCCGAAGCGCTCGGCGAGCGCCGCGCCGTACAGCACGTACGCCTGCGGGCCGTCCGCGCAGATCCCCGGCGCGTTGCAGCCGAGGTTCGCCTTCAGCGTCTGCACGACGGCCGTGCGCTGGCTGCGGTCGCGCAGCCAGATCAGCCCGACGTCGTCAGTCTGCACGAAGCCCGTGCCGACCAGGCCCGAACCGTCGTTCAGGTTGCCCGTCGTCGTGTTGTTCTGGCCGAAGTTGCCGTTCGGGTCGAGGAAGTTGTTCGCTTCGAGCAGCTTCGTCAGCGTGTCGCCGTTCTTCACGAGCTTCGTGTGATCGCTCGGCGACTGGCCGTGCTTCGACGTGACGATCACGGCCGTCGACGAATACAGGTTCGCCTGCTTCAGCGCCGCGACGACATGCCCGATCGCGTCGTCGACATACGTGATCGCGTTCGCGACCTGCCCGTTCGGCGTGAAATCGGCGTCGAGATAGCCGCCGCCCTTCGCGACCGGCGCCTTCTGCGCGACGCTCAGCGTCTGGAAGTTCGCGCCGAACAGCGTCGGCACCGGTGCGGTCTTCGTGCCGGTCGAATCGCGGCCGCCGATCTGGTTGATCAGCGCCTGCACGTGCAGGTTGTCGAAGCGCGCGGTGTGCGAATAGACGTCGGTGTACGCGGTGTTGGTCGCCGGGTCGATCGAATTGATCTCGGTGCGCATCAGGTCGTCGACGCCGGTGCCCGACGGGCCGTTCAGCCAGTCGTAGCCCCACGCGTGCTTGTCGGCCCACGCGGTGCGCGCATTCGGCACGCCGGCCTTCACCGCCTCGAACACCGTGTTGGTCTTCACGTAGTTGTGCGGGTAGACCGGCACGCACTGACCGTTGACCTTCGCATGCGGGATCGCCTGCGGATTGAACGCGCCGCCGCCGTCGAGGTGCACGAGCGCGCCGCCGTTCTGCGCATCGATGCCGGTCGTCTCGTCGAACACGACGTTCCAGCCCTGCTTGCCCGAGCACGTGGTGTCACTCGGCGCGTACAGGTTGCGGTCGTACGACACGTCGTAGAACAGGCCGGCCGTCTTCGGCGAGCCGCCCGTCACGAGCGCGGCGAGGCCCGGGAACGAATCCGACAGGCCCGGCGTATACGCATTCGCATACGTCACACCGCTCTTCGCGAGCACCGCGATGTTCGGGCACGTATTCGCGCCGATGCAACGCGCGAGATCCTGCTCGTGCAGGCCGTCGATGCTCAGCAGCAGCACGTGCTTCACGACGCGGCTCGCCCGGCCGTTGTCCCCGCCCTGAGCGTTGCCGTCCTGCTGCGCCGCATGCACGCCCGCGCTGGCGAGCGCGAGCGCACCCGCCACCATCGCCGCCATTTTCCGTTGCTTGATGAACCTGGAAATCATCACCCCACCTCACCGATTGATGTTGAACCACGTGACCTGCCTTCAGGCGCGCAAAATATCGCCGGATCGTGCGGCGCTCGGATGAAGCGGGGCTTTCTGTTCTCTGTCAAACGTAACCAATCGCAAATGACATCACGCGGTCGCAATCCGCGGCCCTCGCGTGCGCCGGCCCGTGCGGCGGGATTTTTTTTCGGGTTGGCCCGCGACTATTGGCGTGCGATAAAGGGTTTTCCCTGACCCGGAGCACGAGTATGTCGACCCTGGAAGCTCTCCGGTTCGTGCTGGACGATGCACGTACCCCTGAAATCATCCGTCATCACGTCGTCGACGCGCTGCAGTACGCGTTGCGCAACTACGGACCGGTGTTCACCGCGAAGGAAATCGAATGGCTGACGCAGTGGGACGACGCGCGTCTGCCGCTGGCCGCGAGGAAGGAACTGGACAAGCGCGAACCGGCGATCGCCGGCCGCTGAAAAAAAGCCGCCGCGCCCGACGAGTACGGGCGCGGCGGCGGATGCGGGATGACGGACGGCGGTAACGCTTACTGCAGCCCGAAGTCGACGCGGGTCGTCGCGCCCTTGTCCGAGATGCCCTTCGCATCGAGCTTCGGCGCGACGACGAACATGCGGCTCGAATCGATCTTGCCGTCGAGGTACTGGCGCACGGCCTGCGCGCGCTGCTGCGCGAGCGCACGCAGCGCGTTGTCGTCGGCCGGCGCATGATCGGCGAGCGCCTGCTTCATGTCCGCATCGGGCAGCGTCTTCTGCAGGCCCACCAGGTTGCGCGGCTTCTTGAAGTCGGCGGCCTTGTACGCGCGCGTCAGGTACTTCGAGTATTCGGCCTTGTCGACCTTCACCGACATCGGATCGACGCTCTCGCCCTGCCCGACCACGTCCTTCAGCTTCTGCTGGCGCACCAGCCGCTCGACGTACGCGTCACGCAGCCCCGGCGTGTCCTGCGCCGGATCGACGCGGCCGATCAGGTCGAGGCGGATCGACGGCTTCTCGGTCAGCATCTTCACGACCGTGTCGAGCTTCTTCTGCTGCGTGTCGGTCAGCGCATACGATCCCGGCGCGAACTCGACGTAGCCGAGATCCTCGCCGCCGCCCCCGCCGAACGCGTTCGCGAGCAGCGTGAACGGCGACGTGACGGCCTTCGCGATCAGGTTCAGCACCGCATGCCAGATCAGGCCGCCGACGCTGAACTCCGGATTCGACAGCGAGCCCGACACCGGCAGGTTCACGTCGATCTGGCCGCGCGTGTTTTTCAAGAGCGAGATCGCCAGCTTCACCGGCAGCTTCGTCGCGGTGTCGTTTTCAACGTGATCGCCGAACGTGAGCTGGTCGATGAAGATGTGGTTGTTCGCCGACAGCTGGTCGTTCGCGAGCTGGTAGTGCAGGTCGACGTTGAGCTTGCCCTTCGTGATCGGATAGCCGGCGTACTTCGCCGAATACGGCGTGAGGTTGGTCAGCTCGATGTCGTGCGCGGTCGCCGTGAGGTCGAGCGCCGGCTTCTCGATCAGCGGGTTCACCGAGCCCTTGATCGAGATCGGCCCGTTGCCCGCGAGGTTCGCGGCGACGTCGACCGGCGCGGACGTCGTCGAATCCGTGCCGAACGCGCCGACCGTGCCTTTGATCGCGACGAGGTTCGCCGTGTAGTTCGGCTTGATGAAGTTGTCCGTGTACGTGACGCGGCCGTTCTGCAGCACCAGTTCGCCGAAGTGCATCCGCACCGGGTTCTGCGGCTGCGGCGCGGCCTTCACGACCACCGTCGCCGACGCGGCGGCCGGCACGGACGCCTGCTGCGCGGCCGCGGCCGATGCGGCCTGCGCGGCGGCCGGCGGCGTCACGCCCGGCGACAGCGGCACGGGCTCGCCCTTGCTCGCGTCGCGCGTGAGCGACTGCGCGGGGCCCGTCTCCTTCGCGACCACGTCCTTCAGGTTCAGCCGCCCCTGCGCATCGAGCAGCACGCGGCCGTAGAAGTTCGAGAACGTCACGCGCGCGGCGTCGACGTCGGTGCCCTTCTCGTCGTAGTTCGCCTTCAGGTTCGACAGCGCGAGCGAGCGCCAGCCGGCGAACGGGTCGGACGTCGCCTTGTCGAGCATCCGCACGTCGACCAGCGCGACGTCGCCGCGATAGGTCGCGCGCGGCGTGTCCTTCACCTGCGCGAACGTCAGGTTGCCCTGCGCGTTGAGCAGCGCGCTGGCGATCGTCGCGTTCAGCGCGCTGCCGAAGTACGGCTCGAACGCGGCCGCGTCGAGGCGGTTGCCGTTGATCTTCAGGCCGAGCTTCAGCGGCTGCGCGGTCACGTCACCCGTCACGTTCAGCGAGCCCTTGCGGTTCAGCGTCGCCTTCAGTTGCACGGGCAGCGGCTTCGTCAGGTCGTCGCTCACCTTCTGCACCGACAGCTCCAGCGGCTTGATCGCCAGCTTCACCGGACGCGGCGTCGACAGGTCGGTGAAGTTCGCGGACGCCTCCTTCACGTTCAGCGCGTCGATCCGGTAGTGCCACGACGGCGCGGCGGCCTGCGCCTTGCGCGCGACCGTGCGCTTCGGCACCGCCGCCTGCGCGGGTTCGGCGAGCGCCGCGAGATCGATCTTGCCGTCCTTCAGGCGCTTCACGTCGAGCGCGAGCCCGCTTGCGTCGACGCTCGCGATCTCCGCGGTGCGCGCCGCAACGTCGACCTTCGCGATCTTCGCGCTCGCGTCGGGCAGCACGATCGCGGGCGCCTTGTTGTCCGGCGCGGCGATCTTCAGCGACTTCAGGCTGACCGTGCTGTCGGCGACTTCCGCGGCGAGCGGCGTCTTGCCCCAGTCGGTCTTCGCGTTGACGGTCGCGCCGAGCGTGCCGTCGAGCACGCGTGCGCGCGTCGCCTCGCCGAGGTACGGCTGCAGCGCCGGCAGCGCGAGCGCGGCGACCGTCAGCTTCGTGTCGGCCTGCTTCGCGGCGAGATTGAACGCGCCTTCGGCCGTCACGTCGCCGCCGCGCGACAGCGACGTCGACAGCGTGTATTTCGCGGGCGTCTTGCCCTGCAGCGAGAAACCGTCGAGCGTCGCGGCGAGCTTCGTCAGCGACATCGCGGTCGGCGTCGCCGGCACGCGGTCGTCGACGTTGATCGTGCCGCCGTCGATCGCGACATGACGGATCGTCAGATCGAGCGGCGGCGCTTCCTTCGCGGCGGCGCTACGTTCGGCCTTCGCGCCGCTGGCGGCGGCGACGGCGCCGGACGCACCGGATGCGGCGGCGACGGCCGACGCGGCCGGCTTGCCAGCCCCGGCCTCGACCTTCGGCGCGGCGGCCGGTTGCGCGACGAGCTTCTCGACGTTCAGCACGCCCTGCTTGTCGCGCGACAGGTCGATCACCGGCTGGTCGAGCCGGATCTCGTCGAAGTGCATCGCGTTGCGCAGCGGTTCCAGCCCGGCCGCCGCGACGTGCACGCCGCGCGCGGCGAACAGCGGCGCCGACGCGCGGTCGGTCACCTTCGCGTCGTTCAGGTCGACGGTGCCCGACACGCGCAGCGCGGGCGTCTCGCCGCTCATCACGAAATTGACCGTGAGGTTGCTGCTGAGCAGGCCGCTCGTCACGGCCACCGGCAGCTTCGCCGGCACGTACGAGATCAGCTTCGGCACGTCGAGGCGGTCGAACTTCAGCGCGATCTCCGATTCGCGCGACTGCGCGAACGGCTTGGTCTTGCCGTCGATCGAGATCGGGCTGCCGTCGAAGCGCGCGCGCAGCTTCGGCTCGACGAAGATGTCGGTCTTCGAGGCCAGCGTCGCGATGTACGGGATGCCGAGCGTCCAGTTGTCGACCACGTGCTTTTCGTTCAGTAGGCGATCGTCGAAATCGATCCGGCCGTCGTTGACCTGGATGTTCGACACCGAGAATTGCGTCGGCTTGCTGTCGGGCTTCGGCGTCGGCGACGAGAACTTCTCGATCAGGTCGGTGAAATTGAAGCGCTGCGCGTCGTAGCGGACGATGTGAAAGCGCGGCGAGTCGAGTCGGACCTCGTTGACGATCGGCGCGCCGCGGAACAGCGACGACCACGACGGCCGCACGACCAGCTTGCCGATGTCGATGAAATCGCCCTGGCCGCCGCGCTCGCCGAGGTGGATGCCGTCGGCTTCGAGGTTCAGCGTGTACGGGTTCAGCGCGATGCGCTGGATCGTGGCCGGCCGGTCGAGCTGCTTGCTCAACTGCTGTTCGGCGACATGGCGGATCAGCGGCGGCGCCGCGAAGAAGCCGAGCAGTCCGAATAAAACGACGAAGATCAGCACGCCGATGCCGATACGCCGGGTGCGGCGCGAGCGTGCAACGCCGCCGAGGGCATGGAGGGTCGAGGGTACGGTTTCTTTGTCTGCGCTTGCCATGCTTGAATGCCTCGGGAATGGATGCCGGGCCGCACCGGATAACCGGGCGGCCGCGCACGCTATCCCGAAAGTATAGGCTCAGGAGGTGACGGTACGGAGGTCGGGCGCCGCCGCAGCGCCCGCCGGTCGGACAACGGCGACGGTCAACCGTTCATTTCCGGACGATGACGGGCGGCATCCAGGACCCGTCGCTCGCCTGCGGCTTCGGCGCGTACAGGCGCAACGCGAGCGCGAAATCGGTACGCGGCGCCGGCAGCCAGTTGGCCGCATGCGTGCCGCCCGGCGACGCCGACACGACGATGTCGATCGAGCCGTCATGATTGCGGCGCAGCCGGTCGCGATCGCCGAGCGAGCGGCGCGCCGACCCGACGTCGGGCAGCGCGCCGTTGGTCGTGTACGGCGTGAGCGTCCAGAATGCGCGCACCGGCGGCAGCGCACCCGGCGCGAAATGCAATACGTAGCGGTTCGCGCCGTTCAGCGGATGGCCGTCGCTGTCGACGCGGGCGACCGCAAGCGTCTCGTCGTCGCGCGTCGCGGTGCCGAACTGCGTGTAGGCCGCGTACGCGCGCAGTGCGTAGTCCTGGCCGTACTTGCCAGCCGTATCGCCGATCCAGCTCCAGCCGTTCGCGTTCAGCAGGTTCGACGGCGCCGCCGCGAGCCGCGCGCGCCTCGGCGACGCCGGCCGTCGCGGCCGTCAGACGGTCGCCCGTCCACAGCACCGGGTAGCCGGCCGTCACGCCGATGTCGGCGAGCGATTCCTGCGCGTGCGCGTCGTCGGCCGGCGCCGGATTGTCCTGCAGCGCCCGCGCGAAGCGCGTGAAGAACGCCTTCGGGTCGAGCGCGGCGACCTGCTCGGCCGGCGTGCCGCCCCCCACCGCCTCGGACGGCGCGCTGCCCGCATGGACCGCGACCGACGCACCGCGCTCGGCGCCGGTGTACACCGACAGCGGCACCACGCGGATCGCGCGCTGCAGCTTCTTCACGTTCGTCAGGTCGCGCCCGCCGCTCGTCTGCAACCGCACTTCGAGCCACGCATTGGCGGACGGCACGTCGACACGCAGCACGCCCTTCGGCAACGTGCCTTGCCAGTCCTTCGCGGCGAAGGCAATCGTTTGCGATCGGCCGGCACCACGGGGGCCGCGTGCGGCGACGCTCGACGACGACCACAGCACGTTGGTCCACATGTCGAGCGCACGCGCGTCCCAGTAGCGGCCGCGCGTGTCGGGCAGCGTGACGATCACGGGTTCGGCGGCGACGTCGAGCCAGCCGGTCGAGTCGAGCGTGTCGACGCCCGGCAGCGGCGGGTTGACCGCGCCGACGGGCGGCAGCGCCTGCGCGTGGCGCAGCGTGTTGAGCGGCGCCTGCCCCGGTTGCGCGCCGTCGCCGCCCGTCGCAGCTTCCTTCGCGACGTCCATCAGCACGAGCGGATACGCATAGATATAGGAGTCGGCAACTTCCGCCCGCATCCAGCCGGTTTTCCGCTGGATCGCGTCCGGTTGCGACGCGCATCCTGCAAGCAACGCCGCAATGGCCAGCGACGCGCACGCGCGTCGCAGAGAAACTGATTCTCGCTGGTTTTCAATCATCGATTACTGGCCGAATATCGTTCTTTTCAGTCAACGCCCTGTTCGTCTCGCGAACGGCTAAAACAGGGCACCCCAGCGTACCCGGATGACCGTTTCGCTACGTTTCGTAACGGTGGGCGCTGATGTCAGGCCGGTATCATAGCGCCTAAGGGCATCCCCCAATATGCCGAATAACGGGTAAAACGGTAGTCGAACTATCAACGAATCTGAAATATTGCACAGGATTCGACAAAAATCTGAAACGGCGCCATCGCGCCGGAATGATGGCTGGACGAGGGCCGTCGACGATGATCGACCAATGGTGTCACTATTGACACCACAGGCTACGCCAAGCGAATGGAAGATCCTCGACCAAATGACGCGCAAACCCGCGAAGGTGCGCTTCATCGATCTGTTCGAGATCTCGCAGGTTCTCGACGCGATCGATCGACTGAAGGAACAGAAATCATGACCCAAGACCACTTTACGTACCGCGTAACGTGGTCCCCGGAGGACGGGGAGCACGTCGGCCTCTGCGCGGAATTCCCGTCTCTTGCGTGGCTCGACGCAACACCGGAAGGCGCGCTGGTCGGAATTCGCCGGCTCGTCGCCGACGTCGTGAGCGAGATGACCGCGAACGGCGAGACGGTGCCCGAACCGATCGCCGACCGAACCTACAGCGGCGAATTCAAGGTCCGCATCCCGCCGCAGGCGCACCGCGCGCTGGTCATCCAGGCCGCCGAGCAAGGCGTCAGCCTCAATCGCCTCGCAAGCGCCAAGCTCTGCGCCTGAGCGCACACACCCCGGCACGCTCGGTCGCCCGGTCGTCCGTCCGGAAGCCGGGCGATCGCTTTTTCCGCGTTGTGACAACCTGTGTGCATCGACCTGCGTCGCATCGTCGCCGGCGCTTGACCTTACCATCATGGGAATGTTGATACTGGAACCATTCGCGGCACGAACCGCGCTTTTGGGGAATCCGACATGACTGAACCACTTGCCTCCGCGGCACGGCAAACGATCGCGCTGAGCGTCGACGGCATGCATTGCGGCGGCTGCACGGGCCGCGTGCAGCGCGCGCTGGCCGCCGTGCCGGGCGTCGTCGATGCGGCGGTCGATCTCGATGCACAGGCGGCGACGGTCACCGCGCAGGACACGGTCGAGCCCGAGCGGCTCGTCGACGCGATCCGTGAGGCCGGCTACCACGCAGCGGTGCGCGAGGCGGCCGTCGAAGCCGGTGTGGCCACGCCGGCGGCGCGCGAAGCAACGTCGCCTGCGCCGGCCGCCGCCGCGACGATCGAACTCGATATCGATGGCATGACCTGCGCGTCATGTGTGTCGCGCGTCGAAAAGGCGCTCGCGAAGGTGCCGGGCGTCACGCGCGCATCGGTCAACCTTGCGACCGAACGCGCGACGGTCGACGCGTCGGCCGGGGTTTCCGCCGCGCAATTGGCAGATGCCGTGAAACAGGCCGGCTATGGCGCGACGCCGACAGCGTCGGATACCAATGCCCCGGCCGCCGCCCCGACCCGCCCCGCTACGCCCGCGAGCATCGAACTCGACATCGACGGGATGACCTGCGCGTCGTGCGTGTCGCGTGTCGAGAAGGCGCTCGCGAAAGTGCCGGGCGTCACGCGCGCCTCGGTCAACCTGGCAACTGAACGCGCGACGGTCGACGCGTCGGCCGGGGTTTCCGCCGCGCAATTGGCAGATGCCGTGAAACAGGCCGGCTATGGCGCGACGCCGACAGCGTCGGATACCAATGCCCCGGCCGACGCGTCGA
>FTHQ01000063.1_pt1 | contig 13693 bp, 10 predicted proteins | sample 1641001 | NCBI WGS metagenome assembly FTHQ01 (sample SAMEA3914872, study PRJEB12502) | metagenome | biome: forest; material: soil | place: Canada | collected 2011-07-03 | depth 0.3 m | reverse complement strand
ATCGGGCGCGGCGGCGATCGCGCAGCATGGCGCGTCGGCGCCGCATGCCGGCTCGGCCGTGCAGTCCGCGCCGGTGGCGCCTGCCCAGCATGCAACGCCGGTGAGCGGCGCGAGTGCCGCGACGGCGGCGGGGGCATCGGCTTCGAGCGGTGCCTCTTCGAACGGGGCGTCGGCCGTACATGGCGCGTCGGCTGTCGACGGCATGCAGCCGGCGGCGCCTACGGCCGGGGCAAGCGGCCCGCACGTATGGAGCGGCGCGATCCAGTCGGCGCCGTCGGCCACGAGCGACGCTGCGGGGCAGGCGGTGCCGGGCGGCCCGGTTTCCGGCGTGCACGAACCGGCTGGCGCAGCGCCCGCCGTGAGTGCGTCGCAGCCGCGGCCGTCGAGCCTCCAGCAATTGCTGGCGCTGAAGAATCGCGTGCTGATGGAGCTGCAGAAGCACGGCATCGGCAAGCCGGCCACGACGACCGGCGTCGCGCCGGCGCCGGCTCCGGTGCCCGCCGCGCCGCGTCCGGCCGCGAACGACGCGGGTGCGTCGGCCGCTGCATCGACGGCAAGCGAAGCCGCGTCGGGCGTGGCAGCCAGCGCGCCGCAACCGGCATCGGCGTCCGTGCAGCCGATCGCGCCCGTCGCGACACCTGCACGTCGTCCCGAACAGATGGATTGGCGTCCGGCCGCCGTGGCCGGCGCTGCCGTGATCGTGCTCGCGGCCGGCTTCGCGTGGCGCAAGCGCCGCAAGGGGCGCCGCGCGGACGATGCGGGTACGGCTACGGCCGCGGCAGGCGGTGCCGCGGAAGCGGAAGCCGCGCCGTCCGTCGAGCGCGAATTGCCGATCACGCCCGAGATGCCGGTTGCGCGCGATGCGGCGTCCGACATGAACCTCGCGGCGGCGACTGCTGCGGCGGCGGAGACCATCGAGCCGCCCGCAGCGGACACCTCGCCCGCACCCGAAGTGACGGCGCCGCCGCGCGACGAGTCGCCCGAATTGCCGTCTGCTCATGCGGCGGAGTCGCCCGCGAACGACGCGACTCCGGTTTCGGCCGAGGCGCCGCACGACGCGGCGCCAGCGGAAAAAAACACCGCCGCCGACCAGCCGGCCGAGCCGCCCGCGGCGTCCATCGCGCCTTCGAGCACCGAAGCGCAGCACGCGACGCTGATGCAGAACGCGATCAGCGCGCTCAACAGTCTCGACATGCCGTTGCCGCCGCGGGCGACAGACGAGCCGTCGTTGACGCCGGAGGAACGCGCGGCGCGGGCAGCGCAGCCCGACGCCGATAAAATCGCAACTAACGGTCAATCCGCCCAGCACCCGCCGATTGGCTCGGGTGAGACGACGCCGGAACATCCGGCCGACCAGGACGACGAGTTCGACTGGGACCCGGACGCCGCGACGCCTGCCGGCCACGCGGGCCAGCCGCCCGCGACGTCGTCGCTGCCGGCGCTCGGCGGCGCGCAGTTCGGCGCGCTGAAGCTCGATTTCGATCTCGACCTGCCGTCCACGCCGGGCGCCGCGCTGCCTGCGCTCACCGCGGACGAACTCGCGCGCATCGCCCGCAACAAGCTCGATCTCGCGGCGGAGTACGTCGAACTGGGCGACCTGTCCGGCGCGCGCACGCTGCTGCAGGAAGTGGTCGACGCGAACGACGCCGCGACGCGCGACGATGCGCGCGCGCTGCTCGCGAAACTGGCGGACGAGGCGTGATGCGGATCGCGCTGGGCATCCAGTACGACGGCGCGGCGTTCTGCGGCTGGCAGGCGCAGCCGCACGGCAAGACCGTGCAGGACCGGCTCGAACATGCGCTGGCCGAGTTCGCGCGGGTGCCGCTGCACACGACGGTGGCGGGGCGGACCGACACCGGCGTGCACGGGCTCGGGCAGGTCGTGCATTTCGACACGGAGCTCGAGCGCGAGGTGTTCTCGTGGGTGCGCGGCACCAACGCGTTCCTCCCGCCGACCGTGTCGGTGCAGTGGGCGAAGCCGATGCCGGACACGTTCCATGCGCGCTTTTCGGCGTTCGAGCGCACCTATTACTACGCGCTGTACGTGCATCCGGTGCGTTCGCCGATGCTGGCCGGGCGCGCGGGCTGGATCCACACGCCGCTCGACGACGACGCGATGCGCGCCGCCGCCGCGTACCTGATCGGCGAGCACGACTTTTCGTCGTTCCGGTCGTCGGAATGCCAGTCGAAGACGCCGGTCAAACACCTGTATCAGATCGACGTGCGGCGCGCGGGGCATTTCATCCATTTCCGCTTCCGCGCCAACGCGTTCCTGCACCACATGGTGCGCAACCTGATGGGCTGCCTCGTCGCGGTGGGGCGCGGCCGCTATCCGGCCGACTGGCTCGCCGACGTGCTGGCCGGGCGCGACCGCAATCTCGCGGCGCCCACGTTCATGGCCGACGGGCTGTACCTCGCCCACGTCGGCTACCCGGCGGAATTCGCCGTCCCGCCCGCGCAGCTCGGCAGCGTGCCGTGGAGCAGCGTCTGGGCGGATCTGGACTCACAAACATGACGGAGCACGCCGTGTCTTCTTCGACTTCCGCCGCGGCTGGCCTGGCGCCGCGCACGCGCATCAAGCTGTGCGGGCTGTCGCGCCCCGAGGACGTGCTGCACGCGGCGGCGCTCGGCGCCGATGCGATCGGCCTCGTGTTCTACCCGAAGAGCCCGCGCGCGGTGTCGATCGCGCAGGCGGCCGAGCTGGCGAGCCTCGCGCCGCCATTCGTCTCGGTGGTCGGGCTGTTCGTGAATGCGACCGAAGCCGAGATCGAAGCCGTCGTGCGCGACGTGCCGCTCACGGTGCTGCAGTTCCACGGCGACGAGACGCCGGAGCGGTGCGACGCACTTGGCCGCGCGGCACGCCTGCCGTGGTTGCGCGCGGTGCGCGTCGGCCCCTCGACGCAGCGTGCCGATTTGGTAGAATCGGCTCTTCATTATTCGAAAGCGCGCGGCCTCCTGTTCGACACCCTGGTGCCGGATTACGGCGGTAGCGGCAAGGTCTTCGATTGGTCTCTTATTCCCGCAGAGCTCGCGCGTCGGGCCGTTTTGAGTGGTGGCTTGAACGCGCAAAACGTCGGTGATGCGATCCGCCAGCTGCGTCCGTTTGCTGTCGATGTCTCGAGTGGCATCGAAGTGGAGGGCGCGAAGGGCGTGAAGGATCACGCCCGGATGGCGGCGTTCGTACGCGCGGTGCGCGCAGCGGACGCCGGGTGATGCAAGCCGGTGCGACCCCCAAAGCGGGCGCACCGACCGATCGAGAGAGACACCATGTACAACCTTCCTGATGATCGCGGCCATTTCGGCCCGTATGGCGGCGTGTTCGTCGCCGAGACGCTGATTCACGCGCTGGACGAACTGCGCGCGGCGTATGAAAAGTTCCAGAACGATCCCGACTTCGTCGCCGAATTCGAGCGCGAGCTGAAGTATTTCGTCGGCCGCCCGTCGCCGATCTATCACGCGCAGCGCTGGAGCGAGATGCTCGGCGGCGCGCAGATCTACCTGAAGCGCGAAGACCTGAACCACACGGGCGCGCACAAGATCAACAACGTGATCGGCCAGGCGCTGCTCGCGAAGCGCATGGGCAAGAAGCGCGTGATCGCGGAAACCGGCGCCGGCCAGCACGGCGTCGCGACCGCGACGATCTGCGCGCGCTTCGGGATGGAGTGCGTCGTCTACATGGGTTCGGAAGACGTGCGCCGGCAGGCCGCCAACGTCTACCGGATGAAGCTGCTCGGCGCGACCGTCGTGCCGGTCGAATCGGGTTCGCGCACGCTGAAGGACGCGCTGAACGAAGCGATGCGCGACTGGGTCACGAACATCGAAAGCACGTTCTACATCATCGGCACGGTCGCGGGCCCGCACCCGTATCCGATGATGGTGCGCGACTTCCAGCGCGTGATTGGCGACGAGTGCAAGGTGCAGATGCCCGAGCTCGCTGGCCGGCAGCCGGACGCGGTGATTGCGTGCGTGGGCGGCGGGTCGAACGCGATGGGCATCTTCTATCCGTACATCGACGATACCTCGGTGCAGCTGATCGGCGTCGAAGCGGCCGGCGACGGCCTCGATACGGGCCATCACGCGGCATCGCTGATCGCCGGCAGCCCGGGCGTGCTGCACGGCAACCGCACGTACCTGCTGCAGGACGACAACGGCCAGATCATCGAGACGCATTCGGTGTCGGCGGGCCTCGACTATCCGGGCGTCGGCCCCGAGCACGCATGGCTGAAGGACAGCGGCCGCGCGCAGTACGTGCCGATCAGCGACGACGAGGCGTTGAAGGCGTTCCACGACTGCTGCCGGATCGAGGGGATCATTCCCGCGCTCGAGTCGAGTCACGCGATCGCGTATGGCGTGAAGCTCGCGCCGACGTTGCCGAAGGACAAGATCCTGCTCGTCAACTTGTCGGGCCGCGGCGACAAGGACATGCACACGGTCGCCGAGCGATCGGGCATCGAGCTCTGACCCCGACCGATGCGTGACCTGATCGAAGAGCCGGGCGGCGGCGCCGCGAGCGAGGCGGAGGCGGTTCAGCCCGCCGCTGCCGTGCCGCGCGCGCTGCCGTCCGGTATCGAGCTGCACAACCGCGATTTCCTGACCCACGCCGCGCACCTGCCGGATGCGTCGATCGACCTGATCGTCGCCGATCCGCCGTACGGGCTCGGCAAGGACTACGGCAACGATTCGGACAAGCGTTCGGGCGACGACTTCCTCGCGTGGACGCGCGAGTGGCTCGACCTCGCGATTCCGAAGCTGAAGCCGAGCGGGTCGATGTACATCTTCTGCACGTGGCAGTACGCGCCGGAAATCTTCAGTTTCCTGAAGACGAAACTCACGATGGTCAACGAGATCATCTGGGACCGGCGCGTGCCGAGCATGGGCGGCACGACGCGCCGTTTCACGTCGGTGCACGACAACATCGGCTTTTTCGCGGTTTCCAAAGCGTATTACTTCGATCTCGATCCGGTCCGCATCCCGTACGACGCCGACACGAAGAAGGCCCGCTCGCGCAAGCTGTTCGAAGGCAGCAAGTGGCTGGAGATGGGCTACAACCCGAAGGACGTCTGGTCGGTCTCGCGCCTGCACCGGCAGCACGCGGAGCGCGTCGATCATCCGACCCAGAAGCCGCTGGAAATCATCGAGCGGATGGTGCTCGCAAGCTGCCCGCCGGGCGGCCGCGTGCTCGATCCGTTCATGGGCAGCGGCACGACCGCGGTGGCCTGCGCACGGCAGGGGCGCGACTTCGTCGGCTACGAGATCAACGAAAGCTATTGTGCGATCGCGCACGAGCGCGTGAGCGCGCTCGCCGCGCCGGCGTGCGCGTGAGTCGCGCCGCCGCGTCGCCGAACGCAACGCATACATCGTATGAGACCGGAGCAAGCGCTGAAGCGCCAGCTCCGGATCGACACAGGAAAATTGCCATGTCCCGTATTCAGCAGACCTTCGCCGCGCTCGCCGAACAAGGCCGTAAGGGCCTGATCCCGTTCATCACGGCCGGCGATCCCGATCCCGCGAAAACCGTCGAATTCATGCACGCGCTCGCCGCAGGCGGCGCGGACGTGATCGAGCTCGGCGTGCCGTTCTCGGACCCGATGGCCGACGGCCCGGTGATCCAGCGCTCGTCGGAACGCGCGCTCGCGCGCGGCGTCACGTTGAAGAGCGTGCTCGCCGACGTGAAGCGTTTCCGCGAAACCGACCCCAAAACCCCCGTCGTGCTGATGGGCTATGCGAACCCGATCGAACGGATGGGTGTCGATGCGTTCGCGGCCGAAGCGCACGCGGCCGGCGTCGACGGCGTGCTGGTGGTCGACTATCCGCCGGAAGAGGCCGGTGTTTTCGCCGAGAAAATGCGCGCCGCGCAGATCGATCCGATCTTCCTGCTGGCGCCCACGTCGACCGACGAGCGCATTGCCGACGTCGGCAAGATCGCGAGCGGCTACGTGTATTACGTGTCGCTCAAGGGCGTGACCGGCGCGGGAAATCTGGATGTTTCGAGCATTGCAGGTAAAATCCCGGCCATCAAGTCGCGCGTGCCGGTTCCGGTGGGCGTCGGCTTCGGTATCCGCGACGCCGAAACGGCGCGCGCGGTGGCCGAAGTGTCGGATGCCGTCGTGATCGGCAGCCGCCTGGTGCAGCTGCTCGAGAGCGCCGCGCCGGAAGGCGCCGCCGCCGCGCTGAAGACTTTCATTGCCGAGCTGCGTGCCGCGCTGGACGGCGCGGGCAAGACGGCGCGATAAACACAACAGGAAGCGGGAACGGGCCGGTCGGCCCGCCCCGCCACGGAACAGGAAACCATACGATGAGCTGGCTCGACAAACTGTTGCCGCCGAAGATCAAGCAGACCGACCCGAAAAGCCGCAAGGGCATTCCGGAAGGCCTGTGGGTCAAGTGCCCGTCCTGCGAGGCCGTTCTCTATCGCAACGACGTGGACGCCAACCTGCACGTGTGCCCGAAGTGCGATCACCACATGCGCATCGGTGCACGCGAGCGCCTCGACGGGCTGCTCGATCCGGAAGGCCGCTATGAAATCGGCCAGGAAATCGTGCCGGTCGACACGCTGAAGTTCAAGGACAGCCGCAAGTACCCCGATCGTCTGAAGGAAGCGATGGACGAAACCGGCGAGACCGACGCGATGGTCGTGATGGGCGGGGCGATCCACACGCTGCCCGTCGTCGCGGCCTGTTTCGAGTTCTCGTTCATGGGCGGCTCGATGGGCTCGGTCGTCGGCGAACGCTTCGCGCGCGGCGCGCAGAACGCGCTGGAGCAGCACGTGCCGTTCATCTGCTTCACGGCATCGGGCGGCGCGCGGATGCAGGAAAGCCTGCTGTCGCTGATGCAGATGGCCAAGACCACCGCGATGCTGACCAAGCTGGCCGAGGCGAAGCTGCCGTTCATCTCGGTGCTGACCGACCCGACGATGGGTGGCGTGTCGGCGAGCTTCGCATTCCTCGGCGACGTCGTGATCGCCGAGCCGAAGGCGCTGATCGGCTTCGCCGGCCCGCGCGTGATCGAGCAGACGGTCCGCGAGAAACTGCCGGAAGGTTTCCAGCGCGCCGAATTCCTGCTGAAGACCGGCGCGATCGACATGATCGTCGATCGTCGCAAGATGCGCGACGAGATCGCGCAGTTGCTCGCGCTGCTGCAGCGACAGCCGGCCGACGCGCTGGCCTGACCGGCGCAAGGTTGTGACTCCGCGCGTCGCCTGGCTCCAGCGTCAGGCGGCGCGCTTCGTTTTTTTGGCGTAGTGGCGGTACCGATCCAGATTTGATCCGATGAGCACTTTTCCCACTCTCGACGCGTGGCTTTCGCATCTCGAACGCGCGCACCCGGTCGGCATCGACATGGGCCTGACCCGCATCGGGCAGGTCAAGGCGGCGCTGCAGCTCGAATTCGCGTGCCCGGTGATCACCGTCGGCGGCACGAACGGCAAGGGCTCGACCTGCGCATTCCTCGAGACGATCCTCGTGCGCGCGGGCTACAAGGTCGGCTGCCACACGTCGCCGCACCTGCTCGAATTCAACGAGCGCGCGCGCGTGAACGGACAGAACGTGACCGATGACGAACTGCTGCCGCACTTCGAGGCCGTCGAAGCCGCGCGCACGTCGCTGGCCGGGCCCGTGTCGCTCACGTATTTCGAATTCACGACGCTCGCGATCCTGCATCTGTTCGCGGCGCGCGGGCTCGACGCGGTGATTCTCGAAGTCGGCCTCGGCGGCCGGCTCGATGCGGTCAACATCATCGATACCGATTGTGCGATCGTCACGAGCATCGACATCGACCATACCGAATACCTTGGCGACACGCGCGAGAAGATCGCGTTCGAGAAGGCCGGGATCTTCCGCGCCGGCAAGCCGGCGATCTGCGGCGATCCGGCCGCGCCGCAGACGCTGATCGACCACGCCGAAGCGATCGGCGCCGACCTGTGGCTTGTCGGCCGCGATTTCCGCTACGAGGCGCAAGCGGGCGCCGAGCGCCAGCAATGGAGCTACCTCGGCCGCGAGAAGCGCTATCCGGCGCTCGCGTATCCGGCGCTGCGCGGCGCGAATCAGCTGATCAATGCGTCGGCCGCGCTCGCCGCGCTCGAGGCGCTGCGTCCGGTGCTGCCGGTGTCCGCGCAGGACATCCGGCTCGGACTGGCGAACGTCGAGCTGCCGGGGCGCTTCCAGGTGCTGCCCGGCAAGCCGGCGATCGTGCTCGACGTCGCGCACAACCCGCATGCGTCGGCCGTGCTCGAGCAGAACCTTGGCAACATGGGCTTCTTCCCGTACACGTACGCGGTGTTCGGCGCGATGCACGACAAGGACATCGACGGCGTGCTGCAGCACCTGAAGGGCGAGATCGACCACTGGTGCGTGACCGACCTGCCGCTGCCGCGCGCGGCCTCCGCGGAGCAGCTCGAAGCCGCGCTGCGCAAGGCTGGCGTGGAGGAGGGGCCCGATTCGAGCGTGACGCGCTACGCGTCGCCTGCGGAAGCGTTTCGCGATGCACTAAAAAGAGCATCCGAGAATGATAGAATCGTGGTTTTCGGCAGTTTCCATACGGTTGCCGGCGTGCTGGCCTACCGTAAATCGCAGCAACACTGACTGACGGGCAGTTTCGGACTCAGCCATTCATGGGAATTTTCTCGTTCGGCAAAAAAGACGACGACGCGCCCCCGCGGCGCGGCGGTCGCACCGGGGCCTCCCGGAACGTGCGCACGGAGCGCACTGAACGCGTCGAGCGGCGCCCGCGCCGCACCGAGCGTCCGGAATCGGACGCACTGCTCCTCGATCCGACCCTTCCAGAAAAGCAACGCGCACGCCGGCGCCTCGTGGGCGCGATCGCGCTCGTCGTGGCCGCGGTGATCGTGCTGCCGATGGTGCTCGACTCGCACCCGAAGCCGGTCACGGACGACATCGCGATCGACATCCCGAACCGGCCCGCGCACCAGGCGGTCGCGCCGCGCGACGACGATGTGTCCGACGTGCAGGCCGGCGTCGCCCACGACGAACCGCCGGCATCCGACACGACCGTTGCGGCCGCACCGGCCCCTGCGCCGAAGGATGCCGCCAAGCCGGCCGCGAAACCCGATACGACCACCACGGCGAGCGTGACGCCGCCGAAGCCCGCGCCGAAGCCGGCCGCCCCCGCGGCGAAACCGGCCGCGCCGAAGCCTGCGCCCGCAACCGTCGCGAATGCCGGCGCCGCGAGCCCGGACAGCGGCGACGCATCGTCGCCGGCATCGCCGGCTGGTGCGCGCTTCGCGGTGCAGCTCGGCTCGTTCAAGGACGACGCGACGGCCCGTTCGTGGGCGACCAAATTGAAATCGGCGGGTGTGCCCGCATATGTCGAGCATCGCAAGCAGGCGGACGGCAGCACGGCTACACTGTTGCGTGCCGGCCCGTTCGCGGATCGATCGGCGGCTTCCGCCGCGATCGCGAAGGTGCGCGAAGCCGGTCTGACGCAGTAATGCCACGATGCTGACGGCTTTCGACTACGCTGTATTGGCGGTGATCGTGTTGTCGGCGCTGCGCGGCGCATGGCGCGGCTTCGTGTCCGAGATTTTCGGGCTGATCGGCTGGATCGCGGCGATCGTGATCGCGGGCCGCTACGTCGGGCTGGTCGTACCGTACATCCCGGCGAACTGGCCGGGCGGCGCGCTGACGCAGTGGGTGATCGCCTTCGCGTTAGTCGTGATCGGCGTCGTGCTGGTCGCCGGCGTGGCGAACGCGCTGCTGTCGCGGATCGCGCAGGCGAGTGGCCTGGGCGGCGTCGACCGCTCGCTGGGCATGATGTTCGGGCTCGTCCGCGGCTGCGTGCTGGTGGTGCTGCTGGTCGCGGCGGCCGGGCTGACCGAACTGCCCAAACAGGATTTCTGGCGCAATGCGCTATTGCGTCCTTTTGCCGAACAGGGCGTGCACGAGCTGAAGCAGCTCCTGCCCGACGGCATGGCCCAGTACGTACGCGTGTGACGACGCGGCCGGGCAGGACGGAACCGATTTTGTCATTCTGAAGGACATGCCATGTGCGGCATCGTAGGTGTTATCTCCCAATCCCCGGTCAATCAGCTGATCTATGACAGCCTGCTGCTGCTGCAGCATCGCGGTCAGGACGCGGCGGGCATTGCGACGGCGGACGGCAGCAATTTCCACATGTACAAGGCGAACGGCATGGTGCGCGACGTGTTCCGCACGCGCAACATGCGCAGCCTGCCCGGCACCTACGGCATCGGCCAGGTGCGCTACCCGACGGCCGGCTCGGCGTCGAGCGAGGCCGAGGCGCAGCCGTTCTACGTGAACGCGCCGTTCGGGATCATCCTCGCGCACAACGGCAACCTGACGAACTGGCAGCAACTGAAGGACGAGATGTTCCGGATCGACCGCCGGCACATCAACACCAATTCCGACAGCGAAGTGCTGCTGAACGTGTTCGCGCACGAGCTGCAACTGTCGACCACGGGCCTCGAGCTCGATCCGGCGTCGGTGTTCAAGGCGGTGTCGGGCGTGCATCGCCGCCTGCAGGGTTCGTACGCGATCGTGTCGCTGATCGCCGGCTACGGCCTGCTCGCGTTCCGCGACCCGTTCGGCATCCGTCCGCTCTGCATCGGCAAGCTCGAAACCGAGCACGGCACCGAATGGATGGTCGCGTCGGAGTCGGTGGCGGTCGAAGGCATCGGTTTCGAATTCGTGCGCGACCTGGAGCCGGGCGAAGCGATCTTCATCGACAAGGCCGGCAACTTCCACAGCCAGCAGTGCGCGGAGAACCCGACGCTGAATCCGTGCATGTTCGAATACGTGTATCTGGCCCGTCCGGATTCGTGTCTCGACGGCGTGCCGGTCTACAACGTGCGCCTGCGCATGGGCGACTATCTCGCCGAGAAGATCAAGCGCGAGCTGCCGAACGTGCCGATCGACGTCGTGATGCCGATTCCCGATTCGTCGCGCCCGGCCGCGATGCAGGTCGCCGCGAAGCTCGGCGTCGAGTATCGCGAAGGCTTCTTCAAGAACCGCTACGTCGGCCGGACCTTCATCATGCCGGGGCAGGCCGTGCGCAAGAAGTCGGTGCGCCAGAAGCTCAACGCGATGAGCATCGAGTTCAAGGACAAGCACGTGCTGATCGTCGACGATTCGATCGTGCGCGGCACGACCTCGCATGAAATCGTGCAGATGGCGCGCGATGCGGGCGCGAAGTCGGTGATCTTCGCGTCGGCGGCGCCGCCCGTGAAGTTCCCGAACGTGTACGGCATCGACATGCCGACGCGTGGCGAGCTCGTCGCGCACGGCCGCACCGACGAGGAAGTCGCGAAGATCATCGGCGCCGACCACCTGATCTATCAGGACGTCGACGATCTGCGCCGCGCGGTGCGCGACATCAACCAGAAGCTCGAGCGCTTCGAGGCGTCGTGTTTCGACGGCAACTACATCACCGGCGACGTGACGCCCGAGTATCTCGATGCGATCGAGCGCGCGCGCCTCACGCCGGCGTCGCAGGCCGATCGCGATACGGCCGGCGATACCGAGCGTTCGCAGATGAACCTGCAGCTGTCGGTCGAGTAACGCCGGCGCACGCTTCGATCGAGGCGTGATAGGATGTGGCCTTGCGTCGATTTGATATCAGCTTGCGGACGCGGGGCAACTTCCCAAAACAGCTAAAGCGAAGGCCGGCGGCAGCCGGCCCGAGTCGATCGCTGTCGTACCGCACCGAAGCCCGCTGATGCCGACGCATAGCGGGCTTTTTGTTTTTGGCCTGGGTTTTGACCGGGTCCGCGCCTCATGAACGACCGTCGGCGCGGCCATCGAATACGGAAAACGGAACATGGACGACTCCCTCAACTTCGACACGCTTGCCGTGCGCGCGGGCACGCAGCGCAGCGACTTCAACGAGCATTCGGAAGCGCTGTTCCTCACGTCGAGCTTCTGCTTCTCGAGCGCGGCCGACGCGGCCGAGCGCTTCGCGAATTCGGAAGACTATTTCACCTACTCGCGCTTCACGAATCCGACCGTCACCATGTTCCAGGAGCGTCTCGCGGCGCTCGAGGGCGGCGAGGCGTGCATCGCGACGGCGTCGGGCATGGCCGCGATCATGTCGGTCGTGATGTCCGCGCTGCAGGCGGGCGACCATCTCGTCAGCTCGCGCAGCCTGTTCGGCTCGACGCTCGGGATGTTCTCGCAGATCTTCAGCAAGTTCGGGATCACGACGACCTTCGTCGACCCGACGGACTTGAACGCATGGCAGGAAGCCGTGCGGCCGGAAACGAAGATGTTCTTCCTCGAGACGCCGTCGAACCCGTTGACCGAACTCGCCGACATCGAGGCGATCGGCAAGATCGCGAAGGCCGCGAACGCGCTGTTCGTCGTCGACAACTGTTTCTGCAGCCCGGTGCTGCAGCAGCCGCTGAAGCTCGGCGCGGATGTCGTGATGCATTCGGCGACGAAATTCCTCGACGGTCAGGGCCGCGTGCTCGGCGGCGCGCTGGTCGGCTCGAAGGAATTCATCATGGGCAAGGTGTTCCCGTTCGTGCGCAGCGCGGGCCCGACGCTGTCGGCGTTCAACGCGTGGGTGCTGCTGAAGGGGATGGAGACGCTGTCGCTGCGCGTCGAGAAGCAATCGGCGAACGCGCTGGAGATCGCGCGCTGGCTCGACGCGCATCCGGCCGTCGCGCGCGTGTTCTATCCGGGGCTCGAATCGCATCCGCAGCATGAACTCGCGAAGCGCCAGCAGAAGGCGGGCGGCGCGATCGTGTCGTTCGAACTGAAGGGCGACACGCCCGAGCAGCAGCGCGCGAACGCGTGGCGCGTGATCGACGGCACGAAGCTGGTGTCGATCACCGGCAACCTCGGCGATACGCGCACGACGATCACGCATCCGGCGACCACGACGCACGGCCGCATCACGCCGGAAGCGCGCGCCGCGGCGGGGATCACCGAGGGGCTGATCCGCCTGGCGGTCGGCCTCGAGCATGCGGGCGACATTCGCAACGATTTGGCGCGCGGCCTGGACGGCTGAGTGACGCAGCGGTTTTCGGACCGGCATCAATGAAAACGGGCCGCTCGTGAGAGCGGCCCGTCGTCGTTGTGCGCCCAGCATGGGCGTACTCCTGCGGGTGCAAGTCCCGCCATAAGCTGGTCACAGCGAATGAAGTGAAGCGCAACTGCATGAGGGCGACCGAATGTGGAGAGGAAGCGTGGAGCGTAAATCGTGAGCCGATGGACAAGAACTGCATAGAAGGCGCTGCCGTGCAGGGCGAGCGGGCAACGCACCGCGAAGCTCTCGTGACCAAGGCGAAGCAGCGTAAATGCGGCGGTTGTGCGATGAAGGAGTGCGCTCTTACCTGGGGAGATCTCGCCTTATGCCTGAAAGGGCGACGGCATTGAGCCGGAGCGAGAAGTCATACATGGACGCCCCCGTTTTGCCAGGTTCGCGGTGAGTGACGGTTCGAAGGCATCGATTGCAGCCATACATCCGGACTTTGATGTCAGGCGTACGCCTGCTGTCCCTGATGGAATACGCTGGCCAGCTCCTCAATCAGCAGATCGCACTTGAGGTGCTCTGACTTCTATGGGTTTTGCCGGCCACGGTCTGACCTGTCTCGCCATCACTGCATTGCTTGCCTGAGCAATCGGGTGGTTTGTCGCTCCTAAAGTTTGTCGCAGCGGTCTTGTTCGACTGCAAGCCGACCGGGTTATGCGACTGCCGCGGCAGTCGCATAACCCGGTCGG
>FTHQ01000032.1_pt1 | contig 13782 bp, 14 predicted proteins | sample 1641001 | NCBI WGS metagenome assembly FTHQ01 (sample SAMEA3914872, study PRJEB12502) | metagenome | biome: forest; material: soil | place: Canada | collected 2011-07-03 | depth 0.3 m | reverse complement strand
ACCGGCGATGGCGCCGGCGTCGGCGCCTGCCGCGCAGCGTGTCGAGCCGGTCGTCGGCCGCCCCGTGGCGCCGGCCGGATCGTCGCCGGCCTCGTCCGGTTCCCGCGCATCGTCGGGCGGCGGCGTCGCCCTCGACGAACGCCCGCCGATGCAGGATTGACCGGCGATGCGTCGCGCGTGCCGCCTGCCGCCCGACGCCGCTGTCCATGCTTTTGACGCAGCGCTCGATGCGCTGCTTTTCTTATTCTCTTCATCCCGTCCGCAGCCATGCACGACAAAATCCTGATTCTCGACTTCGGTTCGCAAGTCACCCAACTGATTGCACGGCGCGTGCGTGAAGCGCACGTCTACTGCGAAATCCATCCGAACGACGTGTCCGACGACTTCGTCCGCGAGTTCGCGCCGAAGGCGGTGATCTTGTCGGGCAGCCACGCGAGCACGTACGAAGACCACCAACTGCGCGCGCCGCAGGCCGTATGGGATCTCGGCGTGCCGGTGCTCGGCATCTGCTACGGCATGCAGACGATGGCCGTGCAGCTCGGCGGCAAGGTCGAGTGGAGCGACCATCGCGAATTCGGCTATGCGGAAATGCGTGCGCACGGCCATACGCGCCTGCTCGACGACATCGAGGATTTCACGACGGCCGAAGGCCACGGGATGCTGAAAGTCTGGATGAGCCACGGCGACAAGGTTGCCGAGCTGCCGCCGGGCTTCGCGCTGATGGCGTCGACGCCGAGCTGCCCGATCGCCGGCATGGCCGACGAGGCGCGCGGCTACTACGCGGTGCAGTTCCACCCGGAAGTCACGCACACCGTGAAGGGCCGCCAGATCATCGAACGCTTCGTGCTGCAGATCGCCGGCGCGAAGCCCGACTGGATCATGAAGAACCACATCGAGGAAGCCGTCGCGAAGATTCGCGAGCAGGTCGGTGACGAGGAAGTGATTCTCGGCCTGTCGGGCGGCGTCGATTCGAGCGTCGCGGCCGCGCTGATCCATCGCGCGATCGGCGATCAGCTGACCTGCGTGTTCGTCGACCACGGCCTGCTGCGCCTGAACGAAGGCAAGATGGTGCTCGACATGTTCGAGGGCCGCCTGCATGCGAAGGTCGTGCACGTCGATGCATCCGACCAGTTCCTCGGCCATCTGGCCGGCGTGACCGATCCGGAAGCGAAGCGCAAGATCATCGGCCGCGAGTTCGTCGAGGTGTTCCAGGCCGAGGCGAAGAAGCTGTCGAAGGCGAAGTGGCTCGCGCAGGGCACGATCTACCCGGATGTGGTCGAATCGGGCGGCACCAAGACGAAGAAGGCGACGACGATCAAGAGCCACCACAACGTCGGCGGCCTGCCGGAAACGCTCGGCTTGAAGCTGCTCGAGCCGCTGCGCGACCTGTTCAAGGACGAAGTGCGCGAGCTGGGCGTCGCGCTCGGCCTGCCGCCGGAGATGGTATACCGCCATCCGTTCCCGGGCCCGGGCCTCGGCGTGCGGATTCTCGGCGAAGTGAAGCGCGAGTACGCGGACCTGCTGCGCCGCGCGGACGCGATCTTCATCGAGGAACTGCGCGGCACGACGGCAACCGCGCAGGATGCGGCTGCCGGCCTGTGCGGCGAGGCCGACGTCGGCAAGAGCTGGTACGACCTGACGAGCCAGGCGTTCGCGGTGTTTCTGCCGGTCAAGTCGGTCGGCGTGATGGGCGATGGCCGGACGTACGACTATGTGACGTCGCTGCGTGCGGTGCAGACGACCGACTTCATGACCGCACACTGGGCGCACCTGCCGTACGCGCTGCTCGGCCGCGCGTCGAACCGGATCATCAACGAAGTGCGCGGGATCAATCGTGTGGTGTACGACATCTCGGGGAAGCCGCCGGCGACGATCGAGTGGGAATAAGCTTTCCGGCCGAAGCGGCATCGGTCTCGCCTGCGTTGTTGCGCGTCGTTTGATGTCGCGATAATTCGCAAGCGGGCTGCCGGTTCGGTTGGCGTGCTGCCCCGGTTCACGCGTGGGCAAGAAGCGGCCTGGCGATTGCCAGGCCGTTTTGCGTTAACGCGCGAAGTCGGTCAAGAAGCGCCGTGTTCGCAGTCCCGGACCGGATTCATCACGCACACGCCCGCCCGAGCGACCGCAAGTACATCGGCACCTTCGCCTTGGTCGTCGCCTGAACCCGCGACATCAGCGCGTGATCGATCCGATCCAGCCCATAAGTCCGGGAAATATCCTGCTGCAACCGGCACCACAGATGCCCAGCCATCTCGGCATCGACCATCGCACGGTGCGCACGGCCCGATTGCGGCAGCCGCAGCATCTCGATCAGGCTCGACAGGCGGTGACTCCGGGCGTCCGGGTAGATCCGTCTCGCCACCAGCATCGTGCACGCAAACGCATGGTCGGCCGACATGCCGAGCAGCCCCAGTTCCGACTGCCAGAAGCGCTTGTCGAAACCGGCGTTGTGGGCCACGACCGCATGCTTGCCGACGAACGCGGCCGCTTCCTTCATGACTTCGGACGCGGGTGGCGCCGCCGCGATCATGTCGTTCGTGATGCCGGTGAGCGCAACGACATCGGACGGGATGCGTCGGCCGGCATTCATCAAACTCTGGAAACGGTCGACGACTTCCCCGTCGCGCAGCAGGATGACGGCAATTTCGGTCGCACGGTCGCCCAGATTCGGCGACAGGCCGGTGGTTTCGAAGTCCAGTACCGCGACGGTTTGCATGATTGAATTCGGGGGCGTCATCAGAGGGTGTCGAGTTTGGCCCGAGAGGGTAGCATCTTCGGGCGTGCGAACGGCGGATTCGTGGAGCGGCGAGCGGGCCGGCTGCCGATTGACGATAATGAAATCTCGCTCCAGGCCAGTCGGACATGTTGCCGTGACTCAACTGACGCTACCCGGATTCGATGCGCCGCCGCCGGTTCCCGTGCACCGCTTCTTTTTCGCCGTGATGCCGGATACGGCCACGGCCGCACGCATTGCCGGCATAGCCAAAAGCATGCAGCAGAAGAAGGACCGCCCGGTGAGCACCGAGCGTCTGCACATCACGCTGGGCTCGCTAGGCGACTTCGCTTACGTGCCGGACGCTGCGCTTGCACGGGCCCGCACGGTCGCGGACCGCGTGGATGGGCCGTCTTTCTCCGTGAGGTTCGACAAGATCATCAGCTTCAACGGGCGGCCCGGTCATCAGCCGCTGGTGCTGACGGGGCGGAACGGTCTGGAAGACTTGATCGACTTTCGACGGCAGTTGCGAGATGCATTGAAACGGGTAGGCGTACCTGTTTTTCCCTCGGGTTTCACCCCGCACGTGACGCTGCTGTATGGCCCGCAGCGGCCCGATGAGTATCGGATCGAGCCGATTACCTGGACCGTGTTCGACTTCGTCCTGGTCGATAGCTGGCTCGGCAAGTCGCACTACGACGTGTTGGGGCGCTGGCCGCTGGCAACCGGCCGCTCCCCGGGGTGATCGCGATGTCGTAAGGGCGGTGCCGTTTCAGCGCATCCGGACCGGGCGGTGCCGCGTTCCGTGCTCGCCCGGACTCCAGCTCAGTCCCGACCACCCCCGCGATAACGAAGATGAAGCAGCGGATAAGGCCGCCCCTGTCCATCGAGTTCCGATCGCCCGCAGCGCTCGAATCCGAGGCGCTCATAAAATCCCGCTGCCGCTTGGTTCTGTTCGTTGACGTCGGTCGACAGGTCGGGATGGCGCTTGAGCGCTTCTTCGACCAGCCATCGCCCGACTCCCGCACCATGGTGGCCAGGATCGACGAATAGCGCTTCCATGTGGCTGCCGTCGAGCAGCATGAAGCCGATCGGGCGATCGGTCTCGTCGACGGCCAGATCGAGCGGCGCGCCGGGCAGGAACGCGACGACTTCGGATTCGATCGAACGACGATCGTCGTCGCTCAGGAAGTGATGCGTGGCATCGACGGCATGGCGCCAGATATCCAGCACGCGTGTGCCGTCGGCCTTGGTGGATTGTCGAATGCTGATCATGTTTGATATGTGATGATCCGGTGCTCGACCGGTAGCCGGCGCCGTGGTGAATCGAACGCGTCGCGCGCACGGTGATGCGCAAGCGACAGCGGTGTGTCAGGCGGATGGCGGACGCGCGTCGTCCAGCGCCGCCGCCCGCTCGATCGCCCGTCGCGCGACGTCGCGCACACCGGCGCTCATCGGCAAATCGTCGCGGTCGAGTGCGTCGACGTCGAACCAGCGTGCGTCGAGCGCATCGTCGCCGGCGGCGGGCGTGCCGCGCAACCATCGGCACAGCACCGCGACCATGATGAAATGCTGGCGCACGGCGCCGTGTGCATCGTAATCGAACGCGTCCAGCGCGGTAAAGGCGTCGAGCGCTTCCACATCGATCGTCGTCTCTTCCGCGATCTCGCGCACGACCGCATCCGCAAGCGGCTCGCCCGGCTCGATCTTGCCGCCGGGGAAGCCCCAGCAGCCTGCATCGGGGGGATTCGCGCGGCGCACGAGCAACACGTCGCGTTCGCGCAGCACGATGCCGATCACGGCCGGGACGGGGCGCAAGGGTGTAGCGTTGCCGGTGGCGGAGGTGGCGGTGGCGGACATGGCCGTGCCTACTCGTCGGCGCAAACGAACGCGGGGGCGTGTACGCGGCTCATCGCACGTCCCTAGTACGCTGTTCGATCGCGCGGATCACGGCGACCATGTCGGCCGCGCCGTGTCCGGCCCGCTCGGTTTCGCCGTACAGTGCGTGGCAAATGTCGAGCAGCGGCGACGCGATGCCGATGCCGCGCGCGGATTCGGCGACGAGGCGCGCATTCTTCAGCACGTCGGTGATCGCGGCCTGCACCGAGAAATCTGCCGCGACGAGCTTGCCGAGCTTCACGCGCGACACGTCGCTCGCCATCGGGCCGGCATTCAGCACGTCGGCGAAGCGCGCGAGATCGATACCGTGGCGTTGCGCGAAGTGCGTGGCTTCGGTGAGACCGGTGACCATCGTGATCAGGAACAGGTTGACGGCGAGCTTCATCGTCAGCGCCGACGGTACGTCGCCGCACACGAAGCTGTCGCGGCACAGCGGCTTCACGAGCGCGCGGACGGCCTCGACGTCGTCCGGCGCGCCGGCCAGCATCACGACGAGCTGACCGGCTTCGGCCGGCTTGCGCGAGCCCGATACGGGCGCCTCGACGTAGCGGCCGGACGCGGCGGCGATTTCGTCGGCGAGCGCGCGGGAATAGTCCGGCGCATTCGTGCCCATGTTGACGATCGTGTGCGCGCCGACCCGGGCGGCAAAAGCGCGCGTGCCGCGTGCGAGGGCGGCATCGATTGCCGCATCGTTCGCGAGCATCAGGATCACGGTGCGGCAGGATGCGAATACGTCGTCGATGTCGTCGGCCACGCGTGCGCCGGCGTCGCGCAGCGCATCGTCGCTGCCGTGCGAACGGCTCCACACGACGAGCGGCGTGCCGGCCCGCGCGAGATTGAGCGCCATCGGCGTGCCCATCACGCCAAGGCCGATGAATCCGACTGCGGTTTGCATGGTGCGGCTCCCACGGTAGGTGGCGACGATCGTGGGCGTCAGTATCGCAGCGTTTTCGCATGCCTGCCATCCGGCTCGCGCGAGCGCGCAAGCCGCGTCGTCGTCGCTACGCGAGGTCCGCCAGGTACGGCCACGGATAAATGCCGCGGGCATGGCCGTCGCCGAACAGGAAGCGGATACCGTAGCCGAGCGCTTCCACGCCGTCGAGCGTCAGGTCGGGCCGCGCGTCGACGTGGCCGCCGTCGAGCCGGATCTTTCGGCATTCCGCGCATGGGCAACCGCCGCGCAATTGCGCATAGTCGATACGTTGCGACGCGCCGTCGGACCAGCGCAGCGTCAGTGTGCGCGCCGGGTGATCGAGTGCGATTTCGATCGGCGCGATCATCGCGACGCCTCGTCGATCTGGCCGATCGCTATCCGCACGGCCTTGCGGACTTCGGGGTCGCGATCGTCGAGCGCAGCGCTCAGCGCGGGCAGCGTTGCACGGTCGCGCAGTTCGCCGAGCGCAAGCGCGGCTTCCTTGCGCAGGTTGCTGATCGCATGCGAGAGCAGCGCGACGACGGCCGGCGCCGCAGCCGCATCGCGCAATTGCCCGAGTGCGCGCGCGGCGCGCAGGCGCACCTGCCAGTAGTCGTCGTCGAGCGCGGCGACGAGCGGCTCGCGTGCGGTCGCGATGCGCAGCTTGCCGAGCGTGGTCGCCGCTTCCTCGCGCACCTGCCATTCGGCGTCACGCAGCGCCGCGAGCAACGCGGTGACGACGGCGGCGTCGCCCGGCGCCGCAAACCCAATTGCGCCGACCGCGGCGCGCCGCACGTTCGCATCGGCGTCCGTGGTCGCGATGCGGGCGAGCGGCGCCAGCGCGCGGCCGTCCTTGAGCCAGCCGAGCACGACGACCGCCTCGGCGCGTACGGCCGCGGTGCACGCGTCGAGCGCACGCAGCGCGGGCGCGAACGCGCCGGGGTCGCGCAACTCGCGCAAGCCGCGCAGCACGGCGCCGCGTACGAACGGCTCGGGCCGGTCGGCCCATCGGCACAGCACGGCGCCCGATGCCGCGTCCTTCAGTTCGGACAGGCTTTGCGCGGCCGTCGCGCGCACGCTGTCGTCCGGATCGAGCAGCGCGTGGCACAGCGCGTCGACGACATCGGGCTGCTCCCACGCGTCGAGCACGCGCGCGGCCTCGCTGCGCACGTCGGCGGACGGGTCGTCACGCAGCGCCGCGACGAACGACGGCACGAGTTCGGGCGCCTCGAGATCGGCGAGTTCGAGCAGCGCGATGCGGCGCACCGATGCGTCGCCTGCGGCGAGGCGCGCGACGAGCGCGGCATGATCGGCGGCCGGCACGCCGGGCAGCGGGAAAGCGGAAGAAGAAGCGGTCATGGAAAAAAGTCGGTACGGTGAATGGGCAGGCACGGGCTCAGGCGGCGTCGCGCAGCAGCGCGAGGCAGCGGCGCTTGATCTCGACGAACGCGGGCTCGGTCGTGCTGTCGTCGGTGCGGGGCCGCGCGAGCGGCACGCGGATGTCGGCGACGATGCGTGCGGGCCGCGGCGACAGCATCAGGATGCGGTCGCCGAGAAACAGCGCTTCCTCGATGTCGTGCGTGACGAACAGCACGGTCGTGCCGATGCGCGACCAGATATCGAGCAGCAGCGTCTGCATCATCCGGCGCGTCTGCGCGTCGAGCGCACCGAACGGTTCGTCCATCAGCAGCACGCGCGGCCGGTTGATCAGCACGCGGGCGATCTCGACGCGCTGCTGCATGCCGCCGGACAACTGCGAAGGGTAGTGCGCGCCGAAGCCGCCGAGCCCGACGAGTTCGAGCAGCTCGGCCGCCTCGCGGCGGCGCTCGTGCGCGGGCACGCCCTTCATCTTCAGGCCGAACGCGACGTTGTCGATCACGCGCTTCCACGGAAACAACGTGTGCTGCTGGAACACGAGCCCGCGATCGGGATGCGGGCGGTCGACCGGTTCGCCATCGACGACGATCTCGCCGTGCGTGGCCGCGACGTGGCCGGCGAGCGCGCCGAGCAGCGTCGATTTTCCGCAGCCGGACGGCCCGAGCACGCAGACGAATTCGCCGGGCGCGATATCGACGTCGAGCGCATCGAGCGCCGCGAAGCGCGCATGAGGCGGGCCGAGTTCGATCGTCAGCGCACGCACGCCGACACGGCCGGGAGCGGGTGCGGTAATCTCGGCGGTGCTCATGACCGGCCTCCACGCGGCGCGTACCACGGCGTGAGCACCGCGCCGATCCGCTTGACGAGCAGGCTGCTGCCCATCCCGAGCAGGCCGATCAGCGCCATGCCGACCACGATGTCCGGGTAGTTCTGCAGCGTATAGGACTCCCATGTGAAATAGCCGATGCCGTACTGGCCCGCGATCATCTCGGCCGTGACCAGGCAGAACCACGCGGTGCCCATCCCGATCGACAGGCCGGTGAAGATCGACGGCGCGGCGCCGGGCAGGATCACTTCCGCATAGAGCGCGAGGCCGCGCGTGCCGAGGCTGCGCGCGGTCGCGACGAGCCGCGGGTCGACGGCTTCGGCGCCGTGCACGGTATTGAGCAGGATCGGGAACAGCGCGCCGACGAACGTGATGAACATCATGCTCAGCTCGGACGATGGAAACATCAGGATCGCGAGCGGAATCCACGCGACGGCCGGAATCGGCCGCAGCATCTCGAGCGGCGGCAGCAGCGTGTCCTCGAGCGCGCGATAGCGGCCGATCGCGAGCCCGAGGCCGATGCCGGCGAACGCCGCCGCGACGAAGCCGGCCAGCACGCGCGTGATGCTCGCGAACAGATGCATCGGCAGCTTCGGCGATTGCAGGAACGAGGCCAGCGCGGGGCCCACGTCGGCCGGCGCGGGCACGTTCGCGAACGTGACGATGCCGAGCGACAGCCGCCAGTGGACGGCCGCCTGCCACAGCGCGATGCAGGCGGCGAGCGATGCGATGCGCCACACGCGGCGGCGCATCGGTGTCGGGCGGCGGCGCGCGGCGGAATGCGGCGAGCGGGCGTCGGCGGCGCGCGGTGCGTCGGCGTGACGGCGTTTGACGAGGTCGAGGGTGGCAGCCATGCGGAAGTCCGGTGTCGACGAATGGAAAGAGAAGGGCGCGATGCTCAGCGCGCGGCGAGCGCCTGTGCGGTGACGGTCTTCGCGGCCGCGTAGTCGACCACCGCGCCCGATACCTGCTGCGCGTACGCATCGGCGCCCGACTTCAGCAGGAACGCGGTCAGCACGCCGTGTGCGTCCTTCACGTACCACGCCTGGTCGGCGAACAGCTTCAGGCCGCTGCCGTGGTCGTGCACGAACACCGCGCGCACCTTCGCGGACGGGCCGAGCTTGCCGAGCGCCGCAAAGGCGGCCGCGGGGCTCGCATAGTGGCGCACGGCTTCGTCGCCGGCGAGCCAGACCTGTGCGACGTCGTTGAAATCGCGGATCGGCTTGCCGGTCGACGCATCGTTCGCGACGAGCGGCTGCTTGCCGTAGTGTTTCAGCGCCGCGTCGTAGTCGAGCCCGGACGCCTTGAACGCCGCGCGGATATAGCGATCGTCGACGAACGTCGCGGGGTCGGGCGCGGAGTCGGTCTTCTTCAGCAGCTTCAGCGTATCGACCGCCGTCGCGACCGCTTTCCGGTATTCGGGCTTCCACGTCAGGTCGCGGGTCTGGATGCCGAGCGGCCCGTGATACAGGTAGTCGACCGGCGCCTCGATGCCGGTGACTTTCTCGATCAGCAGGCTGTACTTTTCGGGATTCTGCGCGAGCAGGCGGTTCGCTTCGATCGCGGCGCGCAGATAGGCCACGACGATTTCTGGATAGCGCTGCGCGTAATCCGCGTCGACGAGCGCGCCATGGAAAGTCGGCGCGTGGGTCTGCGCGCCGTCGTAGACCTTGCGCGCGATGCCGCGGTACGGGAACAGGTCGGCGAACGGCACGAAATCCGCATGCGCGTCGATCTTGTTCGCCTTCAGCGCGCTGCCGGCCACTTCCGGCGCCTGCGTGACGATGTTCACGTCGGTGTCGGGGTTCCAGCCCTGGGCCTTGATCGCGCGCAGCAGCATGCCGTGCGCGGTCGACGCGAACGGCACCGAGATCGTCTTGCCCTTCAGGTCGGCCAGCCCGCGCACCGTCGAATTCGTCGGCACGACGATCCCGTTGCCGCTGCCGTCGATGCTGCCGTCGAGCACCGTGATGAACACGCTCTTGCGGCCGGCCTTGCGAAACGCCGCGCCGTTCAGCGCGCCGGGGAAATCGGCCATCGCGCCGAAGTCGAGCTTGCCGGCGACCATCTCGTTGGTCAGCGGCGCGCCGGACGTGAAGTCCTTCCACTGCACGTCGTACTTCACGTCCTGGTACTTGCCGGTGCGCGGCAGGTACTTGTCGAGCAGATGCAGTTCGCGGATCAACAGGCCGCCGGTCGCGCAGTTGATCGTCGTGTCCTGCGTGCCGATCGCGACGCGGATCGTCTCCGCATGCGCGAAACCGGCGGTCGCGACCGCGAGCGACGCGGCGAGCAGGCGAAACATCCGTAGCGTGGTGTTCATGTGTCGTGAGTCCGGTAGGGGGGAAGCGGGGCGCGGGTCGGCGCGCCGTGTCAGCGCAGCAGGTAAGGGATGTCGACCTTGACCGCGCCGGTCGGGCAGTCGCGTTCGCACGGCATGCAGTACCAGCATTCGTCGAACTGCATATAGGCCTTGCCCTTGGTGACGTCGATCGCGAGCAGGTCGAGCGGACACACGTCGACGCACACGGTGCAGCCCTTGTCGGCGATGCACAGCGACTCGTCGATCGTCACGGGCGCGCTGCTGCGCTGGAAGATGTCGTGCGGGGTATGGGGCATGGCAAGGTTCCTCAAAGGGCGGCCGCGAGCGGGGCCGGTTCGCGGATGCGCAACTGCGCGTAGGCGCCGCGTTCGTCGTCGGCGAGCGGCACGACGTACGGTTCGACCGGCCGCTTCTCGCTGCGCATCGCGCCCGCGGCGTCCTTGCGCAGCCACGTGTGGCAGAACCATTCGGCATCGTTGCGGTGCGGAAAATCGACGCGGTGGTGGTACAGCCCCCAGCGGCTTTCGGTGCGGAACAACGACGCACGTGCGGCCATTTCCGCGCAGTCGCGGATCGCGCGCACTTCGGCCGCGCGCATCAGTTCGTGCGGGTTGTCGGCCTTTATTTCTTCGATATCCTCAATAATTCCGTCAAAACGTTGCAGCCCGATTTCCATCTTGCGCGTCACCTTCGGTGGTTGCAGGTAGTCGTTCACCATGCGGCGCAGCTTGTACTCGACCTGCGCCGGCGCCAGCCCGCGCTCGCGCAGCAGCGGCGCGAGCACGCGGGTGCGCTCGGCATCGACCTGTTGGTCGTCCACCGGCGCGTGGTCGCGGCCGGCCACGTCATCGGCCGCGTTTTGTCCGGCGAACCAGCCGTACGTGAATGCGCCGAGCATGTAGTTGTGCGGGACGGCCGCCATGTCGCCGGCTGCGTACAACCCCGGCACGGTCGTCTCCGCGCGTGCGTTCACGTACACGCCCGATGCGCTGTGGCCGCTGCAGAAGCCGATTTCGGAGATGTGCATCTCGACCATCTGGCTGCGGTAGTCGGTGCCGCGCCCGGCATGGAAGCGTCCACGGCTCGGCCGTTCGTTGGTATGCAGGATCTGCTCGATGGTTTGGATCGTTTCTTCCGCGAGATGGTCGAGCTTCAGGAACACGGGGCCGTTGCCGCTCTGCAGTTCCTGGTAGAACTCCCACATCATCTGGCCGCTCCAGTAGTCGCATTCGATGAAGCGCTCGCCCTTGCCGTTCGCGGTGAAGCCGCCGAGCGGGCCGGTCACGTACGCGCAGGCCGGGCCGTTGTAATCCTTGATCAGCGGATTGATCTGGAAGCATTCGAGGTTCGCGAGCGCGGCGCCCGCGTGATAGGCCATCGCATAGCCGTCGCCCGCGTTGGTCGGGTTCTCGTACGTGCCCATCAGGTAGCCCGATGCCGGCAGGCCGAGGCGGCCGGCTGCGCCGCAGCAGAGGATCACCGCCTTCGCGCGGATCACGTGGAAGTCGGCGGTGCGGCAGTCGAAGCCGAGCACGCCGCTCGCGCGGCCCTGCGCGTCGGTCAGCACGCGCGTCGCGACGATCCGGTTCGTGATCGCGATGCGGGCGCGCTTCAGTTGCCGGTACAGCACCTTCTTGATGTCGTGGCCTTCCGGCATCGGCAGCACGTACGAGCCCATGTGGTGAACCTTCTTCACCGCGTAATCGCCGGTGCCGTCCTTCTCGAACTTCACGCCCCAGCGGTCGAGCTGCTCGATCGTCGTGAAGCTGTGCGTCGCGTATGCGTACACGGCCTCTTGATCGACGATCCCGTCGTTGGCGATCGTGATCTCGCGCGTGTATTGCTCGGGCGTCGCATGACCGGGGATCACCGCGTTGTTCAGGCCGTCCATCCCCATCGAGATCGCGCCGCTGCGTTTCACGTTGGCCTTCTCGAGCAGCAGCACGCGCAGCGACGGATCGCGCTCCTTCGCCTTGATGGCCGCCATCGGGCCGGCCGTGCCGCCGCCGACCACGACGATGTCGTATTCATGCACATGGGTATTCATCGCGGGTTCCTTGCAGGTTTGCGCGCCTTCTGCCGGTCGACGCGCAACCGGTACTGGAAGGCGTCGCCGCGGAAGTAGAGGTATTCGTAGTCGATCGGCGCGCCCGACGCGTCGTGCGTGAGGCGTTCGATGCGCAGCACGGGGCTGCTTTCCTCGACGTGCAGCGCGTCGACGATTTCGTCGTCCGCGAGGATCGCGTCGATCGACACGTCGGCATGGCCGAGCGGGATGCCGCAGTCGTTCTCCAGGATCAGGAAGATGTCGCGGGTCGCGAGATCGGCGCCGGCGAGGCGCTTGCCGAGCGCTTCCGGCACCCAGGTCTGTTCGAGCGACACGGGTTCGCGGTTCAGCAGCCGCACGCGATGGATCTCGACGAGCGGCGCGCCTTCGGGCACGTTCAGCTTCGTCGCGAGATGGCGATCGGCCTTCACCGTGCGCAGGCTGCGCAACTGGTTGACGATCTCGTAACCCATCGACGACATCGCCTCGGCGAACCCCTGCAGCGACGTCACGTTCTGGAACGCCTTCGGCTTCGACACGAACGTGCCCTTGCCGTGCAGCTTGAACAGCAGGCCTTCCTTCTGCAGGTCGCCGAGCGCCTGGCGCACCGTGATGCGGCTGACGTCGAACATCGCGCAGAGCTCGTGCTCGGACGGCATCCGGCTGTGCGGCGCGTAGGTGCCGTCGAGGATGCGCGCGCGCAGCGTGTCCTTGATCTGCACGTAGAGCGGGGCCGCGGACAGCGGCACGACGTTGGGTGGGGGCATCGGTCAACTTGTTATGACAAGATGGGACGAGTGTAGCCAGCGCGATGGCGCGCCCCAACCAACTATTTGTGATTTCGAATTTCCGGTTGCGGAAAAGCGGGGCGGCAGGCGGCGCGGCGGGCGGGTGATCCGGCCCTTGCGAGCCGTGCGGCATCGTCGACAATAAAAAAGCGCGGTTTCGTGCGCCGCGCGTGTCGATTTCCCGCTGCGTCGCCCGTCGTATCGATATCGACCGGGCAGTGCGCCGCGCCAGGCGGCCGCCACCCGGCTTCCGCGATTGGCGCAACGAACGAGGAGAGACCCCATGACACGCCACATGCCGGATTCCCGATACCGCTGGGTGATCGTCGCCGCGGGCGGCCTGATGGGCTGCGTCGCGATCGGCGCGATGTTTTCGTTACCGGTGTTCCTGCGATCCATTGCGCGCGATACGGGCTGGTCGATGACCGGCATTTCCGCCGCGATGACGCTTGGTTTCATCGCGATGGCGTTTGCGAGCATGGCGTGGGGCAGCCTGTCGGACCGCGTCGGCACGCGGCCGGTCGTGATCGCGGGCGCCGTGCTGCTGTCGGCGAGCCTGGCGCTGGCGAGCCGCGCGCCGTCGTTGCTCGTGTTCCAGTTGACCTTCGGCCTGGCCGTCGGCAGCGCGACGGCCGCGATATTCGCGCCGATGATGGCGTGCGTGACCGGCTGGTTCGACACGCACCGCAGCCTCGCGGTGTCGCTGGTGTCGGCCGGCATGGGGATGGCGCCGATGACGATGGCGCCGCTCGCCGCCTGGCTCGTGTCGGTGCGCGACTGGCGCACGTCGATGCTGCTGATTGCCGCGCTGGCGGCCGCCGTGATGATTCCGGTGTCGCTGCTGGTGCGCCGGGCGCCCGCGCTCGACGCGGCCCCCGCGCACGCGGCCCCCGCGCACG
>FTHQ01000308.1_pt1 | contig 13812 bp, 11 predicted proteins | sample 1641001 | NCBI WGS metagenome assembly FTHQ01 (sample SAMEA3914872, study PRJEB12502) | metagenome | biome: forest; material: soil | place: Canada | collected 2011-07-03 | depth 0.3 m | reverse complement strand
CGCGCGCTTCAGGTGCGGCAGCGTGATGTAGAAGAACATCGCGATCGGGCCGGCGCCGTCGATGCGCGCGGCTTCCTTCTGCTCCTGGTCGAGCGACTGGATCGCAGTGAACAGGATCAGGAACGCGAACGGCAGCCATTGCCACGCGACGATGATGATCACCGCGGTCAACGGGTAATCGGCGAACCAGTCGATCGGCGTCATCCCGAGCGCGCGCATCGCGTTCGCGACGAGCCCGTACACCGGATGCAGGATCATGTTCTTCCAGATCAGCGCGGAGACGGTCGGCATCACGAAGAACGGCGCGATCGCGAGCAGGCGCGCGACGCCCTGCCCGTAGAACTTGCGGTCGAACAGCACGGCCATCAGCACGCCGCCGACCACGGTGATCGCGAGCACCGCGCCGATCAGCACGAGCGTGTGCCAGATCGCCGGCAGGAACGACGGATCGGTCGCGAGGAAGCGGTAATTGTCGAACCCGGCGAAGCCCTTCACGTCCGGGTTCAGCAGGTTGTAGCGCGAGAACGAATACCAGATCGTCATCGCGAGCGGAATCGACATCCACAGCAGCAGCACCGCGACGGACGGCGACACGAGCCAGCTCGCGCCGCGCGCGCGGCGGCGCGAGCTGGCTCGTGTCGCCGTCCGTCGCGGTGCTGCTGCTGTGGATGTCGATTCCGCTCGCGATGACGATCTGGTATTCGTTCTCGCGCTACAACCTGCTGAACCCGGACGTGAAGGGCTTCGCCGGGTTCGACAATTACCGCTTCCTCGCGACCGATCCGTCGTTCCTGCCGGCGATCTGGCACACGCTCGTGCTGATCGGCGCGGTGCTCGCGATCACCGTGGTCGGCGGCGTGCTGATGGCCGTGCTGTTCGACCGCAAGTTCTACGGGCAGGGCGTCGCGCGCCTGCTCGCGATCGCGCCGTTCTTCGTGATGCCGACCGTCTCCGCGCTGATCTGGAAGAACATGATCCTGCATCCGGTGTACGGGCTCGTCGCGAACGCGATGCGCGCGCTCGGGATGACGCCGATCGACTGGTTCGCCGATTACCCGTTGACCGCGGTGATCATCATCGTCGCGTGGCAATGGCTGCCGTTCGCGTTCCTGATCCTGTTCACTGCGATCCAGTCGCTCGACCAGGAGCAGAAGGAAGCCGCGCGCATCGACGGCGCCGGCCCGATCGCGATGTTCTTCTACATCACGCTGCCGCACCTGAAGCGCGCGATCGCCGTGGTCGTGATGATGGAGACGATCTTCCTGCTGTCGATCTTCGCGGAAATCTACACGACGACCGGCGGCGGCCCCGGCGACGCGACGACCAACCTGTCGTACCTGATCTACGCGCTCGGCCTGCAGCAGTTCGACGTCGGCCTCGCATCCGCGGGCGGCATCATCGCCGTCGTGGTCGCGAACGTCGTGTCGTTCTTCCTCGTGCGGATGCTCGCGCGCAACCTGAAAGGGGAATACGAGAAATGAGCGACCTGACCTTCTCGGGCCGGCGCGCGCCGGCCGCGTTCGACCTCGTGCGGCGCGCGCTGCCCGGCACGCTCGCGTGGCTGATCGCGCTCTTGCTGTTCTTCCCGATCTTCTGGATGGCGATCACCGCGTTCAAGACCGAGCAGCAGGCGTACGCGTCGTCGCTGTTCTTCATGCCGACGCTCGACAGCTTCCGCGAGGTGTTCGCGCGCAGCAACTACTTCGCGTTCGCGTGGAATTCGGTGCTGATCTCGGCCGGCGTCACGGTGATCTCGCTGCTGTTCGCGGTGCCGGCCGCGTACGCGATGGCGTTCTTCCCGAACCACCGCACGCAGAAGGTGCTGCTGTGGATGCTGTCGACCAAGATGATGCCGTCGGTCGGCGTGCTGGTGCCGATCTACCTGCTGTGGAAGAACGCGGGCCTGCTCGATACGGTGTCGGGGCTCGTGATCGTCTACACGCTGATCAACCTGCCGATCGCGGTGTGGATGACCTTCACGTACTTCAACGAGATCCCGAAGGACATCCTGGAGGCCGGGCGCATCGACGGCGCGTCGACGTGGCAGGAAATCGTCTACCTGCTGATGCCGATGGCGCTGCCGGGGCTCGCGTCCACCGCGCTGCTGCTCGTGATCCTGTCGTGGAACGAGGCGTTCTGGAGCATCAACCTGTCGAGCTCGAACGCCGCGCCGCTGACCGTGTTCATCGCGTCGTACTCGAGCCCCGAAGGGCTGTTCTGGGCGAAGCTGTCCGCCGCGTCGCTGCTCGCGGTCGCGCCGATCCTGATCGTCGGCTGGCTGTCGCAGAAGCAGCTCGTGCGCGGGCTCACGTTCGGGGCGGTCAAATGAGCGCGGCAAATCATGGCGTGAACGTGCTGATCTGCGACTGCGACGGCGTGCTGATCGACAGCGAGGCCGTGGCCGCCGACGTGATCGTGCGCGAACTCGATGCGCGCTGGCCGGGCGTCGACGCGCGGCCGGCCGTGATGCCGCTGCTCGGGCTGCGCATCGAGCGCGTGCTGGCCGGGGCGGCCGATGCGGTCGGCCGCACGCTGTCGGCCGACGACGTCGACGCGATCCGCCGCGCGGTGGAGACCGCGGCCGTCAACGCGCCGATGGTCGACGGCATCGATGCGGCGCTGGCCGCGATTCGACTGACGACGGCCTGCGCGAGCAACAGCTATCGCGCGTACGTCGAGGCGGCGCTCGCACGCACCGGCCTCGCGCGCTTTTTCGGCGACCGGCTGTTCTGCGCGGATTCGGTCGCGCGGCCGAAGCCGGCGCCGGACGTGTATCTGGCGGCCGCGCGCACGCTCGGCGCGGCGCCCGCGAATTGCCTGGTCGTCGAGGACAGCGTGACCGGCATCACCGCGGCGGCGGCGGCCGGCATGACCGTGCTCGGCTTCGTCGGCGGCGGGCACGCATCGGCGGCCCAGATCGACGCGTTGCGCAGCATCGGCGCGCGTCACGTATTCGACGACATGCACGAACTGCCCGGCTACGTCGCGCGCTGGCAGGCGACGGGCGCGGTGCTGCCCCACTAGCAACGATCAGGCGCTGCCTGCACGGCGGCGCATCACGAACGAACGGAGACAGATCATGGCAAGCGTGCTCCTGCGCAACATCGCGAAGCGCTACGACGACACCGAAGTGCTGCGCAACGTGAACCTCGACATCGCCGACGGCGAATTCGTCGTGTTCGTCGGCCCGAGCGGCTGCGGCAAATCCACGCTGATGCGGATGATCGCCGGCCTCGAGGACATCTCGAGCGGCGACCTGCTGATCGACGGCGCGAAGGTCAACGACGTGCCGAGCGCGAAGCGCGGCATCGCGATGGTGTTCCAGTCGTATGCGCTGTATCCGCACATGACGCTGTACGACAACATGGCGTTCGGCCTGAAGCTCGCGGGTGCGAAGAAGCCCGAGATCGACCAGGCCGTGAAGCAGGCCGCGAAGATCCTGCACATCGACCACCTGCTCGATCGCAAGCCGAAGCAGCTGTCGGGCGGCCAGCGGCAGCGCGTCGCGATCGGCCGCGCGATCACGCGCAAGCCGAAGGTGTTCCTGTTCGACGAACCGCTGTCGAACCTCGACGCCGCGCTGCGCGTGAAGATGCGGCTGGAGTTCGCGCGGCTGCACGACGAGCTGAAGACGACGATGATCTACGTGACGCACGACCAGGTCGAGGCGATGACGCTCGCCGACAAGATCGTCGTGCTGTCGGGCGGCGCGGTACAGCAGGTCGGCACGCCGAACGCGCTGTATCACGCACCGGCGAACCTGTTCGTCGCGGGCTTCATCGGCTCGCCGAAGATGAACTTCCTGAAGGGCACGGTCGAATCGGCCGATGCGGGCGGCGTGCTGGTGCGCTTCGACAGCGGCGAGACGCAGCGCGTGGCGGTCGACGCGGCGGGGCTGCAGCGCGGCGCGGCGGTGACCGTCGGCGTGCGGCCCGAGCACCTGCTGGTCGATGCGGCGGCGGCGGGCGTCGCCGCGCGGACGATGGCGGTCGAATCGCTCGGCGATGCCGCGTACCTGTATGCGGAGTCGGCCGTCGCGCCGGACGGGCTGATCGCGCGGATTCCGCCGCTCGACACGTACCGCACCGGCGAGGCGCTGCGCGTGCATGCGCAGCCCGAGCACTGCCACCTGTTCGACGAAAACGGGCAGGCGTTCCGGCGGCTGAGCGCGCACGCGAAGGCGGCGTGACGGCGGCGCGCCGGTTACAGCCGCAAATGCTCGGCCATGTAGTCGACGAACGCGCGTAGCTTGGGCAGCGGATGGCGGCCGGACGGCCACAGCACGTAGAACGGCGTGCGGCTCGCGACGTGATCGTCGAGCACTGCGCGCAGCCTGCCGTCGGCGAGCGTGTCGCGCACGAAGAACTCGGGCAGGCACGCGATGCCGAGCCCGCGCAGCGCGAAGCACAGGCGCGTCTCGGCGTTGTTGCTGACCATCGAGACGGGTACCTCCGGCGGCGTGCCGGCGCGCGGCGCGCGCAGCGGCCAGATCTCGAGCTTGCCGCTGCTCGGGAATCGGTAATGCAGGCAGCGGTGCTGCGCGAGGTCGGCCGGCGTGCGCGGCGTGCCGTGCCGTTCGAGATAGTCGGGCGACGCGACCAGGTGCTGGCGGAAGTGGCCGAGCAGCCGCGACGACAGTCGGGAATCGGTCGGATGGCCGGTGCGCAGTACCACGTCGAAGCCTTCGTCGATCACGTCGACGATCCGGTCGCTGAAATCGATGTCGAGCTCGATCTCCGGATACGCGGCCATGAAGTCGGCGAGCACCGGCAACAGCAACGTGCCGATCGTCGGCAGGCTCACGCGCAGCCGCCCGCGCGGCGCCTCGACGCTCTGCGTGAGTTCCCGCTCGGCTGCGTCGATTTCGGCGATCACGCGCCGGCATCGTTCGAGAAAGCGCGCGCCTTCGGCCGTCAGCGTGATGCTGCGCGTGCTGCGGTGAAAGAGCCGCACGTTCAGGCGTGCCTCGAGCCGCGCGATGCGCTTGCCGATCGCCGACGCCGACAGTCCGAGCGCACGGCCGGCCGCGACGAAGCTGCGCGTTTCCGCGACCTGGACGAACACGACGAAGCCGCCAAGATTTTCCATGCAGGTTCTCGATTGCGGACACCCATGTCCGGAGTGTCCGGAACTCTAACCCGATTTTTCTTCTCGTGCCGGCTCCCTACGATGGGCGTTCCTTCACTGTTCGAGGTCACGCCATGTCATCACTGCCTGTCACCGCCCGCCGTGCCGAACCGGATGCCGCGCTGCGCGCCCGGCTCGATGCCGTGCTCGACCGCGCGCTGGCCGATGCGCGCGCGGTCGGCGCGGTCGTGCTGGTCGCGCGCGACGGCGAATTGCGTTATGCACGCGCGGCCGGGCTGGCCGCTCGCGAAGCCGGCACGCCGATGCGCGAGGACACGCTGTTCCGGCTCGCGTCGGTATCCAAGCCGATCGTGACGGCCGCCGCGATGCGGCTGGTCGCGGCATCGAAGATCGGGCTCGACGAGCCGGTCGCGCGCTGGCTGCCCGCGTTCACGCCGACGCTCGCGGACGGCACGCCGGCGAACATCACGCTGCGGCATCTGCTGTCGCATACGGCCGGGCTCGGCTATCGCTTTCTCGAAGCCGACGCCGACGGCCCGTATGCGCGCGCGGGCGTGTCCGACGGGATGGACCGCGCGGGCGTGTCGCTGGCGGAGAACGTCCGGCGCATCGCCAGCGTGCCGCTGCAGTTCGCGCCCGGCACGTCGTGGGGCTACTCGCTTGCGACCGACGTGGTCGGTGCGGTGATCGAGGCGGTCGACGGCCGGCCGCTCGCCGACGCCGTGGCGGCGCTCGTGACGACGCCGCTCGGGATGACCGACACGGCATTTTTCACGCATGACGCGGCGCGTCTGGCGACGCCTTACGTCAGTACGCCCGACGTGCCGCGCCGGATGGCGGACGACGATCTCGTGCCGGTATTCGACGGCACGGTCGGCATCCGCTTCGAGCCGGCGCGCGCGTTCGATGCGACCGCGTGGCCGTCGGGTGGCGCGGGCATGGTCGGCACCGCGCACGATTGCCTGACGCTGCTCGATACGCTGCGCACGGGCCTCGACGGCTGGCTCGCACCGCGCTGGATCGACGAGATGGCGCGGGTGCAGCCGGGCGCGCACGACTTGCCGGATGCGCCGGGATTCGGTTTCGCGCTCGGCTTTTCCGTGCTGCACGACCCGGTGGCCGCGCAATCGCCGGAATCGGTCGGCACCTGGCGCTGGGGCGGTGCGTACGGGCATGCGTGGTTCGTCGACCGCGCGGCCGGGCTGACGGTCGTCGCGCTGACCAATACGTTGTACGAAGGGATGCACGGGCGCATCGTCACCGACGTGCGCGATGCGGTGTATGGCGTCGGCGACCGGAGCGCGCGATGAGCGAGTGCGCATCCGTCTCCGACCGCGCCATCGATCGTGTGGCAGATCCGTCCACGCCGGCCCGCGCACGCTTGCCCGTCGCGAACCTGCTCGCGCTCGCCACCGCCGGCTTCATCACGGTGCTCACCGAAGCCCTGCCGGCCGGCCTGCTGCCGCTGATGAGCGCCGACCTGCACGTGACCGAGGCGCTGATCGGCCAACTGGTGACCGTCTACGCGCTCGGCTCGATCGTCGCGGCGATCCCGCTCGTCGCCGCGACCCGTGCGATGCGCCGGCGCCGGCTGCTGCTCGCGGCGCTGGCCGGCTTCGTCGTCTCGAATGCGCTGACGGCCGGGTCGCCGTATTACGCGCTCACATTGGCTGCGCGGTTCGTCGCGGGGATGTCGGCCGGGCTGCTGTGGGCGCTGCTCGCGGGCTACGCGAGCCGGCTGGTCGACCCGTCGCTGCGCGGCCGTGCGATCGCGATCGCGATGCTCGGCATACCGGCGGCGATGTCGATCGGCATTCCGGCGGGCACCGCGCTCGGCGCGATGTTCGGCTGGCGCATCGCGTTCGCGGGCATCACGCTCGCGGCGCTCGTGCTGATCGGCTGGATCCGGCTGCGTGTGCCCGACTATCCGGGGCAGGCGGCCGGCGCGCGCGAGCCGGTGCTCGGCGTGATGACGCTGCCCGGCGTGCGGCCGGTGCTGGCGGTGATGTTCGCGTACGTGCTCGCGCACAACCTGCTGTACACGTACGTCGCGCCGTTCCTCGCGGGCGTGCGGATGGGCGCGCAGGTCGACGTGGTGCTGTTCGTGTTCGGCGTCGCGTCGCTGGTCGGCATCGCGCTGACGGGCGCGTGGATCGGCGCCGCGCAGCGACGCCTGACGCTCGCCAGCATCGCGCTGTTCGCGCTGGCGGCGGCGATGCTCGGCGCCGGCTCGGGGATGACGGTCGTCTATGCGGGCGTCGTGCTGTGGGGGCTCGCGTTCGGCGGTGCGCCGACACTGTTCCAGACCGCCACTGCGAACGCGGCGGGGGAATCGGCCGACGTCGCGCAGTCGATGCTCGTGACGGTCTGGAATCTCGCGATCGCCGGTGGCGGCATCGCAGGCGGGATGCTGCTCGGCGCGACGGGCGCCGGCGCGATTCCGTGGGTGCTCGTCGTGCTGCTGGCGCTGGCGTGGGTCGGCGCGTGGCGCGCCCGCCGCCATGCATTTCCGGCGCCGCGCGCGGCCTGAGCCGGCGTGCGCGATGGCGACGTCGGCGTCAGGCCGCCTTCGCGGCGAGCGCGGCGCGCGCGCAGGTTTCGTCGGTGACGAGCCCCGACAGCCAGCCGCCGCGCAGCGCGGCAATCACCGCGTCGTGTTTCTTCGGGCCGCCGGCGAACGCGATCGTGGGCAGCTTCGGCGGCGTGGCGAGCGCGACGCTCGTCACGCGCGCGCTGGTCGACACGGTGATCTGCGTGCCCTGCGCGTCGATCGGCACGCCGAGCAGTTCGGCCACCGCGCCGAGCGCGGTCATCTCGTCGCGCTCCTGTTCGGTGATGAAGCCGTCTTCGTAGAGCGGGCAGTGCGGGCCGATGTTGCCGATCCCGACGAACGCGACGTCGGCCTTGCCCGACAGCGCCTCGACGATCCGGTACAGCCGGTGATTGCACCACTGCGCGCGTTCGGCGTCGCTGTCCGCGAACAGCGGCGCAGGCAGCAGGAAGTGCTTGCTGCCGGTTTTCTCGGAGATGTACTGCGCGACGTCGTAGCGGTTCGACGAGCCGTCGGCCGCGATCGCGCCGACCATCGATACGAGCCGGTGCTGCGGGCGGTCGATTTGCGCGATCTGCGCGACCGCGGCCTTCAGCGTCCGGCCGCTGCTGACCGCGATCACCATCGGCCGCGTTTCGTTCAGGTAGCGCTCCATCACCTGCGCGCCGGCGACCGCGAGCTTGCGGTCGATCGCGTCGGGCGCATCGGCGTCGACCGGCACGACTTCGCACATCGCGAGGCCGTAGCGTTTCGACAGTTGCGCGCCGAGATCGAGACAGTCGGCGAGCCGATGGTCGACGCGCACGCGGATCAGGTTCTTCTCGACCGCGAACGCGACGAGGCGCTGTGCGACGGGGCGCGACACCTGCAGCTTTTCGGCGATTTCGTTCTGCGTGTCGCCCGCGACGTAATAGAGCCACGCGGCGCGCGTGGCGAGATCGAGTTTTTCTGAGGACTTGGACACGATAGCGATTCGGTTCGGATCTGGGGGCCGCCCCGCGGACCGGCCGGCGGGCCGCATGACGGCATCCACTGTACCGCATGTCGCGCGCGCGGCCGGCGGCCGGTCGCGCGAGCGCGGCGCCTACGCGAGTCGTGCGCGCGACGGTTCGTACAGCGGCCGCACGTGGCGGTACAGCGTGCGGAACGCGTCGAGGCGTTCGCGCAGCCGCGCATGGCGGGCGGCGTCCGGCGCGTATTCGGCGCGTACCGGCGGCTTGGTCAGCACCGTATGCGGATCGCCGCCGACGGCCAGCCAGCCGAGCCGTGCCGCGCCGAGCGCCGCGCCGGTTTCGCCGCCGCCGTGCTGACGCGTGCGCACGTTCAGCGCGTCCGCGATCAGTTGCGCCCAGAACGCGCTGCGCGCGCCGCCGCCGATCAGCGACAACTGGTCGGTCTCGACGCCGGCCGCGTGCAGCGCGTCGAGACCGTCGGCGAGGCCGAGCGTCACGCCTTCGAGCACCGCGTAGCCGAGGTGCGCGCGGTCGGTTGCGTGCGTCATGCCGAAGAACGCGCCTTGCGCGTACGGATCGTTGTGCGGCGTGCGCTCGCCCGACAGGTAGGGCAGGAACAGCGGCGCCGCCGCGAGTGCGTCGGCGTCGAGCGCCTCGACTTCGGCGAGCAGCGCGGGCTCGTCGGTGCCGGTCAGCTTGCAGACCCAGCGCAGGCAACTCGCGGCCGACAGCACGACGCTCATCAGTTGCCAGCGGTCGGGAATCGCATGACAGAACGCATGCACGGCCGACGCGGGGTTCGGCATGAAGCGGTCGCCGACCACGCTCAGCACGCCGGACGTGCCGAGCGACACGAAGCCGTCGCCCGCGTGGATCGCGCCGATGCCGAGCGCGCTCGTCGCGTTGTCGCCGCCGCCGCCCGCGACCACGACGGCCTCGGACAGCCCCAGTTCGCGCGCGACGTCCGCGCGCAACGTGCCGGACGGCGCGTTGCCTTCGACGATGCGCGGCATCTGCCCGCGCGTCATCCGGCACGCGTCGAGCAGCGCATCGGACCAGTCGCGGCGCGCGACGTCGAGCCACAGCGTGCCGGCCGCGTCCGACGGATCGGACACTTTCGCGCCGGTCAGCCGGAATCGCAGGTAGTCCTTCGGCATCAGCACGCACGCGGTCGCCGCGAACACGTCGGGCTCGTGCTTCGCGACCCACAGCAGTTTCGGCGCGGTGAAGCCGGGCATCGCGAGGTTGCCGGCCAGTGCGTGGAGATCGGGCGCGCGTTCGGTGAGCAGCGCGCATTCGTCGGCGCTGCGCATGTCGTTCCACAGGATCGCGGGGCGCAGCACGCGATCGTCGCGGCCGAGCAGCACGGCGCCGTGCATCTGGCCCGACAGGCCGATGCCGCGTACCTGCGCGAACGCCTGCGGGTGCCGTTCGCGCAGCGCGGCGAGCGCGGCGAGCGTGCCTCGCCACCAGTCGTCCGGATGCTGTTCGGCCCAGCGCGGATGCGGTCGCGACACGCTGAACGGCGAGCCGGCGGTGCCGACGACCGCGCCGTCCGGGGCGAGCAGCAGCACCTTCACTTCCGAGGTGCCGAGGTCGATGCCGAGATACATGAGCGATCCGTTCCGTCAGAGAGGAGCCGCTACTTTAGCCGTGCCGCACGGCATGTGCCAAGCGGGTTCGCCCGGTGGCGCGGCCGGGCGCCGCGCGCGGGTCATCAGCGTGCGGCGAGCCATGCGTCGACGCGCGCGAGCCCGGCGCGCAGCGCGTCGAACAGCGCCGCGTTGCCGGCGAGCGAGCCCCACAGCGCGCGGTTCGCGCCGAGCGCGACAACGGGGTCTGCGGCCCCGACGATCGCGCGGGCGCTGCTGTCGTCCATCACGCCGTCCTGGTACGCATACGGCAGCGTGCCGCGCGCCCAGCGTTCGAGAAAGCGCAGGAACAGTGCGGGCAGCACGGCGGTGGCGATGGGTGCCGCGCCGCGCGCGAACGATTCGACGAGCGTCGGCGCGATGAAACCGGGGATCTTCGAGAAACCGTCGGCCGCGACGCGCTGGTTCGTGTCGAGCACGTACGGATTGCCGAAGCGCTCCAGCACGACGTCGCGGTAGCGCGCGAGATCGAGCGGGCTCGGCGTGAGGCACGGGATCACGTCCTGCGTCACGTAGTCGTGCGCGAAGCGGCGGATCGCCGGGTCGTGCGTGCCTTCGTGGATGTAGGTATGGCCCGCGAGCGTGCCGGCCCATGCGATGCAGCTGTGCGTCGCGTTGAGGATGCGGATCTTCGCTTCCTCGTACGGATGCACGTCGTCGACGAGTTCGGCGCCGGCCAGCTCCCAGCGTGGCCGGCCGGCCGCGAAACGGTCCTCGATCACCCACTGGATGAACGATTCGCCCATCACCGGGCACGCATCGTCGACGCCGGTGGCCACGAGGACGCGCTCGCGCACGTCGGCGGTCGGGCGCGGCGTGATGCGGTCGACCATCGCGCTGGGCGTCGCGACGTGCGCATCGAACCACGCGAGCAGGCCGCCTTCGCCGCGCCGTTCGAGGAATTCGCGCATGCCGGCGCGAAAGCGAGCGCCGTTGTTGCGCAGGTTGTCGCAGCTTTGCAGCGTGAGCGGGCCCGCGCCGCGCTTCACGCGTTCGGCGAGCAGCGCCGCGAGCGCGCCGTACAGCGTCGTGCGCGCGCCCTGCAGGTCGGCGGCGAGATCGGCATTGGCGACGTCGAGCCGGTTGTGTTCGTCGAGGTAGTAGCCGCCTTCGGTGACGGTGAACGACACGATCCGGCAGGCCGGATCGGCGCCGGCGTCGATCAGTGCGGCAAGGTCGATCGACCACGGCAGCACGCGCGTGATCGCGCGGATCGTCTCGTACGCGCGCTCGCCCTGCGGGGTGACGGTTTCGAGCGTGTACGCGCCGTGCTGCGCGGCGAGCGCGTCCATCGTCGCGCGCATGTCGTCGCGGATGTTGCCGACGGTCAGCGACCAGCGCTCGTCGGCCGGCACGGCGGCGTTCACGCGGTGCAGATACCACGCCTGATGCGCGCGGTGAAACGAGCCGGCGCCGATGTGCAGCAGCACGGGCGCGTGGGCGGAGGGCGATTCGCTCATCCGGTGTCTCCTTTTCCTGCTTGTCTGTCCTGTCGAATACGATCATTTGCTCTTTATGTGAGCGAATGATCGTATTCGGGCGAACGAAAGTCAAGGCGGGGACGCGGCATTTCGATGGTGCGCTGCGGCGGCGCGCGGGCAGGGCGGACGCGGAGCCGGCAGGAAACGAACGTCAGCGTCCTTCGCGCGTGAGCGCGACGAGTTCGTCGAGCAGCTTGCCGGCCGGCCCCGGCAGGATGCCGTGGCGGCGCCGGAACGCGGTGAGCGTGCGCACCGCGACCACTTCGCGCACGGGCAGCGTGTCGATCGTGCCGGCGCGCTGCTCGGCGCCGACCATCGGCTCGGCCATCCAGCTCAGGAAACCGGCGTGCGCGACCAGGCTTTTGAGCGTCGTGACCGAGCGCGTCTCGACCGCGATGTCGGGCAGCGGCAGCCCGTGCGCGTCGAAGGTCGCGCGCATGTGGTCGAACGGCGCGGTGCCGCGCGGCGGAATCGCCCAGCGCGCGTGCAGCGTATCGGCGAGCGTCGGCGGGCGGCCGAGCGCGCGCAGCGGATGGTGCGGCGCCGCAACGATATGGCTGCGGTCTTCCCAGCGGCACTCGGGAATCGCGACGATCTCGTCGGTATCGGGCCCGTGCGCGGACAGCGCGAGGTCGATCTCGTGCTTGATCAGCCCTTCCGCGAGCCGGTCCCACACGCCTTCGATGATCTCGACGCGCAGGTTCGGCCAGCGGTCGAGCACGCGGCCGACTGCGATCGGCAGCACGAGGCTCGCGATGCTGCCCACCGCGCCGACCTTGATCGTGCCCTTCGCGAAGCCGCGCATCGCGTCGAGCTCCTCGCGCGCATGCTCGGCCTCATGCTGCAGCAGCGTCGCATGCGGCAGCAGCGCCTCGCCGAACGCGGTGAGCTGCACGCCCTTCGAATGGCGCTCGAACAGCGGCGCGCCGACCTGTTCCTCCAGCCGCTTCAGGATCCGGCTCAACGCCGGCTGCGTGACGTGCAGCGCGTCGGCCGCGCGGCCGAGGCTGCCGGACGCGACGATCGTCGTGAACGCGCGTAATTGTCGGAGATCGAAAGTCATGCCGAATCGTAATGGCTTTTTGCAGAAAATACAGTATCCGAGAATGGCTTGCACTTCGATACTGTGGAAACCGCCCAGTCATCGAGGAGACACCCGAGCATGTCCGGCCATCCGCCCCCTTCCGCATCGATCACCGTCCGCGACGCGGTCGTCGACCTGCTCCGGCAGTTCGGCATCGACCGCGTGTTCGGCAATCCCGGTTCGACCGAGCTGCCGATGTTCCGCGACTTCCCCGACGATTTCCGCTACGTGCTCGGCCTGCACGAAGCCGTCGTGGTCGGGATGGCCGACGGCCATGCACAGGCCACCGGCAATGCGGCGGTCGTCAACCTGCATTCGGCGGCGGGTGTCGGCAACGCGATGGGCAATCTGTTTACCGCGTTCAAGAACCGCACCCCGCTGATCGTCACCGCGGGCCAGCAGGCGCGCGCGATTCTGCCGTTCGATCCGTTCCTCGGCGCGACGCAGGCCGCCGAGCTGCCGAAGCCGTACGTGAAATGGAGCATCGAGCCGGCGCGGGCGCAGGACGTGCCGGCCGCGATCGCGCGCGCGTACCGCATCGCGATGCAGGAGCCGCGCGGCCCCGTGTTCGTGTCGATCCCGGTCGACGACTGGGACCAGCCGGCCGAACGGCTGCCGCGGCGCGACGTCAGCAGCATCGTGCGGCCCGATCCCGACGCGCTCGCGCGGCTCGGCGACGCGCTCGACGCCGCGCGGCGCCCGGCGTTCGTGGTCGGCGCGGCCGTCGATCGCGCGGGAGCATGGGACGACGTCGTGCGCCTGGCCGAGCGGCACCGGGCGCGCGTGTACGTCGCGCCGATGTCGGGGCGCTGCAGCTTTCCGGAAGACCATCCGCTGTTCGCCGGCTTCCTGCCCGCGATTCGCGAGAAGATCATCGCGCGGCTCGACGGGCACGATCTCGTGTTCGCGTTCGGCGCGCCCGCGTTCACCTATCACATCGAAGGCTTCGGCCCGCACGTGCCGCCGGGCGCGACGCTCGTGCAGCTCGTCGACGATCCGGGCG
>FTHQ01000095.1_pt1 | contig 13982 bp, 11 predicted proteins | sample 1641001 | NCBI WGS metagenome assembly FTHQ01 (sample SAMEA3914872, study PRJEB12502) | metagenome | biome: forest; material: soil | place: Canada | collected 2011-07-03 | depth 0.3 m | reverse complement strand
GCGGCGCCAGCGCGACGCGCGGCGCGGGGCTGCTTGCCGGCCGTCGCCGGCATCGACCGGCACCGGTTGCGCGAGCGCGGCGCGAATGTGCGCGGCATCGAACGGCGGTGCGCGAAACCGCACGCCCGTCGCGTCGTACAGCGCATTCGCGATCGCGGCAGCGGCCGGCGCGGCCGCCTGTTCGATCCGCCGCGCATCGTGTTCGGACAGGTCGCCGTGCGCGCGACGCGCGGCCGCGTCGACTGCAATCAGTTCGTGCGCGATCGCGTCGGCCCGCTCGCCGGCACCGGTCTCGTCGTGCGCGGGCCGCGCGGACAACCGTGCGCCCATCACGCGGGAAATCGCGGCCTCGATCTGCCACGCGGGCAGGCCGGCCAGCGACGCGTCGCCCGGCTCGCCGGTGCCCTGCCCGGCCACCACGCGCCGCACCGAGACATCGCCTGTCGCGCAGTCCACGTCGAGATCGACGACCCACGCGGACCAGCGCGAATCGCGGTCATGGTCGGCATCGTCGCCGGATGCGGTTGCGTGCGCATCGACACGCTCGCCATCGAATGCGAAACCGCGACCGCTGACACGCGACGCCGCGTTCGCCCCGGCCGCAGCCGGCACGCCCCGGGCGGCGCGTTCGCTGACCATCCGGATCGTTTCGCGCGGCCCCGCATCGCGCTCGGCATCGAGATGCTGCAACCGCAACGCGACCGGGTCGCGCCGCAACGCGCCCGCGAGTTCGTCGACGAAGGACTCGCGGGCAAACACGTGCGCGTGACCGGGAATCGCGCCATCTTCATCGGCCAGTTCGATCGACGTCTGCGCGTGCCGGTAGACGAATGGCGATGCGGGACCGCGCCCGGCACGCTCGTCCACACCGCGAGCATCGTCCCCGCCCGCGCCGGCCGCCTGCGCGCGATAGCGCCAGGTCGTCATCCGGCCGTCGGGCGCCGTCCGTGTTTCGATATCGAACGATGCATGCGTGCGCGCAGCGCCGATCGGCCACGCGTAGCACGCGCGATGCGGGCGCGATGCGTCGGCGGCCGCGTCATCGGGCGGCGCCGGTTCCGTCACGCGCGCCGGCGCCACGGGCAAACCTGCGTCATGCTTCATCGCCGCCTCGCAGATAGCGTGCGGCGCGATGCACCGCGCGAATGATCTCCAGATGCGTGCCGCAACGGCACAGGTTGAAGCGCAGCGCATCCCGGATCGCCGCATCGTCGGGCGCGGGGTTGCGATCGAGCAGCGCCTTCGTGCTCATGATCATCCCGTTCAGGCAATACCCGCATTGCGCGGCCTGCTCGTCGATGAACGCGCGCTGGATCGGATGCGGCGCGTCGCACGACCCGAGCCCTTCCAGCGTCGTGACGTCGCGTCCGTGCGCGGCGGCGGCCGGCACGACGCATGAACGCGTGGGCTGCCCGTCGACGAGCACCGTGCACGCACCGCATTGCCCGAGCCCGCAGCCGTATTTCGGGCCATTGAGCGCGCAGTCGTTGCGCAGGACCAGCAGCAGCGGCGTGTCGGGCATGGCGTCGGCGAAGGTGTACGGCGCGCCGTTCACGCGAAACGCCAGCGGCCGCGGCGGAGAAGCGGGATGGGACATTGATCGATCCGGAATGCAGAATGCGGGCCGAGTCGGCCGGCGGCGGGCACGGCCGCCGGCTGGCGCTTGTCGGCGCGCGCCTGACATATAACACGCCGAAATGCGTGCGTTGCGGCGCATCGGCCCCGCACCGGCGAGGCGGCTGCACGGCGCCGGCCGGCGCGGGCGCCGCGCGTCAGGCCGCGGCCGCCACGTTGCTGCGCGACGGCGCTTCGAGCGGCACGTCGAATACGTCGTATCCGAACACCCACGACGGATCCTCGTTGGTGCGCAGCCACGTGTTGTTGTGCGACACGAGCTGCACCTTCGACGCGCGCGCCGCGCGGTTCGCCTCGTACAGCGCGAACGCACCCGCATGGTCGCCGATGCCGACCTCGTCGAGACAGCGCGCGAGCATCGCCGCATCCTCGATCGCCATCGCCGCGCCCTGCGCCATGTGCGGCTTCATCGGATGGCACGCGTCGCCGAGCAGCACGAGACGGCCGCGACTCCATAACGGCAGCGGATCGCGTTCCAGCAGCGGCCATTTGGTGATCGACGGCGAGACGTCGATCAAATGCTGGATGTCGGCGTGGAAACCGGCGAACGCCTCGCGCATCTCGTCGCGGCTGCTGTCGACCATCGACACGCCTTCCGGCCACTCGGCCTGCGGCACGCCGGTCACGTAGTAGTACTCGTCGCGCTTCTCGGTCACGTAGTAGACCATCATGTGGCGATCCTCCGACCACCACTTCACGCACATGTCGTACGGCTTGTTGCCGAGCAGCGCGGCCGGGAACACCGCGCGGTGCGCGACGTAACCGGTGTAGCGCGGCGGTTCCGCACCGAGCAGGTGCTCGCGGATCCGCGAATTCACGCCGTCCGCGCCGATCGCGATGTCGGCCGTCTCGACGCTGCCGTCGGCGAACGTCAGGCGCACGTCGCTGCCGGTGTCCTCCACCGCCGCGAGCTTCTTGCCGAAGCGGATCGTGCCGGGCGTCACCGCCTGCGTCATCAGCGCATGGAAATCGCCGCGATGCACGGTCAGGTAGCGCGCGCCGTAAGTCTTGCGCGCGTATTCGCCGAGCGGAATCTGCGACAGCACGTCGGCCGTGCGCCAGTCGCGGCTGTACCAGAAATCCGGATGCGAACCCATCGTCTCCAGCGCGTCCTCGCAGCCGATGCGCCGCATGATCTTCATCACGTTCGGGCCGAGATGGATCCCCGCGCCGAGGCGCGAGAACGCGGGCGCCTGCTCGTACAGCGCGACGTCGTAGCCGCCGCGCTGCAGCAGCGCAGCCGCGGCCGTGCCGCCGAGACCGGCGCCGATGATTGCGATACGGGGTTTGCTCATGCGGATCTCCTGATCGTGGGTGGCCCGTTGCCGAACACGGTGCGAGGACGGGCGGATTGAACGGCGTTTATGTAGCGTACACACTCAATTTATTCAGGACAAGCGGATTGTTGATCGACATCGACACATTCGGGAAAACACTAATAAATCGACACAATCCCGCGCACAACAACAATCCAGCCGTGTCGAACGTCATTTTGATCCATTGCCATTTTCAAATGTACACACTAGACTTTGCCCAACATCCGGCGATCCCGCGCCAGCGTGCCGCCCCCCTCCTTACCGACACGGAGCCTCCCGTCATGAGCAAGACCTACCGCATCGGCCAGATCGTGCCGAGTTCCAACACGACGATGGAAACGGAAATTCCCGCGATGCTGCGGCTGCGCGAAGCGATCCGCCCCGAGCGCTTTACGTATCACTCGAGCCGGATGCGGATGAAGAAGGTCGTCAAGGAAGAACTCGCGGCGATGGACGCCGAATCCGACCGCTGCGCGGTGGAACTGAGCGATGCGCGCGTCGACGTGCTCGGCTACGCGTGCCTCGTCGCGATCATGGCGATGGGGCACGGCTACCACCGCGTGTCGCAGGCGCGCCTCACGAAGCACACGGCCGACAACGGCGCGCAGGCGCCGGTGCTGACGAGCGCGGGTGCGCTGGTCGACGCGCTGAAGGTGATCGGCGCGAAGCGCATCGTCGTCGTCGCGCCGTACATGCTGCCGCTCACCGAGCTGGTGGTCGACTACATCCGCAACGAAGGCTTCGACGTGCTCGCGTACCGCGCGCTGGAAATCCCCGACAACCTCGACGTCGGCCGCCACGATCCGGCGCGCCTGCCCGACATCGTGAAGACGCTGCCGTACCAGGACGCCGACGCGATCGTGCTGTCCGCGTGCGTGCAGATGCCGTCGCTGCCCGCCGTCGCGAAGGTCGAGGCGATGACGGGCAAGCCGGTGATCACCGCGGCGATCGCGACCACCTACGCGATGCTGCGCGAACTCGATCTCGAACCGGTCGTGCCCGGCGCCGGCGCGCTGCTGTCCGGCGCGTACTGAGCGCCGCCGCTACTTCGGAGCATCTTCATGTCCTCGACTTTCCTGTACGGCGCGAACGTCCGCGCCAACGGCATCCGCCAGCACTATCTGCGCTACGGCGGCGCGACCGGCGCGCGCGCGTCGCGCCCGGCGATCGTGCTGATTCCCGGCATCACGAGCCCCGCGATCACGTGGGGCTTCGTCGGCGAAGTGTTCGGCGCGGCGTTCGACACCTACGTGCTCGACGTGCGCGGCCGCGGGCTGTCGGACGCGTCGCCGTCGCTCGACTACAGTCTCGATGCGCAGGCGGACGACGTCGCGGCGCTCGTCGCCGCGCTCGATCTGCCGCGCACGAGCCTCGTCGGACATTCGATGGGCGCGCGGATCGCCGCGCGCGCGGCCCGGCGCGGCATCCGCGGGCTCGCCTCCGTCGTGCTGGTCGATCCGCCCGTCTCGGGCCCGAACCGCCGCGACTACCCGGGCAAGCTGCCGTGGTACATCGACTCGATGGCGCTCGCGCGTGCCGGCACGGACGCCGAGGGCATGCGCGCGTTCTGCCCGACCTGGACCGATGCCGAGCTGCAGTTGCGCGCCGAATGGCTGCACACCTGCGACGAACGCGCGGTGCGCACGTCGTACGAAGGCTTCCACACCGACGATTTCCACGCGGATGCCGCGCAACTGGCCGTGCCGTCGCTGCTGATCACCGCCGAGCGCGGCGACGTGGTGCGCGACGACGACGTCGCCGAGCTGCAGCGCGCGACGCCGACGATGCGGCACGTGCGCGTGCCCGACGCCGGCCACATGATCCCGTGGGACAACGCGGCGGGCTTCTACACGGCGTTCGGCGACTTCCTCGGCGCGCCGCTCGCGCCCTGAGCGCGGCGTCCGCCGCTTTCCTTCACGCCTTTACCGGAGCCGACGATGCCAGTCAGCGATACCCAACTGATCGACGCGTGGAAGCAGGTCCTCACGCTGTCGCGCCTCGAGCCGGGCCAGACCGTCACGATCCTGACGAGCGCGGCCACCCATCCGCAGACGCTGTCGTGCGCGCTGATCGCGACGCAGTCGCTCGGCGCGATCGTCAACCGGCTCGACCTGCCGCCCGTCAACGGCGACAAGGCATTCAGCCGCGACCCGCTCGCCTACCTCGGCACGACGCCGCTGACCGGCAACCGCGCCGCGATCGCCGCGCTGCGCGAGAGCGACCTCGTGCTCGACCTGATGACGCTGCTGTTCTCGCCCGAGCAGCACGACATCCTGAAATCGGGCACGAAGATCCTGCTCGCGGTCGAGCCGCCCGAAGTGCTGGTGCGGATGGTGCCGACCCTGGCCGACCGCACGCGCGTGCTCGCCGCATCGAAGAAAATCGCCGCCGCGCGCGCGATGCGCGTGAGCTCGGCGGCCGGCACCGCGCTCGTGTGCCCGCTCGGCGAGTTCCCGCCGACCGCCGAATACGGCTTCGTCGACGCGCCGGGCCGCTGGGATCACTGGCCGAGCGGCTTCGCGCTGACCTATCCGAACGATCGCACCGCGCGCGGCACGATCGTGATCGACCGCGGCGACATCCTGCTGCCGCAGAAGCACTACGTGCGCGAGCCGATCGCGCTGACCGTCGAAGGCGGTTACGCGACGCGCATCGAAGGCGGCGTCGACGCCGACCTGCTGCGCGACTACATGGACACGTTCACCGACCCCGAAGGCTATGCGATCTCGCATATCGGCTGGGGGCTGCAGCCGCGCGCGCGCTGGTCGACGCTCGGGCTGTACGACCGCGAGGCGACGATCGGGATGGACGCGCGCGCGTTCGAGGGCAACTTCCTGTTCTCGCTCGGCCCGAACAACGAAGGCGGCGGCAGCCGCACGACCACCTGCCATATCGACATCCCGCTGCGCCGCTGCACGGTCGAACTCGACGGCGAGACCGTCGTGCGCGAAGGCCGCGTGACCGACCAACCCGCCTGATACCGACGAGCCCGACACCATGAACGATCTTTCCCGTCACGCCGAAGCGAACGTGTATCGCCAGCAGGGTTTCGGCACGCCGCTGCCGCCGCACGGCAACCTCGGCCTGCTGATCGTCGACTTCGTGGTCGGCTTCGCCGATCCCGCGACCTTCGGCGGCGGCAACATCGCGCCGGCGATCGCGCGCACCACGCATGCGCTGGCGCTCGCGCGCGAACGCGGCTGGCCGGTCGCGCACAGCCGCATCGTGTATGCGGACGACGGCAGCGACGACAACGTGTTCTCGCTGAAGGTGCCCGGCATGGCGACGCTGACCGAGCATCATCCGAACAGCGCGATCGTGCCCGAACTCACGCCCGCGCCGGGCGAACTGGTCGTGCGCAAGACCGTGCCGTCCGCGTTCTTCGGCACGCAGCTCGCGCCGTGGCTCGCGCAGCGCGCGGTGCAGACGCTGCTCGTCGCGGGCGCCGTGACGAGCGGCTGCGTGCGCGCGAGCGTCGTCGACGCGATGTCGCACGGGTTCCGCCCGCTCGTGCTCGCCGATTGCGTCGGCGATCGCGCGATCGCGCCGCACGACGCGAACCTGTTCGACATGCAGCAGAAATATGCGGCCGTGATGCCGCTCGACGATGCGATCGCGGCGATCGACGCCGTGCAGGCCCGCGCACGCTGAGTCGCGACGCATCGCGGGCGGCGCCGGTGTGCCGCCCGCGATTGACGCTGCGCTTTTGGCGACCTAGATTGACTTCACGCGCGCCGCCGCCCCGCACGCTGCCCGACGCCATCACCCGCCGGCCGCGCCGCCCTCGACAGGACCTCTCCCCGTGAACCGCTCCGAACTGCTCGCGCGCACCGGCTGCCTGACCGTGATCCGGCCGCCCGCGCCGCCCGTGAAGCCGGCGCCCGGCCAGCCGGGCAGCCTGTCGTCCTACGTGCCGGCGCTGCCCGAAGTCTTCGTCGCGATTCTCGACGACGGCCGCATCCTCGCATTCAACGGACACGTCGATCTCGGCACCGGCATCCGCACGTCGCTCGCGCAGATCGTCGCCGAAGAACTCGACGTGCCGGCCGCGCGCGTGACGATGGTGCTCGGCGACACGGCCGCGACGCCGAACCAGGGCCCGACCATCGCGAGCGCGACGATCCAGATTGCCGCGACGCCGCTGCGCTGCGCGGCCGCGCAGGCCCGTCACGCGCTGCTCGCGCTCGCCGCCGAGCGGTTCGGCGTCGACACGGCGCGGCTGGACATCGACGACGGAACGATTTCCGCCGATGGACACACGATCACGTTCGCCGCGCTCGTCGCCGCGCGGCGGATCGCGCTGACGCTCGACCTGAACGCCCGCACGAAGGACCCGGCTCGATACCGGATCGTCGGCCGCGCGTCGCCGCGCGTCGACCTGCCCGCGAAGGCGACCGGCCAGCTCACGTTCGTGCACGACATGCGCGTGCCGGGCATGCTGCACGGCCGCGTCGTACGACCGCCGTACGCGGGCCACGACAGCGGCCCGTTCGTCGGCACGTCGCTGCTGGACGTCGATCGCCCGTCGGTGGCCGACGTGCCGGGGCTCGTGGCCGTCGTCGTGCTCGGCGATTTCGTCGGCGTGGTCGCCGAGCGCGAGGAGCAGGCGATCCGCGCCGCGCGCCAGTTGCGCGTGACGTGGCGGCCGCTGCCCGCGCTGCCGCCGCTCGACGAACCGGCTGCCGCGATCGCCGCCGCGCCGGCCAGACGGCGCGTGTTGCTCGACGAAGGCGACGTCGACGCCGCGCGATCGGAACCGGACACGCTCACGCTGTCGCGTACTTACGCGTGGCCGTTCCAGATGCACGGGTCGATCGGCCCGTCCTGTGCGCTCGCCGACTACCGCGCGCCCGGCGACGGGCGCATCACCGTGTGGTCCGGCACGCAGAATCCCGTGTCGCTGCGCTACGACCTCGCGACGCTCGTCGCGCGCGACGAAGCCGATGTCGACATCGTGCGGATGGAAGCGGCCGGCTGCTACGGCCGCAACGGCGCGGACGACGTGTGCGGCGACGCGCTGCTGCTGTCGCGCGCGGTCGGCCGCCCGGTGCGTGTGCAACTGTCGCGCGCGGACGAACATCTGTGGGAACCGAAAGGCGCGGGCCAGTCGATGCGGGTGACGGGCACCGTCACGCGCGACGGCCGCCTGCTCGGCTATGACTTCACGACACGCTACCCGTCGAACGACGCGCCGCTGCTCGCGGCGCTGCTGACCGGCGCGATCGCGCCCGAACCGCGCGTGTTCGAGATGGGCGACCGCACGGCCGTGTCGCCGTATGCGAGCCCGCATCGGCGCTTCGTCTGCGAGGATCTCGCGCCGCTCGTGCGCGCATCGTGGCTGCGCGGCGTATCGGCCTTGCCGAATTCGTTCGCGCACGATGCATTCGTCGACGAATGCGCGGCGCTGATCGGCGTCGATCCGCTCGCGTTCCGGCTGCGCCATCTGCAGGATCTGCGCGCAACCGAACTGCTGCAGGCAGTGGCCGACCGCGCGGGCTGGACGCCGCGCGCGCCGCGCCCGACGAACGAACGCGAAGAACGCGACGCATCGCGGCTCGTGCATGGCCGCGGGATCGCGTATGCGCGCTACGTGCACAGCCGCTTCCCCGGTTTCGGCGCGGCATGGTCGGCGTGGATCGTCGACCTGAGCGTCGATCGCGTGTCGGGCGAGATTCGTATCGAGCGCGTGACGGTCGGTCAGGACACGGGCACGATGATCAACCCCGATGGCGTGCGCCACCAGATCCACGGCAACGTGATCCAGGTATTGAGTCGCACGCTGAAGGAACGCGTGCGGTTCGCGGACGGCAAGGTCGCGTCGCGCGAATGGGCGAGCTACCCGATCCTGACGTTCGCGGAAGTGCCGGACGTCGACGTCGTGCTGATGCCGCGGCAAGGCGAACCGCCGCTCGGTGCGGGCGAATCGGCATCGGTGCCGGGGCCGGCGGCGGTCGCGAACGCGCTGTTCGATGCCACCGGCGTACGGTTCTACGCCCCGCCGTTCACGCCGGAAACGGTGCGCGCCGCGCTGCGCGAAGCGGGCCGGCTGATGAGCGCCGACGCGGCTCGCGCACCGGTCACCGCGGGCGCGACGTAGGGCGGCCCGCGCCGCGCGTCACCCGTCACGCGTCGCCGTCTTCTTCCATCATCTTGCGCAGCAGGAACTGCAGCGCGACCCGCTCGCCGGGATTGAGCGCGCCATACGTGCGTTCCGTCACCTGCCGCGCGAACGGCACCGTGCGGTCGATCAGCGCGAGGCCGGCCGCGGTTGCGCGCACGATCAGCTTGCGGCCGTCGTTCGGGTCGGGCAACACCTCGATCAGCGCGCGTGTCTTGAGCCGCTCGACGACGCCGCGAATCGTCGCCTGGTCGATCGCGGTCGCCTTGACGATGTCGTTCAGCGAACACGCCTGCCGCTCCTTGACCGCGCACAGCGTCACGAACTGCGCGGCCGTGAGATCCGAATCGGGAATCGCTTCCTGGAAAATCGAAACGTGCCGCTGATACGCGCGGCGCAGCAGATGCCCGACCTGGTCGTGAAAATCGTACGAATCCTTGGAAGACGCCATGAGAGTGCCGGCCCACGCCTGCATGCAAATGAAAGACAAGCAGTGTACACCCTCAAATCGGTGCGACCGGCGACCGGCCGGGCGCGTCATTGCGGTGCATCATGATTCGCGGCATCGCGTGCAAGTCGCGCGTGACGACCGCCCGATCGCGGCGATGCGTCCGACCATCGCATCGGTGCGCCGGCCGGGTCGAGCACCATCGCAGCGCCTGCCGGACATGCGCTCGCGTGCTGCGGCAGATCTTCGTGCACACACTTCAATTTTGAGTGCATACGCACGAATTTCGTGCATGCCTCCCGCGATGAGCCGACCTTTTCAGCGCACGCTCCATATCGAGCAAAACCCCTTTTCAAACACGGCCTTTTCTCATGCAAACGCTTGCTTTCCGGCTGCCATATCCATGCCTGTGCGCTTCGGTATTTTCTAGTGTGTACGCTACGTATTTGACGTGATATACAGACTCCAGTGCGCAGCGGAACGTCCGCTCGCGTCGATCGAGCCACCCATTCATCCGTCACACTCGAACAGGGGCAGTCCCATGTCTACCGCACACCCGAGCGCCGCCGTTTCCCCCGACGACGCGCTGCACGGCACTCTCTATCGCAAGGTCACGCTGCGCCTCATCACCCTCTTCTGCCTGTGTTACTTCGCGGCCTATCTCGACCGCATCAACATCGGGCTCGCGAAGCTCCAGATGCTCGATGCGCTGAAGTTCAGCGACACCGTGTACGGCCTCGGCGCCGGCCTGTTCTTCGCCGGCTACATCCTGTTCGAAGTCCCGAGCAATCTGGTGCTGCAGCGCGTCGGCGCGAAGCTGTGGATCGCGCGGATCATGATCACGTGGGGCCTGCTGTCGGGTGCGACGATGTTCGTGCACACGCCGATGCAGTTCTACATCGTGCGCTTCCTGCTCGGCGCCGCCGAAGCCGGCTTCCTGCCGGGCGTGCTGCTGTACCTGACGCAGTGGTATCCCGATGCGCGCCGCGCGCGGATCGTCGCGCTGTTCATGGTCGGCCTGCCGCTGTCGAGCATGATCGGCAGTCCGATCTCCGGCTGGATCATGCGGGCGTTCGACGGCGCGCACGGGCTCGGCGGCTGGCAGTGGCTGTTCCTGCTCGAGGCGCTGCCGTCGGTGCTGCTCGGCTTCGCGGTGCTGCGCTGGCTGCCCAACGGCATCGAATCCGCGCAATGGCTGAACGCCGACGAGAAGCGGGTGCTGCGCGCGAATCTCGACGCCGATCCGTCCGGCAACAAGAGCCACGCGCTCGGCAAGGCATTCTCCGATCCGAAGGTGTGGGCGCTCGGCCTGATCGACCTGTGCGTGCTGCTCGGCCTGTATGCGGTGAGTTTCTGGCTGCCGACGATCCTGCGCGACACCGGCGTGAAGGACGCGTATCACATCGGCTGGCTGATGGTGATCCCGAACGCCGCCGCCGTGCTCGCCACGCTGTACTGCGGCGCGAGCTCCGACCGCGCGCGAGAGCGCCGCTGGCATATCGTCGTACCGTTCATGGTGTCGGCCGTCGCGCTGGCGATCGCGGCTTCGTCGTCGCACGGCACGCTCGGCACGGTGCTGCTGTTCTCGCTGATCAACGCCGGCGCGGCCGCCGCGATGCCGGTCGTGTGGGCGCTGCCGTCGACGTTCCTGAAGGGCTCGGCCGCCGCCGGCGGCATCGCGTTCGCATGCTCGATCGCGAACCTCGGCGGCTTCGGCAGCACCTATTTCATCGGCTGGCTGCGCGATACGTTCCATTCGCAAAGCGCGGGCTTGTATGGTTTTGCCGCATGCATGCTGGTCGGCTGCGCACTCGCGCTCGCCTACCCGGCCCGGCTCGTGAACCGCTGACGCCTCGCGCCGCGCGCGCGACGCTCCCTTTTTACAACCGCGCCGCTCGCGCGGTCCGCCCGCACGCTCCCCACGTCCTCCCGCGCACGCCGCCATCCCGGCGCGTGCGCGCTGCCTGCCCCACGCCACCGTCGTTCGCCGGTTTTTGCGCCGCACAGGCACGTCGATTGCGTCATCCCCGCGCCCGCCATCCGGCGGACAGCATCTTCCTTCCAACCGGCGCTGCGCTCCGCGCGGTTCTCTGCGCGGCGGTCCCGCATCGCAATGCAGGTTTCCTGAACGAGAGGACGACATGAAATCAATACGAACGATAGTGGCCCTGTGCTCGGTCATTTCCATGCTCACGGCATGCGGCGGCGGCGACGACGCCGGGACCGTACTCGGCATCTCGAAGCCGCAGGCGCGCTTCATCAACGCGGTGCCGGCCGGCCCGAACCTCGACTACTACCTGAATGCGAAGGTCGATCAGTCGGGTGTCGCCTACAAGGGCGTGACGCGCTATCACGACATCGATTCGGGCACGCAGACCGCGAGCTACGACGTGTCGGGCACGACCTCGACCGTCGCGTCTCAATCGTTCAGCGCGGCGAACGGTCACCATTACACGACGATCGCGCTGCCGAGCACGACGTCGCTGATCTCCGTCATCGACGACCCGTACGACAAGGGCCTGCTGTCGGACAAGGCGCGCGTGCGCAGCTTCAACGCATCGCCGAATGCGCAGAACGTCGACGTGTACGTCGTCGCGCCGGGCACCGACATCACGACGGTCAGCCCGACGATGGCGGGCGCGGCCTACCAGAACGCCGTCCCGGCCACGACGCAGGATTCGGTCTACCTGAACGGCGGCACCTACCAGGTGGTCGTCACGACGGCCGGCAGCAAGTCGCCGATCCTCAAGACCGCGCCGGTCAACATCGGCAACAACGCCGACTGGCTGCTGCTGACGATTCCGTCGGGCGGGGTCGGCGACGTGACGCCGAACGACATTCACGTGCTCGTCGCCCAGGGCAACGACGCCGATACGTCCGCGCAGGAACTCGGGCCGCAGTAAGGGCCGAAAACGATCGCGGCGGCCGGTGCGCTCGCATCGGCCGCCGCGTGTCGGTCAGCGGTATCAGTCGTCGGACCGTTCGAGGCAGATCACGTGCTCGGCGCGTGTGCCGTCGCCGTGCTCGATATCGACGTCGCCGACATGGCGCACACGCCAGCCCGGCCGCGTCGCGATCTGCGGCATGTTGCCGGACGGCCGGCTCTCGATCCCGCCGAGCCCTTCGTCGGGCGTGTCGACCGCCTCGTCGAGCGACGCGTTCGAATAGATCACGTTGTCCTGCAGCTCCGACGCGCCGGTGCGCGCCTCCATGCCCTTGCCGTCGACGTCGACCGTGTTGTCGGTCATCGCCATGTTCGCGTTGTCGAGCGTGACGATCCGGCCGGCGGCCCGGCGCACCGGATCGCCGCTGTCGACCGCATGCGCGTCGACGTCGATCGCCGGCAGGCCGGTCGGCATCTTCCCGGCAACCGCTTCAGGCGTCAGCGGACGCCGCGCCACCTGCGCGGCCTGGGTCGCCGCGTCGGGCATGTCGCCGGCCGCCGGTGTCTTCACCGGGCTTTTCTCGATCTGTTCCCGCTGCTTTTCCGGGGTAGGGTTCGATTCCGCGTTCTGCATCGCACCTCCTTGCCCGGCCGGCGGACGCCGGCGTCACGCCGTCGCCTCCGGGCCGGAAATCGCTACAACGGTCCTTGCAAATCTTTCATGCGCACGGCCGCGCACGCACGCCGTCCGGCGCGCGTGCGCGGCCGTGCGCATGAAAGATTTGCAAGGACCGTTGTAGCGATTTCCGGCCCGGAGGCGACGGCGTGACGCCGGCGTCCGCCGGCCGGGCAAGGAGGTGCGATGCAGAACGCGGAATCGAACCCTACCCCGGAAAAGCAGCGGGAACAGATCGAGAAAAGCCCGGTGAAGACACCGGCGGCCGGCGACATGCCCGACGCGGCGACCCAGGCCGCGCAGGTGGCGCGGCGTCCGCTGACGCCTGAAGCGGTTGCCGGGAAGATGCCGACCGGCCTGCCGGCGATCGACGTCGACGCGCATGCGGTCGACAGCGGCGATCCGGTGCGCCGGGCCGCCGGCCGGATCGTCACGCTCGACAACGCGAACATGGCGATGACCGACAACACGGTCGACGTCGACGGCAAGGGCATGGAGGCGCGCACCGGCGCGTCGGAGCTGCAGGACAACGTGATCTATTCGAACGCGTCGCTCGACGAGGCGGTCGACACGCCCGACGAAGGGCTCGGCGGGATCGAGAGCCGGCCGTCCGGCAACATGCCGCAGATCGCGACGCGGCCGGGCTGGCGTGTGCGCCATGTCGGCGACGTCGATATCGAGCACGGCGACGGCACACGCGCCGAGCACGTGATCTGCCTCGAACGGTCCGACGACTGATACCGCTGACCGACACGCGGCGGCCGATGCGAGCGCACCGGCCGCCGCGTGTCGGTCAGCGGTATCAGTCGTCGGACCGTTCGAGGCAGATCACGTGCTCGGCGCGTGTGCCGTCGCCGTGCTCGATATCGACGTCGCCGACATGGCGCACACGCCAGCCCGGCCGC
>FTHQ01000145.1_pt1 | contig 14440 bp, 12 predicted proteins | sample 1641001 | NCBI WGS metagenome assembly FTHQ01 (sample SAMEA3914872, study PRJEB12502) | metagenome | biome: forest; material: soil | place: Canada | collected 2011-07-03 | depth 0.3 m | reverse complement strand
GCGCATCCCCCGCGGACGCCGCGGCATCGGGCGCGGGCTCGCCCGCCGACGCGGGCTTCGCGGCCTGCGCGGCGGCCACGGCCGCTTCCTCGGCCGCCGACATCGAGCTTTGCGCGAACGCGCCGAACGCACGCAGCGTCGCGAGCGTCGCGCGCTGCACCTCGAGCGCCTGGATCGCGGACTGCAGCATCCCGAGATTGAGCTTCAGCCATTGCTCGACCGCGCGCAGATCGGTGATCCGCTTGTCGAGCTCCTCGACGTTCGTGAGCGGCGACATCATGTCGGACATGCTCGACAGCGACGGCGGCAGCCCGTGCGTGGCGCCCGGAAACGGCGCCATCCCGCCGAACGGCGACATCCGGATCATGTCCCACATCCGGTCCATCATGTCGGCGGGCTGGAACCCGGCAAAGCCGGCGAAAGGGTTGGCGCCGGAGGCATCGGTCGTCATACGGGCATCCTGGTTGACTGAGGGAGCGAGGCGGCCGCCGTGCGTCGCGCAGCCGCGCGTGATTCGATCATAGCGCGCACGTCAGAACGGCGCGTCGCCCGGGAACGCGGGCGGGCGCCGCTCGCGCAGCGAACGGACGCCCTCCTGCACGTCGGGCCCCGAAAAGCCCATGAATTCGAGCGCGAGCGACGTATCGAAGGTCGGGCCGGCCGTGCGCAGCCAGTTGTTCAGCGCGTACTTGGTCCAGCGGATCGCCGACTGCGAACCGTGCGCGAGCCGCTCGGCCACTTCGTATGCCTTCGGCAGCAGGTCGGCCGGCTCGACCGCGAGCGACACCAGGCCGATCCGCTCGGCCTCCTCGCCGCTCACGGGCTCGCACAGCATCAGGTAGTACTTCGCCTTCGCCATCCCGCACAAGAGCGGCCATACGATCGCCGCGTGGTCGCCGGCCGCGACGCCGAGCCGCGTGTGGCCGTCGATGATGCGCGCATCCTTCGCGGCGATCGAGATGTCGGCGAGCAGCCCGGCGACGAGCCCCGCGCCGACGGCCGGGCCATGCATCGCCGACACGATCGGCTTGCTGCAATTGATCACGTTGTAGACGAGGTCGCGCGCCTCGCGCCACACGCGGGCGCGCACGTCGAAATCGTTCGCCATGTCCTCGACGAGCGCGAGATCGCCGCCCGCCGAAAAGCCCTTGCCTTCGCCGCGGATCACCGCGACGCGCGTGTCGGGATCGCGATCGACGTCGCGCCAGATGTCGGCGAGCTCGCGATGCATGCGCGCGTTCGCGGTCGCGAGGCCGCTGCGGTTCGCGCCCTCGCCGCTCATCACGATGTCGAGCACGCCATGGTCGCGGCGCGTCACCTTCAGTGCTTCGTAACCGCCGTACGCGGCAAGATCGGCCATCTGCTGCTCCTTGTGCGAGGCGCTCGAACGCCTGAATCGAGTGTAGCCAAGCCCGCGCGGTCAAACATCGGGCGAAACCCGGCGCGCGGGCCGAAGCCGGGTTTCGCCGCTGCGTTGCTTGCCCCGCGCCGCTTACGCCGCGCCGTCGGGCGGCGCGACCGACTGCTCGATCGCGCCGAAGATCGACTTGCCGGCCGCGTCGAACATCTCGATGCGCACGGTGTCGCCGTAGCGCATGAATTCGGTCTGCGGCGCGCCGTGCTCGATCGTCTCGAGGCAGCGCTTCTCGGCGATGCAGCAGTAGCCGCGCTTCGCGTCCTTGTTCGAGACCGTACCGGAGCCGACGATCGAGCCGGCACGCAGGTTGCGCGTCTTCGCCGCGTGCGCGATCAACTGGCCGAAGTGGAACACCATGTCGGTGCCCGCGTCGGGCTGGCCGACCTTCTTGCCGTTCCAGTGGACGATCATCGGGCGGTGCACGCGGCCTTCGCGCCACGCGTCGCCGAGCTCGTCGGGCGTGACGGCGACCGGCGCGAACGCGGTGGCCGGCTTGCTCTGGAAGAAGCCGAAACCCTTCGCGAGTTCGGCCGGAATCAGGTTGCGCAGCGACACGTCGTTCACGAGCGTGACGAGCCGCACGGCCTTCAGCGCGTCGTCGGGCGACGCGCTCATCGGCACGTCGCCGGTGATCACCGCGACTTCCGCCTCGAAATCGATGCCCCATTCCTCGGACGGGCACACGACGTCGTCGCGCGCGCCCAGGAAATCGTCGCTGCCGCCCTGGTACATCAGCGGATCGGTCCAGAACTCGGGCGGCATCTCGGCGCCGCGCGCACGGCGCACGAGCTCGACGTGATTCACGTACGCGGAGCCGTCGGCCCACTGGAACGCGCGCGGCAGCGGCGCCATGCAGTTGGCCGGGTCGAACGCGAACGCGTTGCGCGCGCGGCCGTGGTTCAGCGCGTCGTACAGGTCGCGCAGTTGCGGCGCGTAGAACGCCCAGTCGTCGAGGACGCGCTGCAGCGTCGGCGCGATCGCATCGGCAATCGCCGCGGTGTGCAGGTCGCGCGACACGACGATCAGCTGGCCGTCGCGCGTGCCGTCCTTCAGCGAAGCAAGTTTCATAGGGGGATCTGCCGTTGTAGTGACGATGGAGGGAATCTATTTTACGATGGTGAATCCCTGCGGCGCGCCACGATCGCGCACGCCGTTTTCGCCCCGTTTCCTGTCGCATTTTCGCGCACCCGCTGCCCATGCCCGCCAGCCTGCTTCCCGACGACGATCTCGCCGACTCCGATACCGACGACGCCGCCTCCGGCGAACCCGGCGAGAAGGTCCGTTCCGGCATCCAGTCGATCGAGGTCGGCTTCCGCCTGCTCGACGTGCTGACGAGCGAGCCGCGCGCGATGATGCTGCGCGATCTCGCGCAGCGCGCGGGCATGAGCCCGGCGAAGGCGCATCGCTATCTGGTCAGCTTCTCGCGGCTCGGCGTCGTGTCACAGGACCCGGTCTCGGGCCGCTACGAGCTGGGCGGCTTCGCGCTGCAGATGGGGCTCGCGCGGCTCGCGCGCGTCGACGGCGTGAAGCTCGCGCGGATCGCGCTCACCGAATTCCGCGACCGCCTCGACCAGACGGTCGGTATCGCGGTGTGGGGCAACCAGGGGCCGACGATCGTGCACTGGATGGAATCGAGCCATCCGGCGAAGGCGTCGCTGAAGCTCGGCGACGTGATGCCGCTGCTCGGCTCCGCGACGGGCCTGCTGTTCGCCGCATACCTGCCGCGCAGCAAGACCGCCGCGATGCTGGAGCGCGAACTCGCCGATACGCGCCGCTCGCCGCACCACGGCGGCCCGCGCACCCTCGACGAAGTCGAGACGGTGCTCGCCGACGTGCGCCAGCACCAGGCCGCGCGCGTCGAAGGGATGCTGCTGCCGACGATCCATGCGTTCTGCATGCCGGTATTCGACGCGGTCGGCGAACTCGCGCTCGCGATCGTCGCGCTCGGCCAGGAAGGCTCGTTCGACATCGCATGGGGCGGCGAGATCGACACCGCGCTGCGCGCCTGCGCGCAGAAACTGTCTTACGAACTCGGCTATAGTCCCGACGCACGCGACGCCTGACGCATCCGGTTCACGCCACGTCACGCATCGCGAACGCGCGGCGCATCCGACGGTCCGATTCCTGTGGCGCGCGCCGCGCGCCCGACGTCACGCCAGCGCCCCGACCCTGTTCCGATGCCCATGCAGCCTGCCGATCTTCGCCCGCGTCACGCCCTGCCCCGCCGCTGGCTGCGCGTGGGCGTCGCGCTCGTCGCCGTGCTGGTGCTGCATGCGCTCGCCGGGTTCTGGCTGATGCGCAACCGCGAATCGTTCACGCCGCCGCCGGCCACGGAGATCCCGGTGCAGATCGAGCTGCTGAAACCGCAACCGATCGAGCGTCAGCCGGCCCCGCCGGCGCCGAAACCGGTCGAACGTCCGGCCGAATCGGCGGCGCCCAAGGCCGCCGCACCGAAGGTGGCCCCGCCGAAACCCGCGCCGTCGCACGAGCCGGTCCTCACGTCGACGCAGACCGCCGAGCACGGCGAACCGCCGGCTGCCGCCGCGTCCGCGGCGAGCGGCACACCGGGGGCTTCGGGCGCGCACGCCGCATCGGCCGCGGGCGCCAGCGCCGCGACACCGGGCCCCGCGACGAGCGGCGTGAAGTTCGCGGCGCCGCCGTCCGGCGACCTGCAGTACGACACGTTCTACAACGGCATGCAGAACATGATCGGCACGATCCACTGGCGCACCGACGGGCATACCTACGACTTGTCGGTGTCGATGCCGGTGCCGTTCGTCGGCCCGTTCACCTATCGCAGCGAAGGCCGCATCGACGCGTTCGGCGTCGCACCCGACCGTTACGTCGAGAAGCGCGGCAAGCGGCCGGAAGACATCGCGATCTTCAACCGCGAGATCCGGCAGGTCGTATTCACGCGCACGCCGAACAACGCGCCGCTGCCGGACGGCGTGCAGGACCGCTTCAGCATGCTGATGCAGTTGTCGGGACTCGTGCGCGGCAATCCCGCCGCCTACAAGCCGGGCGTCACGCAGCAGTTCTTCGTGATCGACAACAACAGCGGCGAGACCTGGCCGATCACCGTGATCGGCGACGAACAGGTGCAGACGCAGGCCGGCATCGTCGCGGCGCGGCACTTCATGCGCCTGCCGCGCCGCGACGGCGACACGCGCCGCATCGACATGTGGCTCGCGCCGTCGCTCGGCTGGCTGCCCGCGCGGCTCGTGCAGAGCGAGCCGAACGGGGCGCAGATCGAACTGCTGTGGCACGGCCGGCTCGCCGCACCGAACGTGCCTGCCGACGCCGCGCCCAGTGGCGCAACGAACGCGCCCGCTGTCGCTCCGGCACCCGATGCATCGGCCGTGCCGCCCGCGGAACCCGCGCCGCCCGCCGCCGTGCAACCACCAGCGTCATCGACTGTCACACAGTGAACGCACGCACATGAACGCGCACGAATCGGCAATTTCGACCGATTACAGATTTCCCGAAAATGGCCGATGACACTCTTTAACAACTATTTCAGTCCACCGGCTCACAATAAGAAACGTTTGATAGACATCGGCTTCTAACCGATACACCCCACGCAAACGGGAGAACGGGGTGTGCAGCGCAAGCCCCTTGAAACCGGCAAGGCTCGCCCCACCTAGGGGACAACAAGGCCAGATGCCACTGCGAAGAGGAGTGCCGCCATGCAAATGATCTACAACAGCCCCAACTACTGCGTCGTCGAATTTGCGCCGCAGGCCGGCCATCACCTGATGAATGCCGGCGGATACGAAATCGTCGACAAGAACGCGCAGCGCGAAATCTTCATCGACGGCGAACTTGCCGAACGATTCCGCGCGCACGTGAAGCAGCTGATCGAGGATGAACCGTCGCTCGACGAAGTCGACGAATTCCTCGGACAATTCGACAGCCTGATGATGATGCCCGTCGTGCTGCACTGACGACTCGCGGCCCGGCGCGTCACGCGGCCGGGCCATTCGCCGCGCATCGACGCGGCGCCGCGTGCACTCCGATCCTGCCCCCGTCCGGTTCGCCTGCGGGGGCTTTCATTTGGCGGGCCGTCCGGCCGGCGCGGCGAGGGTCGGCGACCGCTTGACGCACCGGCTACAATGACGGTTTTCCGTCTTCGCCGGTCTTCCGCCCATGTCTGAGACTCCCCTCGCCGCTTCCGCCCCGCTCGACGCGCGCTACACGCGCGGCGCCGCCCTGCCCGCGCTGCTGAAATCGCGCATCCTGATCCTCGACGGCGCGATGGGCACGATGATCCAGCGCTACAAGCTCGACGAAGCCGCGTATCGCGGCGAGCGCTTCAAGGATTTCCCGCGCGACATCAAGGGCAACAACGAGCTGCTGTCGCTCACGCAGCCGCAGATCATCCGCGAGATCCACGATCAGTACTTCGCGGCCGGCGCCGACATCGTCGAAACCAACACGTTCGGCGCGACGACCGTCGCGCAGGCCGACTACGGGATGGAAGATCTCGTCGTCGAGATGAACGTCGCATCGGCGAAGCTCGCGCGCGAATCGGCCGCGAAATACGCGACGCCGGACAAGCCGCGCTTCGTCGCCGGCGCGATCGGGCCGACGCCGAAGACGGCCAGCATCTCGCCGGACGTCAACGATCCGGGCGCCCGCAACGTCACGTTCGACGAGCTGCGCACGGCGTACTACCAGCAGGCGAAGGCGCTGCTCGACGGCGGCGTCGACCTGTTCCTCGTCGAGACGATCTTCGACACGCTGAACGCCAAGGCCGCGCTGTTCGCGCTCGACGAGCTGTTCGAGGACACCGGCGAGCGCCTGCCGATCATGATCTCGGGCACCGTCACCGATGCGTCGGGCCGGATCCTGTCGGGCCAGACCGTCGAGGCGTTCTGGAATTCGCTGCGCCACGCGAAGCCGCTCACGTTCGGCCTGAACTGCGCGCTCGGCGCGGCGCTGATGCGCCCGTACATCGCCGAGCTCGCGAAGCTGTGCGACACCTACGTGTCGTGCTACCCGAACGCGGGCCTGCCCAACCCGATGAGCGACACCGGTTTCGACGAAACCCCCGATGTCACGTCGGGCCTGCTGAAGGAGTTCGCGCAGGCCGGGCTCGTGAACCTCGCGGGCGGCTGCTGCGGCACGACGCCCGAGCACATCGCCGAGATCGCGAAGGCGCTCGCCGGCGTGAAGCCGCGCCGCTGGCCGAACCAGTACAGCGACAACGCCTGACCCGACCGCCCCACGTCCTTCCTCAAAAGAATTCGCACCGCCATGACCGATCACATGATGCGCCTTGCCGGCCTCGAGCCGTTCAACGTCACGCCCGGGACGCTCTTCATCAACGTCGGTGAACGCACCAACGTCACCGGCTCGAAGGCGTTCGCACGGATGATCCTCAACGGCCAGTTCGACGAGGCGCTCGCCGTCGCGCGCCAGCAGGTCGAGAACGGCGCGCAGGTGATCGACGTCAACATGGACGAGGCGATGCTCGATTCGAAGGCGGCGATGGTGCGCTTCCTGAACCTGATCGCGTCGGAGCCGGACATCGCGCGCGTGCCGATCATGATCGACTCGTCGAAGTGGGACGTGATCGAAGCCGGCCTCAAGTGCGTGCAGGGCAAGGCGATCGTGAACTCGATCTCGCTGAAGGAAGGCGAGGACGCGTTCCGCCACCACGCGAACCTGATCCGCCGCTACGGCGCGGCCGCGGTCGTGATGGCGTTCGACGAGACCGGCCAGGCCGATACCTACGCGCGCAAGACCGAGATCTGCAAGCGCTCGTACGACTTCCTCGTGAACGAAGTCGGCTTCCCGCCGGAAGACATCATCTTCGACCCGAACATCTTCGCGGTCGCGACGGGCATCGAGGAGCACAACAACTACGCGGTCGACTTCATCGAGGCGACCCGCTGGATCAAGCAGAACCTGCCGCATGCGAAGGTGAGCGGCGGCGTGTCGAACGTGTCGTTCTCGTTCCGCGGCAACGACCCGGTGCGCGAGGCGATCCACACCGTGTTCCTGTATCACGCGATCCAGGCCGGGATGGACATGGGCATCGTGAACGCGGGCCAGCTCGGCGTGTACGCCGATCTCGACGCGGAGCTGCGCGAGCGCGTCGAGGACGTGATCCTGAACCGCCGCGCGGATTCGACCGATCGCCTGCTCGAAATCGCCGACAAGTTCAAGGTGGGCGGCGCGAAGAAGGAAGAGAACCTCGAGTGGCGCAACCAGCCGGTCGAGAAGCGGCTCTCGCACGCGCTGGTGCACGGCATCACGACCTTCATCGTCGAGGATACCGAAGAAGTGCGCGCGAAGATCGCCGCGGCCGGCGGCCGTCCGATCAACGTGATCGAAGGCCCGCTGATGGACGGGATGAACATCGTCGGCGACCTGTTCGGCCAGGGCAAGATGTTCCTGCCGCAGGTCGTGAAGTCGGCGCGCGTGATGAAGCAGGCGGTCGCGCACCTGATCCCGTTCATCGAGGAAGAAAAGCGGCTGCTCGCGGAAGCGGGCGGCGACGTGCGCGCGAAGGGCAAGATCGTCATCGCGACCGTGAAGGGCGACGTGCACGACATCGGCAAGAACATCGTGTCGGTCGTGCTCCAGTGCAACAACTTCGAAGTGGTCAACATGGGCGTGATGGTCCCGTGCAACGAGATCCTCGCGAAGGCGAAGGTCGAAGGCGCGGACATCATCGGGCTGTCGGGCCTCATCACGCCGAGCCTCGAGGAAATGGCGTACGTCGCGTCCGAAATGCAGCGCGACGACTACTTCCGCGTGAAGAAGATTCCGCTGCTGATCGGCGGCGCCACGACGTCGCGCGTGCACACGGCGGTGAAGATCGCGCCGCACTACGAAGGCCCGGTCGTCTACGTGCCGGATGCGTCGCGCTCGGTGTCGGTCGCGTCGAACCTGCTGTCCGACGAAGGCGCGGCGAAGTATCTCGACGAGCTGAAGTCCGACTACGAACGCATCCGCGACCAGCATGCGAACCGCAAGGCGCAGCCGATGGTCACGCTCGCCGAAGCCCGCGCGAACAAGACCAAGGTCGACTGGGCCGGCTACCAGCCGGTGAAGCCGAAGTTCATCGGCCGCCGCGTGTTCAAGAATTACGACCTGAACGAGCTCGCGAACTACATCGACTGGGGCCCGTTCTTCCAGACCTGGGACCTCGCGGGCCCGTACCCGGCGATCCTGAACGACGAGATCGTCGGCGAATCGGCGCGGCGCGTGTTCTCCGACGCCAAGTCGATGCTCGCGCGCCTGATCCAGGGCCGCTGGCTGACCGCGAACGGCGTGATCGCGCTGCTGCCGGCGAACACCGTCAATGACGACGACATCGAGATCTACAGCGACGAGTCGCGCTCCGAGGTGCTGCTCACGTGGCGCAACCTGCGCCAGCAGAGCGTGCGCCCGGTGGTCGACGGCGTGATGCGGCCGAACCGCTCGCTCGCCGATTTCATCGCGCCGAAGGAATCGGGTGTGGCCGACTACATCGGGATGTTCGCGGTGACGGCCGGCCTCGGCGTCGACGCGAAGGAAAAGCAGTTCGAAGCCGACCACGACGACTACAGCGCGATCATGCTGAAGGCGCTCGCCGACCGTTTCGCCGAAGCGTTCGCCGAAGCGATGCACGCGCGCGTGCGGCGCGAGCTGTGGGGCTATGCGAGCGGCGAGACGCTCGACAACGACGCGCTGATCGCCGAGAAGTACGCGGGCATCCGCCCGGCGCCCGGCTACCCGGCCTGCCCGGACCACCTCGTGAAGCGCGACATGTTCGACGTGCTGCACGCGGACGAGATCGGCATGAGCGTGACCGACTCGCTGGCGATGCTGCCGGCGGCGAGCGTGTCGGGCTTCTACCTCGCGCATCCGGACAGCCGCTACTTCTCGGTCGGCAAAATCGGGCAGGATCAGCTCGAGGACTATGCGCGGCGCATGGCGCTGTCGCTCGACGACGCACGTCGCGCGCTCGCGCCGCAACTCTGATCGCTGCAAACGGGCGGCCCGGCCGCCTTTTGATCAGACAAAAGAAAAAGCCCGCTCGAAAGCGGGCTTTTTCCTGTCTGGCGAACCTTTCGATCTGCCAAGCAAGGGAAGCTCAGAAGCCCCAGTGGACGTCGGCCTGGCCGGCCTTCGCTTCGCGCAGCATCGTCAGGAACGGCGCGACGCGCTGGGCCAGGCTCGGCGGCACTTCGTGGTGCGCGTGGTCGGCTTCGTCCTCATGGAAATGGCCGGCGTGCTCGGCGCGTTCCTGCTTCGCCTGCGCGACCGCGCCTTCCAGCTTGGCGATCGCGTGGTCCAGTTCGTCGTGCGTAATCACACCGCGCTCGCCCAGCTGCTTGCCGACGAGACCCAGCACATACACGGCGAAATCCTTCAGCACGTCGAGATCCTGTGCCGCCTTGCTCTTGAACGTAATCATGACAATTCCCTTTTCATCTTGTTGTGCCTGCGCGGCGCGGTTGGGGAACGCCGGCAGACCGGCGTCCGGCCTCGCGGACGCGGGCCGCCTGAGCGGCATATTAGCACCTGTTAAAATTCTGCGATCCCTGAAACGCGCGCTTAAAAAGCGTGCCGGCGGGCCGGCGTTTCCGGCCGCCACCAACGAAGCCTTCTACCAGCATGCTGCCAGCACACAAACAGACCCTCGAAGCCCTGCTCGCGGATAGCGTCAAGCAGGTCGCACACGCGCTGAAAGGCGCCGACGCAGCATTCGTCGCCCCGGCCATCACGCTGGAGCGCCCGAAGGTCGCCGCGCACGGCGACGTCGCGTGCAACGTCGCGATGCAGCTCGCGAAGCCGCTCGGCACGAACCCGCGCCAGCTCGCCGAGCAGATCGTCGCCGCCCTCACCGCGCAGCCGGCCGCGCAAGGCCTCGTCGAAGCCGCCGAGATCGCCGGCCCCGGCTTCATCAACCTGCGCCTGTCGGCCGCCGCGAAGCAGGCCGTGATCGCCGCCGTGTTCGACCAGGGCCGCGCGTTCGGCACGTCGGATCGCGAGAAGGGCAAGCAGGTGTTGCTCGAATTCGTGTCGGCCAACCCGACCGGCCCGCTGCACGTCGGCCACGGCCGTCAGGCCGCGCTCGGCGACGTGCTCGCGAACGTGATCGCGAGCCAGGGCTACGCGGTGCACCGCGAGTTCTACTACAACGACGCGGGCGTGCAGATCGGCAACCTGGCGATCTCGACGCAGGCGCGCGCGCGCGGCCTGAAGCCGGGCGACGCGGGCTGGCCGGAAGCCGCGTACAACGGCGAGTACATCGCCGACATCGCGCGCGACTACCTGAACGGCGAAACGGTCGCCGCCTCGGACGGCGAGCCGGTCAAGGGCACGGGCGACGTCGAGGATCTCGACGCGATCCGCAAGTTCGCGGTCACCTACCTGCGTCGCGAGCAGGACATGGACCTGCAGGCGTTCGGCGTGAAATTCGACCAGTACTACCTCGAATCGTCGCTGTACAGCGAAGGTCGCGTCGAGAAGACGGTCGACGCGCTGGTCAAGGCCGGCATGACCTACGAGCAGGACGGCGCGCTGTGGCTGCGCACGACCGACGAAGGCGACGACAAGGATCGCGTGATGCGCAAGTCGGACGGCACGTATACGTACTTCGTGCCGGACGTCGCGTACCACGTGACGAAGTGGGAGCGCGGCTTCACGAAGGTGATCAACATCCAGGGTTCGGACCACCACGGCACGATCGCGCGCGTGCGCGCCGGCCTGCAGGGGCTGCACATCGGGATCCCGAAGGGCTATCCCGACTACGTGCTGCACAAGATGGTCACGGTGATGCGCGACGGCCAGGAAGTGAAGATCTCGAAGCGCGCGGGCAGCTACGTGACGGTGCGCGACCTGATCGAATGGTCGGGCGGCGCAGCGGCGGGCCAGGAAGCGGCCCCCGACCTGATCGACGAGGCGACCATCACGCGCGGCCGCGACGCGGTGCGTTTCTTCCTGATCTCGCGCAAGGCCGATACCGAGTTCGTGTTCGACATCGACCTCGCGCTGAAACAGAACGACGAAAACCCGGTCTATTACGTCCAGTACGCGCATGCGCGGATCTGCTCGGTGCTCAACGAACTGAAGTCGCGCTACAACGTCGACGTCGCGCAACTGCCGGGCGCCGACCTGTCGCAACTGACGAGCGCGCAGGCGACATCGCTGATGCAGAAGCTGGCCGAGTATCCGGACATGCTCACGCACGCGGCGAACGAGCTGGCGCCGCACGCGGTCGCGTTCTACCTGCGCGATCTCGCTGGCGAATTCCACTCGTTCTACAATGCGGAGCGCGTGCTGGTCGACGACGCAGCGCCGCGCAATGCGCGCGCCGCGCTGCTCGCCGCGACCCGGCAGGTGCTCGAGAACGGCCTGGCGATGCTCGGCGTGTCCGCACCCGCCAAGATGTAAGGATGTAAGCGCGGCCCCGAACCGGGCAGCGAATGGCCGCGGCAGCGCCCGCCGCAGGAGAGCCTGCCTCGGCCTTTTCACGATTCTTTTTGCAGGTGACTCAAGCAATGGCACAACCACGCCGAACTTCGAAGCAATCGAAACAAGCCGGAGGGACATTTCTTGGAATCGTGCTGGGCCTGATCGTCGGCCTCGCGATCGCCGTGGTGGTGGCGCTCTATATCACGCGTTCGCCGTCGCCGTTCGTGTCGAAGGTCGCGCCGCCGCCGGCCGACAACGGCGCAAGCCAGCCGCAGCAGTTCGATCCGAACCGCGCGCTGCAGGGCAAGACGCCTGGCCAGCCGGTGCCGCAAGCCGCGCAGCCCGCCCCGCCGAACACGGCGCCGGGCCAGGCCGCGAACCAGACCCAGGGCGGCCTGCTGCCCGAGCCGCAGATCGTCGAAGTGCCGCCGTCGGGTAACACGAACGGCGCGACCGGCTCGAGCAACACCACCACGTCGAACACTCCGTCGTCAGGCAACGGCGTCGCCGTCGCGCCAAAGCCGGCCGACACCACGCCGCCGCCGAAGAAGACGCAACAGGCGCAGCAACAGCAGCAAGGCGGCGAGGACGACCTCGCCCGCTTCGCCGCGCAGAAGCAGGCGCAGCAAGCCGCCGCGCAAAAGCAGCAGCAACAGCAGCAGGCCGCGAACACGCCGAAGCCGACGTCGTCGGCCACGGCCGCAGCGGCAGCGAAGCCGCCGACCGCGAACGACGCGAACACCGGCTACTTCCTGCAGGTCGGCGCATACAAGACGGAAGGCGATGCCGAGCAGCAGCGCGCGCGCCTCGGCTTCCAGGGCTTCGAATCGAAGGTGTCGAAGCGCGACGTCAGCGGCGTGACCTATTTCCGTGTGCGCGTCGGCCCGTTCTCGAAGTTCGAGGATATGAACTCGGCCCGTCAGCGCCTGTCCGATGCAGGTGTCGACACGGCGGTGATCCGCTTCACGAAGCAGTAAGCCAACCGGCCGAGCCCACGCAGAACCCGTTACGTTCCGTAACCCGAGCAACTGATTCGACGTTCACAACATGAAAAAACTGCTTAGCACGCTCCTTCTGTCCCTGGGCCTGGCCGCCGGCTTCGCGCAGGCTTCGCCCGCCGCGCCGGCCGCCGGCAAGGACTTCGAGGTGATGAAGTCGCCGCAGCCGGTATCCGCGCCGGCCGGCAAGGTCGAGGTGATCGAGTTCTTCTGGTACGGCTGCCCGCACTGCTACGAATTCGAGCCGACGATCGAGGCCTGGGTGAAGAAGCAGGGCAACAACATCGACTTCAAGCGCGTGCCGGTCGCATTCCGTGACGATTTCGTCCCGCACTCGAAGCTGTACTACGCGGTGTCCGCGCTCGGCATCTCCGAGAAGGTCACGCCGGCGATCTTCAACGCGATCCACAAGCAGAAGAACTACCTGCTGACGCCGCAGGCGCAGGCCGACTTCCTGGCCACGCAAGGCGTCGACAAGAAGAAGTTCATGGACGCGTACAACTCGTTCAGCGTGCAGGGCGAGGTGAACCAGTCGGCCAAGCTGCTGAAGGACTACGCGATCGACGGCGTGCCGACGGTCGTCGTCCAGGGCAAGTACAAGACGGGCCCCGCTTACACGAACAGCATCCCGGGTACCGCCCAGGTGCTCGACTTCCTCGTGAAGCAGGTCCAGGACAAGAAGCTCTGATCCCCGCCCGCGCGCCGGCATGACTACTCCGCTGAAGGTCTTCATCACCGGCGCGTCGAGCGGCCTCGGCCTCGCGATGGCCGAGGAATACGCCCGCCAGGGCGCCACGCTCGCGCTCGTCGCGCGGCGCACCGATGCACTCGATGCGTTCGCGCGGCGTTTCCCGAAGCTGTCCATCTCCGTCTATTCCGCCGACGTGCGCGACGCCGATGCGCTCGCGACGGCCGCCGCGTCGTTCATCGCGACGCACGGCTGCCCGGACGTCGTGATCGCGAACGCAGGCATCAGCCAGGGCGCCGTCACGGGCCAGGGCGATCTCGCGGCGTTCCGCGACGTGATGGACATCAACTACTACGGGATGGTCGCGACGTTCGAGCCGTTCGTCGGCCCGATGACGGCCGCGCGCCACGGCACGCTGGTCGGCGTCGCGAGCGTCGCCGGCGTGCGCGGGCTGCCCGGCTCCGGCGCGTACAGCGCGTCGAAGTCGGCCGCGATCAAGTATCTCGAAGCGCTGCGCGTCGAGCTGCGTCCGGCCGGTGTCGGCGTCGTGACGATCGCGCCCGGCTACATTCGCACGCCGATGACCGCGCACAACCCGTACCGGATGCCGTTCCTGATGGACGCCGACCGCTTCGCCGCACGGGCGGCGCAGGCGATCGCCCGGCAGCACGCGTTCCGCGTGATTCCGTGGCAGATGGGCGTCGTCGCGAAGGTGCTGCACGTGCTGCCGCGCTGGCTGTACGACCGCCTGTTCGAAAAGGCGCCGCGCAAGCCGAAGGCCGGCGCGCACTGACGATCCGCCGACGCGGCCCGCACGACGCGCGCAGGGCCGTATCGCTGCGCCGGAGCGTCGACGCGCCGGTTTTGCGACACCTGCCGCGGCACCTTCGCCGCACCCCGCCCGCCGGCTCCGCCGCCCCGGCG
>FTHQ01000457.1_pt1 | contig 14528 bp, 9 predicted proteins | sample 1641001 | NCBI WGS metagenome assembly FTHQ01 (sample SAMEA3914872, study PRJEB12502) | metagenome | biome: forest; material: soil | place: Canada | collected 2011-07-03 | depth 0.3 m | reverse complement strand
CTCGACGCCGCGCTCGCCGGCGCCGACTGGCTGATCACCGGCGAAGGCCGCTCCGACGTTCAGACGCTGCACGGCAAGGCGCCGTTCATCGCGTGCCGGCACGCGATGAACGGCGCCTTGCCGTGCAGCGTCTGAACGTCGGAGCGGCCTTCGCCGGTGATCAGCCAGTCGGCGCCGGCGAGCGCGGCGTCGAGCCCGACCTGGCGCGCGACGACTTCGGCGCCGGCCTCGAACCGCGCGCCGAGCATGTGCAGCGCGAAACCCAGGCCGCCGGCGGCGCCCGCGCCGGGCAGATCGCGGCTGCGGCGGTCGAGCGCGGCTTCGAGCAGATCGGCGAAGTGGCCGAGCGCGGCATCGAGGGTCGCAACCTGCGCGGCCGTCACACCCTTTTGCGGACCGAACACGGCAGTGGCGCCGTGGGCGCCCGTCAGCGGGTTGTCGACGTCGGACATGCCGACGAATTCCGTTTCCTCCAGGCGCGCATCGAGCCCCGACGCGTCGATGCGCGCGATGTCGGCGAGCCGCGACGGCACGGGCTCGACCGGCTGGCCGCTCGCGTCGAAGCATTGCAGGCCGAGGCCCGCGAGCAGCCCGGCGCCCGCGTCGTTGGTGCTGCTGCCGCCGAGCGCGACGAAGAAGCGGCGCACGCCGTCGTCGAGCAGCGCGCGGATCGCCTCGCCCATTCCGCGCGTGCTGCGCGCGTCGACCGGCACGCTCATGCCGACCGGATCGGTAATGCCGACGATCTCGGCCGTTTCGACGATCGCGGTGCGCGCATCGATCACGCCGACCGCCGCGTCGCGTGCCGCCAGCGACGCGCCGGCCACCCGCAGCGTGCGCCGCGTACCGCCACCCGCCAGCATCGCGTCGAGCGTGCCTTCGCCGCCGTCGGCCATCGGGCAGCAGCGCACCACGGCGTCGGGCTGGGCGCGGCGGATGCCGGTGGCGATCGCGTCCGCGACCTGCTCGGCGGAAAGCGAGCCTTTGAACGAATCGGGCGCGATGACGACGACAGGCGCGGACGGGTGTTGCGGCATGGTGTCTCCGGAAGGCGTGATTGGTGTGAAGAATGCACGGTGAGGCGACGAGCGGGCTCACACGCAATCGGAGCTTACAGGATGGCGGGCCCGTGGTGGATACGCCGTTCGGCATAGCGGCGATCTGCATGCATCGCCGTGCAACGGGCCGTCGACGTGGCGGGGACACACGCGTGTCGCGCTGATCTGGCGGTACGAGGAAAATTGTTTGCTAGAATAGTCGATTCTTCCGGCCAAAGCCGTGCTCCGAGCCGCTTGCGCTAGCCATCCGGCGCGTGCAGGGATGGCGTGGCGCTCCGGCGCGGCGTGCGAGTGCGACGCACCGCACGCTGCAGGCAGGCACGGCAAGGAAAACCCGATTCGCTCGAATAATTTTAGGACGATTGAAGCCATGGCTAACGTTGTTGAGAACCTCGGCAAGCTTGAACGCCGCGTGACGATTTCCCTGCCGAAAGACACCGTGCAGAAGGAAATCGACGCCCGTATCCAGAAACTCGCGAAGAACGTGCGCATGCCGGGTTTCCGCCCGGGCAAGGTGCCGCTCAAGATGGTCGCGCAACAGTACTCGGGCCAGGTCGAAGCGGAAGTGCTGAGCGACAAGATCGGCCAGGAATTCTTCACGATCAGCCGCGCGGAAAACCTGCGCGTCGCCGGCCAGCCGAGCTTCGAGCCGAAGCAGGAGCAGGCTGAAGATGCATACGCGTTCGACGCGACATTCGAGGTTTACCCGGAAGTGAAGATCGGCGATCTGGCGACGGCTGAAGTCGAGCGCTCGACGACGACGATCGGCGACGCCGAAATCGACCGCACGCTGGACATCCTGCGCAAGCAGCGCGTGCACTTCCACGCACGCGGCGAAGCCGGCGAGCACGGCGACGGCGGCGCGGACACCGCAGCGAAGAACGGCGATCGCGTGACGGTCGACTTCGTCGGCAAGATCGACGATGTCGCGTTCCAGGGCGGCACGGCCGAAGATTTCCCGTTCGTGCTCGGCGAAGGCCGCATGCTGCCGGAATTCGAAACGGCGGCGCTGGGCCTGAAGGTCGGCGAACAGCGTACGTTCGACCTCAAGTTCCCGGATGATTACCACGGCAAGGACGTCGCCGGCAAAACGGCACAGTTCACGGTCACGATGAAGAAGATCGAGTGGCCGCACCTGCCGGAAATCGACGCTGAATTCGCGAAGTCGCTCGGCATCGAAGACGGCGACCTCACGAAGATGCGCGCCGAGATCAAGGAAAACCTCGAGCGCGAAGCGAAGCGTCGCACGCAGTCGATCGTCAAGAACCAGGTGATGGACGCGCTGCTGAAGATTTCCGAACTCGACGTGCCGAAGGCGCTGATCGAGCAGGACCAGCAACGTCTCGTCGAAATGGCTCGCCAGGATCTGGCGCAGCGCGGCGTGCCGAACGCGAAGGACGCACCGATCCCGGCCGAGATGTTCGCCGAGCAGGCCGAGCGCCGCGTGAAGCTGGGTCTCGTGCTGGCTGAACTCGTGAAGGCGAACGGCCTCGAAGCGAAGCCGGAACAGATCCGCGCGGAAGTCGACGAGTTCGCGAAGAGCTACGAAGACCCGAAGGAAGTGGTCCGCTGGTATTATTCCAACCAGCAGCGCCTCGCCGAGATGGAAGCGTTCGTCGTTGAAAGCAACGTCGTCGACTTCGTGCTGGGCAAGGCAAAGGTGACGGACAAGGAAGTGAGCTTCGAGGCACTCGCGAGCGCATCGGCGCAAGCGTAAGTGTTGCTCTAGCGGCGTGCCGGCTGTCGGAGCGACGGCCCGCACGCCGTTTTTACGTCAAGCGCACGGTTGCCATTAATATGGCGATTGAGCGGGCGGCTTCCTTCCGTTCAATTTTCCATTCGAACAAGGTTCATTGAATGATCACTCGCGCTGAATTGCTGGACATGCTTGCTTCGAACGCGCCGCAGGGTTTCGAGGCGCAAGCGCTGGGGCTGGTGCCGATCGTCGTCGAAACGAGCGGCCGCGGCGAGCGTTCGTACGATATCTATTCGCGTCTCCTGAAGGAGCGCCTGGTGTTCATGGTCGGCGAAGTGAACGACCAGACCGCCAATCTCGTGGTCGCGCAATTGCTGTTCCTCGAGAGCGAGAATCCCGACAAGGACATCAGCCTCTACATCAACAGCCCGGGCGGCTCGGTGTCGGCCGGGATGGCGATCTACGACACGATGCAGTTCATCAAGCCGGACGTGTCGACCCTGTGCATGGGCCTCGCGGCCAGCATGGGCGCGTTCCTGCTCGCGTCGGGCGCGAAGGGCAAGCGCTTCGCGCTGCCGAATTCGCGTGTGATGATTCACCAGCCGCTGGGCGGCGCGCGCGGCCAGGCATCCGACATCGAGATCCAGGCACGCGAGATCCTCTACCTGAAGGAACGGTTGAACAACCTGCTCGCGCAGCACACGGGCCAGGACGTCGAGCGCATCGCGCGCGACACCGACCGTGATAACTTCATGTCGAGCGAGGACGCGAAGGCGTACGGGCTGATCGATCAGGTGCTGCTGAAGCGCCCGTGAGCTTAAACGGGGTGCCGCCCCGATTCGCGCGGCGCCCCGCAACGTCCCGAGTGCCCTGAGCATCTGCGGCAAGCGCATCCAGCCGGCTCCGGTCGCGCCCTAGGCGCGGCGTTCGGAGCAATCGGCGTATCATGTCATTTACCTGTCCGGAGGCTCTACATTCATGGCGGACAAAAAAGGTTCGAACAGCGAGAAGCTGTTGTATTGCTCGTTTTGCGGGAAGAGCCAGCATGAGGTGAAAAAACTCATCGCGGGCCCGTCGGTGTTCATCTGCGATGAATGTATCGACCTCTGCAACGAAATCATTCGCGACGAGGCGGCTGCCGCCGGCGTCGAGGCCAGCCTGTCCCGGTCGGATCTGCCGAGCCCGCAGGAAATTCGCGACATCCTCGATCAGTACGTGATCGGCCAGGAGCGCGCGAAGAAAATCCTCGCGGTGGCCGTGTACAACCACTACAAGCGCCTGAAGCATCTCGACAAGAAGGACGACGTCGAGCTGTCGAAGAGCAACATCCTGCTGATCGGCCCGACGGGCTCCGGCAAGACGCTGCTCGCGCAGACGCTCGCGCGGTTGCTCAACGTGCCGTTCGTGATTGCCGATGCGACGACGCTGACCGAAGCCGGCTACGTCGGCGAGGACGTCGAGAACATCATCCAGAAGCTGTTGCAGAACTGCAACTACGAGGTCGACAAGGCTCAGCGCGGGATCGTCTACATCGACGAAATCGACAAGATCAGCCGCAAGTCGGACAACCCGTCGATCACGCGCGACGTGTCGGGCGAGGGCGTCCAGCAGGCGCTGCTGAAGCTCGTCGAGGGCACGATGGCGTCGGTGCCGCCGCAGGGCGGCCGCAAGCACCCGAACCAGGATTTCATCCAGGTCGACACGACCAACATCCTGTTCATCTGCGGCGGCGCGTTCGACGGTCTCGAAAAGGTGATCACCGATCGCACCGAGAAGACCGGCATCGGCTTCGGCGCGACGGTCAAGAGCAAGCAGGAACGCGACGCGGGCGAAGTGCCGCGCGAAACGGAACCGGAAGACCTGATCAAATTCGGTCTGATCCCCGAATTGATCGGCCGCCTGCCGGTGGTCGCGACGCTTGGCAAGCTGGACGAAGCCGCGCTGATGAAGATCCTGGTCGAGCCGAAGAATGCGCTCGTCAAGCAGTATCACAAGCTGTTCGCGATGGAGCGTGTCGAGCTGGAAATCCGGCCGGGCGCGTTGCAGGCAGTCGCCCGCAAGGCGATTCGCCGCAAGACCGGCGCGCGCGGTTTGCGTTCGATCATCGAACAGGCGTTGCTCGACGTGATGTACGAGCTGCCGACGATGAAAGGGGTCAGCAAGGTCATCATCGACGAGAACGTCATCGATGGGGACGGCAAGCCCTTGCTGATCTACGAGGACACGCCGAAGGTGGCGGGTTCGAACTGACCGGCTTGCCGACGATGTTCAGCGAAAAAGGCCGTTCATGAGTCCGTGGGCGGCTTTTTTTCGTTTATCTTGTGGGTAACTCTGACTCGACACGCGGTGGTTACTTTCTTACCGAATATTTCCCGCACTTGAAGGCTTGCAATTCGTTGTGGCGGCCTCAATTACCGAACAATTGATTCCACTCATGGGGAAATGAAATGTCAGGCACCCAACTTCTCCCGCCGGAACGCATCACGCTCCCGCTGCTGCCGCTGCGGGACGTCGTCGTTTTCCCGCACATGGTCATTCCGCTCTTCGTGGGCCGGCCGAAATCGATCAAGGCCCTCGAAGCAGCGATGGAAGGCGGCAAGCACATCATGCTCGTCGCCCAGAAAACCGCGGCCAAGGACGAACCGACCGAAAAGGACATGTACGAGGTCGGTTGTATCGCCAACATCCTGCAGATGCTGAAGCTGCCGGACGGCACCGTGAAGGTGCTCGTCGAGGGCCTGCAGCGTGCGAAGGCATTGTCCATCGAAGAACAGGAGACCCAATTCTCCTGCGAAGTGATGCCGCTCGAGCCCGATCACGCCGACAGCGCCGAAACGGAAGCGCTGCGCCGTGCGATCGTGTCGCAGTTCGATCAGTACGTGAAGCTGAACAAGAAGATCCCGCCGGAGATTCTCACGTCGCTGTCGGGCATCGACGAAGCAGGCCGCCTCGCCGACATGATCGCCGAGCGCCTGCCGCTGAAGCTCGACCAGAAGCAGCACATCCTCGAGATGTTCCCGGTCATCGAGCGCCTCGAGCACCTGCTCGCGCAACTCGAAGCCGAGATCGACATCCTGCAGGTCGAAAAGCGCATCCGCGGGCGCGTGAAGCGCCAGATGGAAAAGAGCCAGCGCGAGTACTACCTGAACGAACAGGTCAAGGCGATCCAGAAGGAACTGGGCGAAGGCGAAGAAGGCGCGGATCTCGAGGAGCTCGAGAAGCGCATCAACGCCGCGCGCATGCCGAAGGAAGCCAAGAAGAAGGCCGACGCCGAGCTGAAGAAGCTGAAGCTGATGTCGCCGATGTCGGCGGAAGCCACCGTCGTGCGCAACTACATCGACACGCTGATCGGCCTGCCGTGGCGCAAGAAGAGCAAGGTCAACAACGACCTGTCGAACGCCGAGCAGGTGCTCGACGAGGATCACTTCGGCCTCGAGAAGGTCAAGGAACGGATCCTCGAGTACCTCGCGGTGCAACAGCGCGTGGACAAGGTCAAGGCGCCGATCCTGTGCCTCGTCGGGCCTCCGGGCGTCGGCAAGACCTCGCTCGGCCAGTCGATCGCCCGTGCGACGAACCGCAAGTTCGTCAGGATGGCGCTCGGCGGCGTGCGTGACGAAGCCGAGATCCGCGGCCACCGCCGCACGTATATCGGTTCGATGCCGGGCAAGATCCTGCAAAGCCTCGCGAAGGTCGGCGTGCGCAATCCGCTCTTCCTGCTCGACGAAGTCGACAAGATGGGCATGGATTTCCGCGGCGATCCGTCGTCGGCGCTGCTCGAAGTGCTCGATCCGGAACAGAACCACACGTTCGCCGACCACTACATCGAGGTCGACTTCGATCTGTCGGACGTGATGTTCGTCGCGACGTCGAACTCGCTGAACATCCCGCCGCCGCTGCTCGACCGGATGGAAGTGATCCGTCTGTCGGGCTACACGGAAGACGAGAAGGTCAGCATTGCCCAGCGTTACCTGCTGCCGAAGCAGAAGAAGAACAACGGGCTGAAGGAAGGCGAGATCGACGTCACCGAGCAGGCGATCCGCGACATCATCCGCTACTACACGCGCGAAGCCGGTGTGCGTTCGCTCGAGCGGGAAGTGTCGAAGATCTGCCGCAAGGTCGTGAAGATGCTGCTGCTGAAGAAGGCATCGGGCGCGATCAAGGTCGATGGCGAAAATCTCGACACGTTCCTCGGCGTGCGCAAGTACGACTTCGGCCTCGCGGCGAAGGAAAACCAGGTCGGTCAGGTGACGGGCCTCGCGTGGACGGAAGTCGGCGGCGATCTGCTGACGATCGAAGCCGCGGTGATGCCCGGCAAGGGCAACGTGATTCGTACGGGTTCGCTCGGCGACGTGATGAAGGAGTCGGTCGAGGCCGCACGTTCGGTCGTGCGCTCGCGTTCGCGCCGTCTGGGCATCAAGGACGAAGCGTTCGAGAAGCAGGACATCCACATCCACGTGCCGGAAGGCGCGACGCCGAAGGACGGTCCGTCCGCCGGCGGTGCGATGACGACCGCGCTGGTATCGGTGCTGACGGGTATCCCCGTGCGTGCCGATGTCGCGATGACGGGTGAAATCACGTTGCGTGGCGAAGTGCTGCCGATCGGCGGGCTGAAGGAAAAGCTGCTGGCTGCGCATCGCGGCGGCATCAAGCTCGTGCTGATCCCGGAAGAAAACGTGAAGGATCTCGCGGACATTCCGGACAACGTGAAGAACGCGATCGAGATCGTGCCGGTCCGCTGGATCGACAAGGTGCTGGAGCTCGCGCTCGAGCGTTCGCCGACGCCACTGCCGCCGGAAGAAGAAGCGAAGGCAGCAGCGCCGGTCGGTGAGGCGGCGAAGGATGCCGGCTCGACCGAAGTGGTCAAGCACTGAAGCCCTGAACGCCGTCGTTGCTGACGGTCGTTCACGAAACCCGCGGCGCTGTCCGCGGGTTTTTTTTATGCGTATCGGAATCGTGCGCGCGCGCGTTAAAAAAATTCGCGTGCAGGCTTGGCAAAATGATCGGGGATGAATTAAACTTGCGGGCTCGCTGATTGTTGATGCGGAAACGCAGATCGCAGTCAGAACGAATCGGAAACGGGTGCTTAGCTCAGCTGGTAGAGCGGCGCCCTTACAAGGCGTAGGTCGGGGGTTCGAACCCCTCAGCACCCACCAGTTTCCCGATTCAGCCAGACCAAGGAGCGGTAGTTCAGTCGGTTAGAATACCGGCCTGTCACGCCGGGGGTCGCGGGTTCGAGTCCCGTCCGCTCCGCCAGAAAATGAAGAAGCCCGCCTCGTGCGGGCTTTTTTCATTTGCATCGTTCGTCGTGCCCGCTTGCGGGCAGTGTGACGGCGGGGCGGAGGAAGCCGCCTGCGCGGCTTGCGGCGGGACGAGAAGGGATGCGCGTGTACGCGCATCCGCGGCCTGCGGGATGCAGGCGAGTCTCGTCCGCTCCGCCAAACAAACAACAATGCCCGCCTCGTGCGGGCATTGTTGTTTGTGCATTCGGTTTTGCGCCCGCTGGCGGGTGCGTGAAGAAGCCCGTCTCTCGTGCCGGCTTTTTCATTTCTCGTGTCCCGTTGTCGCATCCCGCTCGCGCACGGTACGTCTGCGTTTTTTCCCGTCCCACCCCGTATGTTGTAATATCGGACGTTTTGTCCAATTTTCCCGTCACGCATGCTCGATTTCTTCCGTAATCACCAGCGCCTGATGATGGCGCTCCTGCTCCTGATCGTGTTGCCGGGGCTGGGTTTCGTCGGGATCCAAGGCTTCCGCGGCTTCTTCGACGACAGTGCGAACGTCGCGGCAGTCAACGGGCACAAGATCACGCGGGTCGAATTCGACGGCGCGTTTCGCCAGCAGATCGACCAGGCGCGCCAGGCGCTCGGCGGGCAGTTCGACATCAAGATGTTCGACACGCCCGAGCATCGCAAGCAGGTGCTCGACGGCCTGATCCAGCAACGCGTGCTGGCCGACGAGACGCAACGTCTGCACCTGACCGCCTCCGACAACGCCGTACGCGACGCGCTGATGAGCGACCCGATGATCGCGTCGCTGAAGAAGCCCGACGGATCGATCGACGTCGAACGCTATGCACAGCTGCTGTCGTTCCAGGGAATGACGCCCGAGCAGTACCAGGAGCGTGTGCGTTACAGCCTCGCGCTGCAGCAGATTCCGGCGAGCATCGTGTCGAGTGCGTTCACGCCGAAGAGCCTCGCGCAACGCCTGTCCGAACTCGCCGCGCAACAGCGTGAAGTGCAGGCGCTCGTGCTGAAGACGAGCGACTTCGCAGCGAAGGTGCAGCCGACCGACGCGCAGCTCACCGCGTACTACGACGCACACAAGCAGAGCTTCGCGACGCCGGAAACCGCGACGATCCAGTACCTCGTCTATTCGCCGGCCGCAGCGGCCGCGAGCGCGCAGCCGACCGAAGCGGACATCAAGAAGTTCTACGACGACAATCCGACGCACTTCCGTACCGAAGCGCAGGTGCGCGTGAGCCACATCTTCATCGCCGCGCCGGGCAGCGCCAGCGCGGCCGACAAGGCGGCCGCGAAAGCGAAGGCCGAGCAATTGCTCGCCGACGTGAAGGCGCATCCGGACCAGTTCGCGCAGATCGCGCAGAAGAGCTCGCAGGACGCGCCGTCGGCGGCGAAGGGCGGCGACCTCGGCTTCATCACGCGCGGCTCGACCGCGGGCGGCAAGGCGTTCGACGATGCCGCGTTCTCGCTCAAGCAGGGCGACGTGAGCGGTATCGTGCAGTCGGACCTCGGTTTCCACATCCTGAAGGCGACCGAAGTGAAGCCGGCGGTCGTCAAACCGTTCGCGGAAGTGAAGGACCAGATCGCGATCGACCTGAAGCAGCAGTACGCATCGAAGGCGTTCTCGGACAACGCGGAAGGGTTCACGTCGACCGTCTACGAAAAGGCGAAGACGCTGCAGCCGGCCGCGGACAAGTACAGGCTGACGATCCAGACGGCCACCGTCACGCCGACGCCGAATCCGCAACTGCCGCCGACGAGCCCGCTGAACAACGCGAAATTCCTCGCCGCCGTGTTCGCGAACGACTCGGTGAAGAACCAGAACAACACGCAGGCGATCGACGTCGGCAACAATACGTTGATCTCCGCGCGCGTGACCGACTACAAGCCGGCTGCCGTGCCCGCACTCGATGCGATCAAGGACGTCGTGCGCCAGAAGGTCATCGCCGAGCAGGCCGCGGAACTCGCGAAGAAGGATGGGGCGGCGAAGCTGGCCGAGCTGCAGAAGTCGAAGTCGACCGACGGCTTCGCGGCCGCGCAGAAGGTGTCGCGCACGCAATCGCAGGGCCTGACGCCGGCTGCGCTGAGCGCCGTCTACAAGGTCGATGCGAAGACGCTGCCGGCGTACGTCGGGGTCGATCTTGGTGCGGACGGTTATGCGATCTATCGCGTGAACGCGGTGATCCCGGGTTCGGCGGTCGATCCGCGGCAACTGGCGGCCGCGCAGCAGCAGATGGCGCAGGTCGACGCGCAAAGCGAAGGCGAGGCGTATCTCGCCGCGCTACGCGATCGCTCGAAGGTGAAGCTGTACGGCACGACGGCCAGCCAGCAGCAAGACGGCGACAACTGAACGTCGTTTCGCCCGCAACCATCAAAAAGCCCCGCTCGAAGCGGGGCTTTTTGTTTTCCGGTGCGCGGCTGCGGTCATCCGTGCGGCTTGCCGAGCAACGGTTTCAGCGCCGGCCACACGTTGTCGAGCAGAATGCCCTGGGCTTGCTGCGCGGGATGCATCTGGTCGGCCTGGAACATCTCCGGCTTGTTCTCGATACCGGCCAGCAGGAACGGTACGAGCGGCACGGCGAGGTCCTTCGACAGCCGCGTATAGACCGCGTGGAACTTCTGCGTGTAGTCGGGGCCGTAATTGGGCGGCACGTACATGCCGACCAGCACGACCTTCGCCCGCGCACGCTGCGCACTGGCGATGATGTCGCGCAGGTTCTGCTCGGTCGTCGCGAGCGGCACGCCGCGCAGCGCATCGTTCGAACCGAGTTCGACGACGACGATCGACGGCTTGAGTCGCTGCAGCACCGCGGGCAACCGTGCACGGCCGCCGCTCGTGGTGTCGCCGCTGACGCTGGCGTTCGCGACGCTATAATCGATTCGCTCGGTCGTGAGCCGTTGCCGCAGCAGTGCAACCCAGCCTGTGTCGCGCGGCAGTCCGTATTCGGCCGAGAGACTGTCGCCGAGCACGACGATCACGGGCTGGCTCGATGCCGACGCCGTCGCGGCGCGCGCAGGTACGGTGACGGCCAGCAGGGTGCCCAGCAGCGCGGCGGCCGCCGCGCGTCTTTTCCAGCGAAATGTCGTGTCCATGTTCAAGATTACCGATCCGATCATCGAAGTCCATGACGTGTGCAAGCGGGTTGCCGATGCAACGGGCGAGCTGACGATCCTCGACGGCATCACGCTCGCCGTGCAACCGGGCAGCAGCCTCGCGATCGTCGGCGCGTCGGGGTCGGGCAAATCGACGCTGCTCGGCCTGCTTGCGGGGTTGGACAGCGCGACGAGCGGCACGGTTCGCCTGCTCGGCCGCGCGCTCGACCAGCTCGACGAGGACGAGCGCGCGGCGCTGCGCAACGGCGCGGTCGGATTCGTGTTCCAGTCGTTCCAGTTGATGCCGCACCTGACGGCGCTCGAGAACGTGATGCTGCCGCTCGAACTGCAGGGCGGCATCAGCGCGCGCGAGGCGGCCGAGCGTGCCCGGGCGCTGCTCGTGCAGGTCGGTCTGGGCGAACGCACCACGCATTATCCGAAGCTGCTGTCGGGCGGCGAACAGCAGCGCGTCGCACTCGCACGCGCGTTCGTCACGCGTCCGGCGATCCTGTTCGCCGACGAGCCGACCGGCAGCCTCGACGCGGCCACCGGCCACGCGGTCATCGACCTGATGTTCGAACTGAACCGCACGCACGGCGCGACACTCGTGCTCGTCACACACGATGCCGAACTCGCACGCCGCTGTGCGACGACGGTGACGATCGACGCGGGGCGCATCGTCGCGCCGCACGCGGCATCGCGCAACGCGTGAAGGGTCGTGCGGGCCGCGCAACTGAGTGGCGCGGCCCGCGCGGGCATGGGCGTTGATGCGTCAGTGCTTCAACGCTTGAGCGCCGCACGGGCGCGCTCGATCAGCGCGGTGGTCGACGAGTCGTGCTTCGCCGGGTCGACCGATTCGGCGGACAGGTCGGCTTCGACGACCTTGCCGAGAATCTTGCCGAGTTCGACGCCCCACTGGTCGAACGGATTGATGTCCCACACCGTCGCCTGCACCAGCACCTTGTGCTCGTAGAGCGCAATCAGCGCACCGAGCGCGCGCGGCGTCAGCGCATCGACGAGCAGCGTCGTGGTCGGGCGGTTGCCGGGGAACGTCAGGTGCGGCGCGAGCGCTTCCTTGCCGGGCCCGGCGACCTTGCGCGCTTCTTCGAGCGTGCGGCCGAGCATCAGCGCCTCGCTCTGCGCGAAGCAGTTCGCGAGCAGCTTCGGATGGTGGCTGGCGAGCGGATGCTCGGGCGTCAGCACCGCGATGAAGTCGATCGGCACGATCGTCGGCCCCTGGTGCAACATCTGGAAGAACGCATGCTGGCCGTTGGTGCCCGGCTCGCCCCACGTGACGGCCGACGTCGGATAGTCGACGAAGGTGCCGTCCAGCCGCGCGGATTTGCCGTTGCTCTCCATTTCGAGCTGCTGCAGGTACGACGGCAGGTAGTGCAGCGCTTCCGAATACGGCGCGACGAGATAGCTCTGCGAGCCGAAGAAATTCCGGTACCAGATGCCGATCAGGCCGAGCAGCACCGGCAGGTTGCGCTCGAGCGGCGCTTCGCGGAAGTGGCGGTCCATGTCGTTCGCGCCGGCCAGCAGCTCGTCGAACTGCTCCGGGCCGACCGCGATCATGATCGACAGGCCGACCGCCGACCACAGCGAATAGCGGCCGCCGACCCAATCCCACATTTCGAACACGTTGTCCGCGGCGATGCCGAACTTCACGACTTCGGCCGGGTTCGCCGACACGCCGACGAAGTGCTTCGCGAGCGCGTCCTCGGGGCAGCCGCGCGCGACGAACCAGTCGCGCAGCGAGCGTGCGTTCGTCATCGTCTCGAGCGTCGTGAAGGTCTTCGACACGATGATCGCGAGCGTTTCCTCGGGATCGACCTGTTCGAGCACGCGCGCGAGATCGGCGCCGTCGACGTTCGACACGAAGTGGGTCGAGATCTCGGGCGTTGCGACGTGGTGCAGCGCATGCACGACCATCTTCGGCCCGAGATCCGAGCCGCCGATGCCGATGTTGATCACGTGGCGGATCCGCTTGCCCGTATAGCCCGTCCACGTGCCGCTGCGCACGGCGCGCGCGAACGTCGCCATCTTCGCGCGCTCGGCGCTCACCTGCGCGTGGAACGGCGCTTGCGGGTCGGTCGCGCGCAGCGCGGTGTGCAGCGCGGCGCGGCCTTCGGTCGGGTTGACGATCTCGCCCGCGAACATCGCGTCGCGGCGCGCTTCGACGCCCGCGTCGCGCGCGAGTTGCACGAGCAGGCGCACCGTTTCGTCGTCGATGCGGTTCTTCGAGAAATCGGCCGCAAGACCGCCGCCCGGAATCGTGAAGCGTTCGGCGCGGGTCGGCGCGCGGTCGTTTTCCGGCGCGAACCAGTCGCGCAGCCGCGCGTGGCGGATCTGTTCGAAGTGGGATTGAAGGGCAGTCCAGGCGGGGAGCGATTTCAGCGTCATGACGGTTCGAGTGAAGCGTGAATCGGGAGGAATGCCGCGCCGGCTCATCGGGATCGGAAAGCCAGCGGACGAGAAGGCCCGCCGTGCGGCGGGGCAGTCAGTATAGCGGCGTTACGTGTCGGCGCGCGGCGACGGATAAAAAAGGCGATTGATCAGCGTGCGCACCATCGGCGCGAGCTCGCCCGCGGTGAGCCCGGCCGGGCCGGTGCCGTTCGCGGTCAGCGTGTCGGCCGCGAGGCCGTGCAGGTAGACGCCGGCCAGCGCGGCTTCGTATGGCGCGACCCGTTGCGCGAGCAGCGCGCCGATCAGGCCGCCGAGCACGTCGCCGGTGCCGCCGGTGGCGAGCGCCGCGTTGCCGGTCGGGTTGATCGCTACGCGTCCGTCGGGCGCGGCGATCACCGTGCCCGAGCCTTTCAGCACGACGATGCCGGCGTAACGGGCGGCGAGCGTCTGCGCGGCCGCGACGCGATCGCGCTGCACCGCGGCCGTGTCGCTGCCGTGCAGGCGCGCGGCTTCGAGCGGATGCGGCGTCAGCACGCACGGCTTGCCGCGTGCGCCGCGCGCGGCGACGGCGGCCGCGAGGTCCGCGTGCGTCGCGACGAGGTTCAGCGCGTCGGCATCGAGCAGCGTCGGGAGGTCGTGCGCGAGCACGTCGCGCACGAGCGTCGCCGCGGCCTCGCGCGTGCCGAGCCCGCAACCGGCCGCGATCGCGGTCATCGCGCCGAGGTCGAGCGTGTCGGCCGGATGCAGCATCAGTTCGGGGAACGGCGGGTCGTACGGCGGCGTGCCCGCGCCAAGGAAGCCGACGTGCACCTTGCCGGCGCCCGCGAACAGCGCGGCGCGGGCGGCGAGGATCGGCGCGCCGCACATGCCCGTGTCGCCGCCGAGCACCGCGAGGCTGCCGTACGTGCCCTTGTGGGACGCGAAGGCGCGCGCGGGCAGCGCCGCGGCGAACCGCGCGGGCGCATTCAGCACGATGGCCGGCGCGGCGGGCGGCGCGACGTCGAGCGACGCGACGTGGATCTCGCCGGCGAGATC
>FTHQ01000047.1_pt1 | contig 14778 bp, 15 predicted proteins | sample 1641001 | NCBI WGS metagenome assembly FTHQ01 (sample SAMEA3914872, study PRJEB12502) | metagenome | biome: forest; material: soil | place: Canada | collected 2011-07-03 | depth 0.3 m | reverse complement strand
GGCCGGCGACGTCGAGCACCGCGCCGCCGGCCGGCACGAGCCGCGCCCATTGCGCGACCCAGCGCGACGGCCCGGCCTGGCCGACGTGACCGCCCGCGGCGGCGATGACGGATTCGCTCATGCGCCGGATCAGTTGTACGACAGGCCCATCGCGTCGCGCACGTCGCGCATCGTTTCCGTCGCGTACTTGCGCGCCTTGTCGCAACCGTCCGCGACGATCGCGCGCAGCAGCGACGGATCGTCCATGTACTTCTGCGCACGCTCGAGCATCGGCTGCTGTTCGCGCAGGATGCCTTCGACGACCGGCTGCTTGCAGTCGAGGCAGCCGATACCCGCCGAGCGACAGCCCTTCTGCACCCACTCGTGCGTCGCTTCGTCCGTGTAGACCTGGTGAAGCTGCCACACCGGGCACTTGTCGGGATCGCCCGGATCGGTGCGGCGCACGCGCGCGGGATCGGTCGGCATCGTGCGGACCTTCTTCGTGATCGTCTCGGCGTCTTCGCGCAGGCCAATCGTGTTGCCGTACGACTTGGACATCTTCTGCCCGTCGAGGCCCGGCATCCGCGACGCTTCGGTCAGCAGCGCCTGCGGCTCGACCAAGATGATCTTGCGCGCGCCTTCGAGATAGCCGAACAGGCGCTCGCGGTCGCTCATCGACAGGCTTTGCGACTCCTGCAGCATCGCGCGCGCCTGTTCGAGCGCCTCGTCATCGCCCTCCTGCTGGTACGCATTGCGCAGTTCGTGATAGAGCTTCGCGCGCTTGCCGCCGAGCTTCTTCGCGGCTTCGAGCGCCTTCTCCTCGAAACCGGGCTCGCGGCCGTACAGGTAGTTGAAGCGGCGCGCGATCTCGCGCGTCATCTCGACGTGCGGCACCTGGTCCTCGCCGACCGGCACGAGCGAGCCGCGATACAGCAGGATGTCGGCGGCCATCAGCACCGGGTAGCCGAGGAAGCCGTAGGTGGACAGGTCCTTGTCCTTCAGCTTCTCCATCTGCTCCTTGTAGGTCGGCACGCGTTCGAGCCAGCCGAGCGGCGTGCTCATGCCGAGCAGCAGTGCGAGTTCCGCGTGCTCGGGCACCTTGCTCTGGATGAACAGCGTCGCCTGCGCCGGATCGATGCCGGACGCGAGCCAGTCGATCAGCACGTCCCACACGTTCTTCTCGATGACCTCGGGCGTCTCGTAGTGCGTCGTCAGCGCGTGCCAGTCGACGACGCAGAAGAAGCACGGGTACTCGGACTGCAGCTTCACCCAGTTTTTCAGCACGCCGTGGTAATGACCGAGGTGCAGCGACCCGGTGGGTCGCATGCCGGAGAAAATACGTTCTGGGAACATGATTGTCGTTAGAAAAGCGAGGCGAAGGGAGACAGGATGGCGCTCAGGACGGCGTAGCCGACATTGACGAGCGGACGCAGCCAGAAGTTCGTCAGCACGCCCGTCGTGACGAGCACGAGGACGATGATGAAACCGTACGGCTCGATGCGCGACAGCGCGATCGATTGCCTGGTCGGCAGCAGCGCCGCCAGGATGCGGCCGCCGTCGAGCGGCGGCAGCGGAAACAGGTTCAGCACGCCGAGCACGAGGTTCGCGCTGACGCCGGCGAGCGCCATCCGCGTGAAGAACGGCTCGTCGACACCCACGGCCGGCAGCACGAGGGTCAGCAGGCCCCAGACGAGCGCCTGCACGAAGTTGCACGCGGGCCCAGCGAGCGCGACCCACAAACTGCCCCAGCGCGGATTGCGCAGGTTGCCGAACGACACCGGCACCGGCTTCGCATAGCCGAACAGGAACGCGCCGCCGGTCAGGAAGTACATCGCGAGCGGAATCGCGATCGTGCCGAGCGGGTCGATGTGGCGCATCGGATTGAACGACACGCGCCCCATCACGTAGGCGGTATTGTCGCCGAGCAGGCGCGCGGCGTAGCCATGCGCGGCCTCGTGCAGCGTGATCGCGAAGATCACGGGCAGCGCGTAGACGGCGATGGTCTGTATCAGGGAAGCATCCATATCGCGTTATTGTAACAAGCGCACTCGCGCAAAAATGGCACCGCGCGTCATGCGGCCGAGAGTCCGAACGGTTCGAGTGCCCCGCGCCCCGCGCGGATGAGTTCGGGCGCGTCGCCGGTCAGGTCGATCACCGTCGACGGTTCGCGCGGGCACGCGCCGCCGTCGATCACGAGGTCGACCTGTTTCTCGAGCCGCGTGCGGATTTCCTCGGGATCGTTCAGCGGTTCGTCGTCCGGCGGCAGGATCAGCGTCGTGCCGAGCAGCGGCTGGCCGAGCGACTCCAGCAGCGCGAGCGTGATCGCGTGATCGGGCACGCGCAGCCCGATCGTCTTGCGCGACGGATGCGACAGCCGGCGCGGCACTTCCTTCGTCGCCTGCAGGATGAACACGTACGGGCCCGGCGTCACCGACTTGATCTGCCGGTACTGGCGGTTGTCGACCATCGCGAAGTTGGCGAGCTCCGACAGGTCGCGCACCAGCAGCGACAGGTGCTGCTTCTCGTCGAGGCCGCGAATCCGGCGCACGCGCTCGACCGCGTCCTTGTCGTCGAGATGGCACGCGAGCGCATAGCTCGAATCGGTCGGCATCGCGATCACGCCGCCCTTGCTGACGATCTCCACCGCCTGCTTGATCAGGCGCGGCTGCGGATTATCCGGATGAATCCTGAAGAACTGGGACATGGGGACACGTAAAGAGGGAGAAGTCGGATGCGCGCATCGGCAACGCGGGCGGCCCGAAGCCGCCCGGCGTCAGAGCCAGCGCTCCCAGACCGGTGTCAGGTCGGGCGGCAACGGCGGCAGGCTGCCGAGCTCGATGCGGCCCTCGCCGGGCGCATGGAAATCCGAGCCGCGCGACACTTCGAAGCCGAAGCGGCGCGCCACGTCCGCGTATTCGCGGTACTGGTCGGGCGTGTGGCTGCCCGTGATGACCTCGATCGCGCGGCCGCCGAGATCGATGAACTCGCCGAAGAACGCGTCGAATTCGACCGGCGTATAGCGATAGCGGCCCGGGTGCGCGACCACCGCTTCGCCGCCCGCCGCGCGGATCCAGCCGACCGCGTCGGACAGGGACGCCCAGCGATGCGGGACGAAGCCGGGCTTGCCGTCGCCGAGCAGGCGGTCGAATACGTCCGACGTCGATTCGGCATGGCCGTTTTCAACGAGAAAGCGCGCGAAGTGCGTGCGCGAAATCAGGTCGGGATTCGATACGTATTTCAGCGCGCCTTCGTACGCGCCGGGAATGCCGAGCGTCGCGAGCTGCTCCGCGATCGCCAGCGCGCGCGCCGCGCGGCCGTGGCGCGTGCGGTACAGGCCGTCGACCAGCGCCGGATGGGCGGGATCGATGTGCAGGCCGACGATGTGCACGGTGCGCGATGCCCACGTGACCGAGATCTCGACGCCGCTCAGGTAGCGCATGCCGAGCGCTTCCGCCTCGCTGCGCGCCGCCGCCTGGCCGCCGATCTCGTCGTGGTCGGTCAGCGCCCACAGGGTCACGCCGCCCGCATGCGCGCGGCGCGCGACGTCGGCAGGCGACAGCAACCCGTCGGAAACATTGGAATGGCAGTGGAGATCGGCGTTCATTGTCGGCATGGCAGGTAAGGCCTCATTCTACTGCAACGCGGCAATTGCGCCGCCTGCCTGGCCTGCCGCGGCGCCGCGCGCCTACGCGCAGAACGCCTCGATCAACGCCGCGATCTGCTCGGGCTGGTCGTGATGCACCATGTGGCCGGCATCCTCGACGAGCTTCTCGCGCCAGTCGGGGAATGCGTCGAAGCGCGCCTTGAATTCGGGTAGCGGGATGTCGCCGGCGAGATGCGCGAGCGTCGGCGAATTGACCGCCTCGACGTGCAGTACCTTCGCGCGCACCTGCTTCCAGATCGCCATCACTTCGTCGAGCCGGTACAGCAGCGGGCCCGGCATCTTGTGCGCCGGATCGGCCAGCAAGTGGTAGAGGCCGTCGTCGCCGCGTCTCGACCAGTGCGCGGCGAGAAACGCGGCGCGGCGCGGGTCGAGCCGCGGATTGGTCTTGATCAGGCGCGCCGCCACGTCGTCGAGGGACGCATACGGCCGCAGCGCGGGCGGCTCGCGCAGCTCGTCCAGCCAGCCGCGCAGCCGGCGCGGCGCCTGTTCGGCGCGGGCCGGCGCGAGCCCGAACCCTTCGAGGTCGACCACCCGGCGCACGCGTTCCGGCCGGGCGCCGGCGTACAGGCACACGACGTTCGCACCCATGCTGTGTCCGACTAGGTTGACCTCGCCGGTCGGCGCGTAGCGGTCGACGAGCGCATCGAGATCACCGAGGTATTCGTGGAACCAGTAGTGGCCGCCGCCCTGCCGCGCGACCGGCCAGTCGGACAGCCCGAAGCCGCGCGCATCGGGCGCGATCACCTGCCAGTCGCCCGCGAGCGCATCGACGACGAACTGGAACGACGCCGCGACGTCCATCCAGCCGTGCAGCATGAACAGCGTCGGCGCATCGGGCCGGCCCCAGCGCCGCACATGCAGCTGGACGCCGCGCACCGTGACGAAATCGGAAACAGAACTCGAGGCACTCATCGCAGCCGCCAAAAAAAGAATGGTCGTTCGATTATAGCGGCGGCGCCCCGGTTCCGGCGGCCGGCAATCGAGGTACCGCTCTAGCGGCGAGGTCTTACGGAGCCTGGCAGGAAGGCGCCATGGGCCGGCTGCGCAAGCCGGCCGGCGGCCAACCCGGCCCAGCCGGACGGGATCCGGCTAATGCGCGGCGCGCCCGTCCGCCGCGTCCTGCGCGGCCAGTTCGTCGAGTTCGGCCTGCTCGAAGCCGGCATCGCGCCGCGCATCGAAATTGAACGGGCCGCGCAGCCGTGGCGCGTGGTATTGCTCGGCGAGCTGCCGATAGGTCGGCACGGGGTCGCGGCCGGCAGCATCGCACAAATGGCGGAACCAGCGGTTGCCGATCGCGACATGGCCGATTTCGTCGCGCAGGATCACGTCGAGGATCGCGGCCGACGCATCGTCGCCCGCCTGCACGAGCCGCGCGCGGATCGGCGGCGACGCGTCGAGCCCGCGGGCCTCGAGCGTCCGCGGCACGAGCGCCATTCGCGCGAGCACATCGCCCCTGGTTCGCTCGCACATCTCCCACAGCCCGTTGTGCGCGGGAAAATCGCCGTATGCGTGCCCGAATGCCGCGAGCCGGTCGGACAGCAGCGTGAAATGATAGGCCTCCTCGGCCGCAACCTTCAGCCAGTCTGCATAGAACGCGTCGGGCATGCCCGCGAAGCGCCAGACGGCGTCGAGCGCCAGGTTGATCGCATTGAATTCAATATGGGCGAGCGCGTGCAACAGCACGGCGCGCCCTTCGGGCGAGCGCATGCTGCGCCGCTCGAGCTGGCGCGGCTCGACGAGCGGCGGCCGCGCCGGGCGCCCGGGCAGATCGGCCGGTTCGCGCAGTTGCAGCGACGGCGCGATCGCGGCCTGCCCGGCCCGCAGCGCATCGTGCAGCGCGCGCACCCGCGCGGCCTTGGCCGCCGGCTCGGCAATACGCAGCGCGTCGAGCGCGACGCGACGCACACAGGCCGGCGCCTGGCCGAAAGAGGAAGACTCCATGCTCATAAACGGGGACACCTTGCGTACGCATCGCGGGAGCATCGGCACGCGACGGTTTACAATATGCGTTTGTTCCGCGGCGCCAGGCGCCGGGCAAACCGGACGCGCCATTCTACCGGCGCCCATCATCGAAGAGACAAGGAGACTCCGTGACGATCTACAAGCTGGGCGAGACGGCCCCGACGATCCACGAAAGCGTATTCGTCGCCGACACGGCGGCCATCATCGGCAAGGTCGTGCTCGAGGAAAACGCGAGCGTGTGGTTCGGCGCGACGATTCGCGGCGACAACGAGACGATTACGGTCGGCGCGGGCAGCAACGTCCAGGAAGGCGCGGTCCTGCATACCGACCCGGGCTTTCCGCTGACGATTGCCGAGAACGTGACGATCGGGCACCAGGCCATGCTGCACGGCTGCACGATCGGCGAAGGTTCGCTGATCGGGATTCAGGCGGTGGTCTTGAATGGCGCGGTCATCGGCCGCAACTGTCTGGTCGGTGCCGGCGCGGTCGTGACGGAAGGCAAGACGTTCCCGGACAACTCGCTGATTCTCGGCGCACCGGCAAAAGTCGTGCGCGAGCTGTCGGCGGAAGACGTCGCGCGGCTGCGCGCCAACGCAAAGACCTATGTCGAGCGACGCGCGCATTTCAAGGAGCAACTCGTGCGGATCGGGTGATTCGCACGGATTTCAAGGAAGAAGAGTGAGCGACCAGTTACAGAAATTCATGTTCAATGCGGCGCCCGTGCGTGGCGAGATCGTTTCGCTGCGCAACACGTGGCAGGAAGTGCTCGCCCGCCGCGACTACCCTGCCCCGGTGCGCACGGTGCTCGGCGAGATGATGGCCGCGTGCGCGCTGCTGTCCGCGAACCTGAAATTTCACGGCACCCTGATCATGCAGATCTTCGGCGACGGGCCGGTCCAGATGCTGGTCGTCCAGTGCGGGTCCGATCTGTCGATGCGGGCCACCGCGAAGTTCTCCGGCGACGCCGCGCAGACGATCGGCGACGACACGAGCTTCGCGGCGCTCGTCAACGCAAGCGGCCACGGCCGCTGCGTGATCACGCTCGATCCGGCCGACAAGCTGCCGGGCCAGCAGCCGTACCAGGGCATCGTGCCGCTGAACGGCGTCGACGGCCCGCTCGAATCGGTGTCGCAGGTACTCGAGCACTACATGCACCACTCGGAGCAGCTCGACACGCGGCTGTGGCTCGCGGCCGATCGCGACCGCGCGGTCGGCATGCTGCTGCAGAAGCTGCCTGGCGACGGCGGCATCGTGCCGCGCAACGCCGAAACCGATATCGACACGTGGGAACGCGTGTGCACGCTCGGCGGCACGCTGTCCGCGAAGGAGCTGCTCGAGGTCGAACCGGAAGTCGTGTTCCGCCGGCTGTTCTGGCAGGAAAACGTGCAGCACTTCGAACCGGCCGGCACGCGTTTCCAGTGTTCGTGCTCGCGCGAGAAGGTCGGCGCGATGCTGCGCATGCTCGGTCGTGAGGAAGTCGACAGCGTGATCGTCGAGCGCGGCCACGTCGAGATCCACTGCGAGTTCTGCAACCAGCGCTACGAATTCGATCCGGTCGACGTCGCGCAGCTGTTCGCGGCGCCCGGTGTCGAGACCGGCATCGCGCCCGCGACCGACCAGCGTCACTGAGCCGCGCGCCCGTGCCCGCCGCCGGCGCGGCACGGGCGCATAATGACGCACGAGCGCCGCACGCGCGGCTCCGGCGCCGGAGGCCCGACCTTCGGCACGAGCCGTTTTCCACGGCCGGCGCGCTGCAGGAGAAACACATGAGTCACCTCCGCCCCTTTGGCACCCTCCGCACCATCGCCCTGGCGAGCATGGCCGCCGGCACGCTCGCGCTTGCCGGCTGCGCGATGCTGCCGCCGACTTCCACGATCCTGAGCCGCCTGCCCGAGCCGGGCGCGTCGGGCGGCCAGCCGCCCGTGCTGTCGAGCGCCGAACGCAAGCGCTACGACGAGATCGACCAGCAGGTCCTGCGCGAGCAGAACAGCGCAATGGCAGCCGAAGCGGCCGCGCGCGCGTGGGCCTATTACTCGCCGCCGCCCGTGACGGTCTACGGCGGGTACTACGGCGGATGGGGCAATCGCTGGGGCACGGGCGTCAGTTACGGCTACCCGGGCTGGTGGTGGTGAGCAGCAGGCGTCGCCCGATCGATTGACGACTCGCAGGAAATAAAAAAGCGCGGCATTTCCCGCGCTTTTTCAATGGGTTCGAGGTATCGCGCTCAGTGATGCGCCGCCTTGCCCTTGTCGCCGCCGTGATGCCGCGACGGCTTCGCGATCGACTGCGGATTCGGCACGACCCGCACCGGCGCCGCGGACACAGCGCCGCGCGTCGACGTATTCGACGGCGTGTTGTTCACCGGCCCCGCAGGCGCATTCGGCGACACGAACTGCACGAACACTTCGCCGTCCTTCACCATGCCCATCTCGTAGCGCGCACGCTCCTCGATCGCCGCGGTGCCGCTCTGCAGATCCTGCACTTCGCCGGCCGTGCGCTCGTTGCGCAGCTTCTCGTCCGCGTTCTTCTGCAGTTGGTCGTCGAGCTGCTGACGCAATTCATGCACCCGCAGCCAGCCGCCGTGTCCCCACCATAGGGGGTACTGAATGAGCGCCAGCAAGGCAATCAGGACGACAGTGACAAGCCGCATGTAAGAGACGCAGATATAAGAAGCGCCGCTCCGCGCACAGGCACAGAGCGGCGTCGAGATGACGAACCCGATAGTAGCGCGTTAGCGCAGGTTATAGAAAGCCGATTTGCCCGGGTAGCTCGCGATGTCGCCGAGATCTTCCTCGATGCGCAGCAGCTGGTTGTACTTCGAGATACGGTCGCTGCGCGACAGCGAACCCGTCTTGATCTGACCGGCGTTCAGGCCGACCGCGATGTCCGCGATCGTCGAATCTTCCGTTTCGCCCGAACGGTGCGAGATCACGGCCGTGTAACCCGCGCGCTTCGCCATTTCGATTGCCGCGAACGTTTCGGTCAGCGTACCGATCTGGTTGATCTTGATGAGGATCGAGTTCGCGATGCCCTTCTCGATGCCTTCCTTCAGGATGCGCGTGTTCGTGACGAACAGGTCGTCGCCGACCAGCTGTACCTTCTTGCCGAGGCGGTCGGTCAGCAGCTTCCAGCCGTCCCAGTCGCTTTCGTGCATGCCGTCCTCGATCGACACGATCGGGAACTTGTCGGCGAGCGTCGCGAGGTAGTCGGTGAATTCGGCCGACGACAGTTGCAGGCCTTCGCCCGCGAGCTGGTACTTGCCGTCGTGGTAGAACTCGGATGCCGCGCAGTCGAGCGCGAGCAGCACGTCTTCGCCCGCACGGTAGCCGGCCTTCTCGATCGCCTGCAGGATCGTCGACAGGCATTCGTCGTTGCTGCCGAAGTTCGGTGCGAAACCGCCTTCGTCGCCGACGGCCGTGCTCATGCCGCGATCGCTCAGGATCTTCTTCAGCGCGTGGAACACTTCCGCGCCGCAACGCAGCGCTTCACGGAACGTCGGCTGGCTGACCGGGACGATCATGAATTCCTGGATGTCCAGGCTGTTGTTCGCGTGCGCGCCGCCGTTGACGATGTTCATCATCGGCACCGGCAGTTGCATCGCGCCCGAACCGCCGAAGTAGCGGTACAGCGGCAGGCCGGCCTCTTCGGCGGCCGCCTTCGCGACGGCCATCGACACGGCCAGCATCGCGTTCGCGCCCAGGCGCGACTTGTTGTCGGTGCCGTCCAGCTCGAGCAGCGTCTTGTCGAGGAACGCCTGTTCCGACGCGTCGAGGCCCATGATGGCTTCGGAGATTTCGGTGTTGATGTGCTCGACTGCCTTCAGCACGCCCTTGCCGTTGTAGCGGCCGGCTTCGCCGTCGCGCAGTTCGATCGCTTCACGCGAGCCGGTGGACGCGCCCGACGGCACCGCCGCGCGGCCCATCGTGCCCGATTCGAGCAGCACGTCGCATTCGACGGTGGGGTTGCCGCGCGAATCCAGAATCTCGCGGCCGATGATATCTACGATTGCACTCATGGGTTTCCTCTGAGAATGACGATGGATTCTTCAAACTGCGACGGCGTGCGTGCCGGAACCGCTTTCGCTACAGACGCGCGAAGCCGTCGCAAGGTTCATTCGATCTTTAATTGAAATCGTTTTCCAGGAACGGATTGCGCTTCACCGCCTGGTCGAGCGTGACGAGGGTCTCCAGCAACGCGCCCATCCGGTTCAGCGGCACCGCATTCGGGCCGTCCGACTTCGCCTCGGCCGGATTCGGATGCGTTTCCATGAAGAGGCCCGCGACGCCCGTCGCGACCGCCGCACGGGCGAGCACCGGCACGAATTCGCGTTGGCCGCCCGAGCTCGTGCCCTGCCCGCCCGGCAATTGCACCGAGTGGGTCGCATCGAACACGACCGGCGCGTTCGTCTCGCGCATGATCGCGAGCGAACGCATGTCCGACACGAGATTGTTGTAGCCGAACGAGACGCCGCGCTCGCACGCCATGAAACGGTCTTCCGACAGACCGGCTTCACGTGCGGCGTCGCGCGCCTTGTCGATCACGTTCTTCATGTCGTGCGGCGCGAGGAACTGGCCCTTCTTGATGTTGACCGGCTTGCCCGAGCGCGCGCACGCATGGATGAAGTCGGTCTGGCGGCACAGGAACGCCGGCGTCTGCAGCACGTCGACGACCGACGCGACCTGCTCGATCTCGTCGATCGAATGCACGTCGGTCAGCACCGGCAGGCCGAGCTGGCGCTTCACCTCGGACAGGATCCGCAGGCCCTCGTCCATTCCGAGGCCGCGAAACGACTTGCCCGAGCTGCGGTTTGCCTTGTCGTAGGACGACTTGTAGATGAACGGAACGTTCAGCTTCTCGCAGATCTCCTTCAGGCGGCCCGCCGTGTCGATCGTCATTTGCTCCGATTCGACGACGCAGGTACCCGCGATCAGGAAGAAAGGCTGGTCGAGACCGACCTCGAAATCGCACAGCTTCATGCTTGGACTCCGCGCGCTTGCTTGTTGGCAAGCGCCGCTTCGACGAACGACTTGAACAGAGGATGACCGTCACGCGGCGTGGACGTGAATTCCGGGTGGAACTGGACGCCGACGAACCACGGGTGCATCGAACGCGGCAGCTCCATCATTTCCGGCAGATCCTCGCTCGGGGTACGGGCGCTGATGATAAGGCCGCCGGCTTCGAGCTGGGGCACGAAGCGGTTATTGACTTCATAACGGTGGCGATGGCGCTCGTTCACGTCCTTGCCGTAGATTTCTTCCGCCATCGTGCCCGGCTTGATCGGGCAGCGCTGCGAACCGAGGCGCATCGTGCCGCCGAGGTCGGATTCCTCGGTGCGCGTCTCGACCTTGCCTTCGCGGTCGTACCATTCGGTGATCAGCGCGACCACGCGCTCCGGCGTGTCCGGATCGAATTCCGTGCTGTTCGCCTGCTTCAGGCCGACGACATCGCGCGCGAATTCGATCACCGCGAGCTGCATGCCGAGGCAGATGCCGAGGTACGGCACCTTCGACTCGCGCGCGTAGCGAACCGCGGCGATCTTGCCTTCCGTGCCGCGACGGCCGAAACCGCCCGGCACCAACACGGCGTCGAGATGCTTCAGGCTGTCGACGCCGTTCGTCTCGAGCTCTTCCGAGTCGATGTATTCGATGTTGACCTTGGTCGACGTGTGGATCGACGCATGACGCAGCGCCTCGATCAGCGACTTGTACGACTCGGTCAGGTCGACGTACTTGCCGACCATGCCGATCGTCACTTCCTGCTTCGGGTTCTCGAGCTTCTCGACGAGCGCCGACCACATGCTCAGGTCGGCGTCCTTCGGCGACAGCTTCAGCTCTTCGCAGATGATCCGGTCGAGGCCCTGGTCGTGCAGCATCTGCGGAATCTTGTAGATGCTGTCGGCGTCCCACACCGAGATCACGGCGTCTTCGGGCACGTTCGAGAACATCGAGATCTTCTTCGATTCGTCGTCGGGGATGCGGCGATCCGCACGGCACAGCAGCACGTGCGGCAGGATGCCGATCTCGCGCAGCTTCTGCACGCTGTGCTGGGTCGGCTTCGTCTTCAGCTCGCCGGCCGTCGCGACGTACGGCACGAGCGTCAGGTGCACGAAGCACGCGCTGTTGCGGCCGAGGCGCAGGCTCATCTGGCGCGCGGCCTCGAGGAACGGCAGCGACTCGATGTCGCCGACCGTGCCGCCGATCTCGACGATCGCGACGTCCGGCTCGCCGCAGGTGGCCGATGCCGCCCCGCGCTCGATGAACGCCTGGATTTCGTTCGTGATGTGCGGAATCACCTGCACGGTCTTGCCGAGATAGTCGCCGCGGCGTTCCTTGCGGATCACCGATTCGTAGATCTGGCCGGTCGTGAAGTTGTTGGCCTTGCGCATCTTCGTGCTGATGAAGCGCTCATAGTGGCCGAGGTCGAGGTCGGTCTCCGCTCCGTCTTCCGTCACGAACACTTCGCCGTGCTGGAACGGGCTCATCGTGCCGGGGTCGACGTTGATGTAGGGATCGAGTTTGAGGAGGGTGACTTTCAGACCGCGCGATTCGAGGATCGCGGCGAGGGAAGCGGCGGCAACACCCTTGCCAAGGGAAGAAACTACGCCGCCGGTGACGAAAACATATTTGGTCATCGCTGGATGCTCGCGGGAAAAACGGATTATACCGTAAAGCCCGCCCTTCTCTCAGCAATTGACGTGATGATCGCGCCCTTTCGTGCCGACCCGCGCCGGCCGTGCGCGGCGGCGCGAACCGGCCGCCCGGTCGCGCCGCGCGCATGCGCCGACAAGCGTTCCGGCCGGCCGACGAAGCGTCACGCGCGCTTCGCGAGCGGCGCGCCGGCCTGCGAAACGCCGCCCTCGTCCGCCTTCAGCGAATTCAGCATCCGCTGCAATGCGCGGGCGGTCTCGATCGGCCGCTCCATCGGGAACAGGTGGCTGCCCTCGAGCCATTCGATGCGCCCCCGCGTCGCGCGGCGCGTCGCATCGAGCCCGACCTGCCGCACCTCGCGCGAGCGCGTGCCCGCGAGAAAGCCGAGCGGCACCGGCGCGCCGTGCGCGAGCCGCGGGCCGAGCGTGTGCGGCAGCGTCCGGTAGATCAGGTATTCGACCTGCCGGTCGAACGCGAGCGCGCGCTCGCCGTCGGCGCCGGCCTGCGGGATTCCGTAGTCGATATAGTCGGCCAGCATCCGCTCGTCCCAGCGCGCGAACGCGGGCTTCTCGCGGAAATGCCGCCAGACTTCGTCGCGGCTCGTCCAGCGCGTGCGCCGGTTGCGCGTCGCCGCGGCCGGCGACAGCCGCTCGTCGAGCCCCGCCCACTGGCTCGCGCGCAGCGCGCCGGCACGCCAGCCCGCGATGATCGGCGAATCGATCATCACGACGCCGCGCACCCACTGCGGCTTCTTCAGCGCGGCCATCAGCGACAGGTAGCCGCCGAGCGAATGGCCGACGAGCCAGACCGGGCGCTCGTAGCGGCGGCCGATGTCGTCGAGCAGTTGTTCGACGAGATGCGGCCAGTCGCGCGTCACCGGGTAGCGGCGATCGTGGCCGATCCGTTCGATGTAGCGCAGCTCGTAGTCGTCGGCCAGTTCGGCGAAGATCGTCCGGTACGTCGACGCCGGGAAGCCGTTCGCATGCGAGAAGTGGAGGATGTCCTTCAAACGCCGATGTCTCCTTTGTCGACGGGAGTTAGCGCTTTAGCGGTTACTCCCGTCCCATGCTTCGCGGTCGGTGGGAGTTGGTGCTTCAGCACTTGCTCCCACCCCATGCTTCGCGGACGACGGGAGTCGGGCTTCAGCACTTGCTCCCGTCTTATGCTTCGTGGTCGACTGGCGTTGGCGCCTCGGCTCTCACGCCAGTCCCATGCTTCGTATTCCGTCGGCACCACGCACGGCACGCCGGCCCCGAGTTCTCTATCCTGATACGCCGGCCTTCGCCGCGCTCACCGGTCCATCCAGTAGCGGCGCCGCTCGTCGCGATAGCGCGCGAATCCGAACCCGCCGCCGGCCGGCGCGACGTCGAACCGCACGGCGCCGTCGCGATCGGTACGCGGCAGCGGAATCCCGCGCGCCTCGTAGCGGGCCAGCACGGTCCGGTGCGGATGACCGAAACGATTGCGATAGCCTACAGGAAATACCGCGACGCGCGGCCCGACCGAATCGAGGAAAGGCTCCATCGACGACGTGCGACTGCCGTGGTGCGGAACGACCAGGATCTGCGCGGCCAGCGCATCGCGCGCATCGGCCACCAGCCGGCGCTCGGCGCCGGCCTCGATGTCGCCCGTCAGCAGTGCCGACGTGCCGCCCGCGTCGATGCGCAGCACGCACGACTGCCCGTTCGACGAACCCGCGCTCCGGCCGCCCGGCGGCCACAACATCGTGAAGGCGACGCCGTCCCAGGTCCAGCGCTGCCCGGCCGCGCACGGCAGCCGATCGGCCACGCCGGCGGCCTGCGCGTCGCGCCACAGCCGGCTCTTCGGCGCAATGCCGGCCAGCAACTGGCGCACGTCGGCCGCCGCATAAACGGCCGCCGCGCCGCCCGCATGATCGGCATCCGCATGACTGAGTAACCGTCTTCCGAGTCAAGCCCGATGAAGTGAATCGTCCCAAGGCGTGTTGGTTTTGACCATGGCATTGAGCATGGTTAGGAGCTTGCGCATGCAGGCAACAAGCGCGACCTTGGACAGTTTGCCGGCGGCCTTCAGGCGTTGATAGAAGGCTCTGATGGCGGGGTTGTAGCGTGTGGCAGTCAATGTAGCCATGTACAGCACGCGACGGATCGCGAAGCGGCCACCTTGAACCCGTCGTCGCCCATTACGTAAGCCGGAATCGCAAGCAATGGGAGCGACGCCAACGAGGGCTGCAATCTGACGGCGATTGAGCCGGCCCAATTCGGGCAGTTCTGCGATCAGGCAGGCGCTGGATACCGGGCCAATTCCATGTGTGGACTGCAACAGGCGGTCGAGTTCACCGAAGTGCTGGCGTACATGAGCGACCATCTGAGCGTCAATGTCATCGAGTTGTGCCTGGATGGCGGCAATGATAGCCAGCAGACTTGAATGCAGACCAACCGGCGTGATCTGGAGCCGCTGTCGCTCCGAAAGGAGCATGGTGAGTAGTTGGCGCCGTCGGGTCACCAGTGCAGCCAGCCACTGCTGCCGCTCGTCGGGAACGGGACG
>FTHQ01000183.1_pt1 | contig 14859 bp, 7 predicted proteins | sample 1641001 | NCBI WGS metagenome assembly FTHQ01 (sample SAMEA3914872, study PRJEB12502) | metagenome | biome: forest; material: soil | place: Canada | collected 2011-07-03 | depth 0.3 m | reverse complement strand
CTCAATGCGTTGCGCGCGTTCGAATCGTCGGCGCGCCACCTGAACTTCACGCGCGCCGGCCTCGAGCTGAGCGTGACGCAGGCCGCCGTCAGCCAGCAGGTGCGCTCGCTCGAGGAGCGGCTCGGCTGTACGCTGTTTACGCGGTTGCCGCGCGGCCTCGGGCTCACCGACGAAGGGCGCGCGGCAACCGCGTAAACAGCGTACAGCCGAGCCGCTCCTCGAGCGAGCGCACCTGCTGGCTGACGGCGGCCTGCGTCACGCTCAGCTCGAGGCCGGCGCGCGTGAAGTTCAGGTGGCGCGCCGACGATTCGAACGCGCGCAACGCATTGAGCGGAAGATGAGGGCGGAGCTTCGTCATAAGAATTTCTTTTGTCAGCGCTCAATTATCGTTGCTTGTCAGGCAACCGTAAAGTCTCGATAGTGCTGTCTCGGCGGCCGGCCGTTTTCCCTCTCCCGACACCGTTGCGCCGCCATTCCACCACGAGACAACCGACATGACCTACTCATCGAAACGTCGAACCCTGTTGCTGGCCGCCGCGACGCGCACGCGGTGGCGGTGAGAACGAGCGGCGCCGTCGCGGCGGCCAGCAACAGGGTTCGACGTTTCGATGAGTAGGTCATGTCGGTTGTCTCGTGGTGGAATGGCGGCGCAACGGTGTCGGGAGAGGGAAAACGGCCGGCCGCCGAGACAGCACTATCGAGACTTTACGGTTGCCTGACAAGCAACGATAATTGAGCGCTGACAAAAGAAATTCTTATGACGAAGCTCCGCCCTCATCTTCCGCTCAATGCGTTGCGCGCGTTCGAATCGTCGGCGCGCCACCTGAACTTCACGCGCGCCGGCCTCGAGCTGAGCGTGACGCAGGCCGCCGTCAGCCAGCAGGTGCGCTCGCTCGAGGAGCGGCTCGGCTGTACGCTGTTTACGCGGTTGCCGCGCGGCCTCGGGCTCACCGACGAAGGGCGCGCGCTGCTGCCGGTGCTGAGCGACGCGTTCAGCCGCATCGAAACGGTGCTCAAGCAGTTCGACGGCGGGCGTTTCCACGAGGTGCTGACGCTCGGCGTCGTCGGCACCTTTGCCCTAGGCTGGCTAATGCCGCGGCTGAAGCAGTTCGGCGACACGCACCCGTTCGTCGAGCTGCGGCTGCGGACCAACAACAATGTCGTCGACCTCGCCGCCGAGGGCCTCGACTTCGCGATCCGTTTCGGCGAAGGCAACTGGCCGGCGACGCGCAACGAGCGGCTGCTCGATGCGCCACTCACCGCACTGTGCACGCCGGAGATCGCGCGGCGCCTCGCGCGGCCGGCCGATCTCGCGAACGAAACGCTGCTGCGCTCGTACCGCACCGACGAATGGCTCGGCTGGTTCGACGCCGCACGGCTCGAACCGTGGGCCGTCAACGGACCCGTGTTCGATTCGTCCCGGCTGATGGTCGAGGCCGCGATGCAGGGTGCGGGCGTCGCGCTCGCGCCCGCGTGCATGTTCGCGCGCGAACTGCAGCTCGGCCAGCTCGCGCGGCCGCTCGACATCGACGTGCGCGCGGGCGGCTACTGGCTCACGTCGCTGAAGTCGAAACCGCTGACGCCCGCGATGACGCTCTTTCGCGACTGGATCGTGGCCGAGGCGGCCGGCGCCGCGCCCGTCGAATAACGCCGCTTGTCCACAGAAAGTGTTGGCAAGGATGTGGATATCCTGGGTACCTGGCGCCTAAGCCCTTGATCACGCACGCATTAGCGTGCCGGTGCACGGCGCGGGCAGCCTTTGCGCACGGGCTTCGTGCCCCGGTCGCATTCCGGCCGGATCCTCAACCCCTGCGACGCAATCGATTGCGAGTTGTCCACAGATTTTGTTGGCAAGCCTGTGGATATCCATCAGATCGGACGCGTAACATCTTGATACACAAGGAGATTCGATCCACGGACCTTGACCGGTCAATGGTGTGGCACCGGAACGGTTGTCGAACCGCTCGCCACGCACCCGGCCGGCGGCCGGGCGGTTCTCCACAGATTGTGTTGGCAAGCTTGTGGATATCCTGCGTATCGGGCACCTAACTGGTTGAGCGCACGGGGTTTTGTGCCGCGTCTGCCAAATCGGGCAGCGCCCGCGCCGCCCGTGCATCAATGGCGGTCGAGCCCGCCGCGCAATTCGCTCGCCTTGTCGCGCAACGCTTCGTAGCCCGAACGCGCATGCTCGGGCAGGTCGGGATCGCCGATCAGTGCGCCGAGCGTTTCGATCAGGCTGAACAGGATGCCTTTCGCCGCGCCGACCGCGATGCTCTGCGATTCGATCGACTTGTGCAGGTGGTCGACCGCCGCTTCCAGATTCTCGAGCTTGTGCTCGCCGTCGTCGGGCCGGTTGTCGGTCGTCATCGTCTACCTCCGCCATCGTTCAAGGGTCATGTCACGATTCTATGCCGCTGCGCGCGAACGTGGCGCGACATCGCGCAACGTTCGCGCAGCGCCCCGCTACAGTACCGCGACCACCTTCACGCGGCCCGGCTGCTCCGCCGCCGCGACGACCTGACCGTCGACACGGCGGAACGTCAGCGATACGGTTTCGTCGCCGACGCGCAGCGCGTCGATCCGCAGCCAGTCGACGCCTTCCGGCAAGGCAGGGCGCTCGACGCGCACCTCGTGGCGCGACGCGTCGATGCTCACGCCGAGGCACGCCTGCAGCATCATGAACGGCGCGCCTGCCGCCCACGCCTGCGGCAGGCACGCCACCGGATATGCGGTCGGCGGTTCGCCGCGCCGGCGCGGGAACCCGCAGAACAGCTCCGGCAAGCGCATCTCGAAGCTCACCGCCGCCTCGAACAGCGCGCGCAGCAGATTCACCGCGGCCGTCTTGTCGCCGTAGCGCGCGAGGCCGCGCGCAATCAGCGCATTGTCGTGCGGCCACACCGAGCCGTTGTGATACGCCATCGGGTTGAAGCGCGGCTGGCCGGCCGCGAGCGTGCGGATGCCCCAGCCCGTCTGGAACAGCGCCGAGCCGAGCACGCCGGCGACCGCCGCGCCGCGCTCGGCGTCGGGCAGCCCGAACGCCAGCAGGTGGCCGGCGTTCGACGCGAACACGCGGCACAGCTCGCCATGACCGTCGAGCGCGATCCCGTAGAAATCGCCTTCCGGCATCCAGAACAGCGCGTCGACTTGGTCGCGCAGCGTCTTCGCGCGCAACGCGTAGCGCGTCGCGTCGGCCGCATGGCCGCGCCGGTGCGAGCATGCCGACATCGCGTCGAGCGCCGCGCACGCATAGGCCTGCACTTCGACGAGCGCGATCGGCCCGTCCGGGAAACGGCCGTCCGCGTGGAACACCGAATCGTGACTGTCCTTCCAGCCCTGGTTCGCGAGGCCGCGCTCCGACGTGCGCTGGTAATCGAGCAATCCGTACGGATTGCGGTCGCACTTGTCGATCACCCATTGCGCGGCGCGCTCGAGCGCGGGCCACAGCTCGTCGATCAGCGCATCGTCGCCGGTGCGTTCGAGATAGGCGCCCGCGAGCACGATGAACAGCGGAGTCGTATCGACGCCGCCGTAGTACAGCGCGAACGGCACCTCGCCCGTCGCGGCCATCTCGCTGCGGCGGAACTCGTGCATGATCTTGCCGGGCTCCGCGTCGCGGAACGCGGAGGTCTCGCGCGCCTGATGCTCGGCAAGAAAACGCAGCACGCCGCGCGCGAGCGACGGCTGCAGCCACAGCATCTGCAGCGACGTGATGATCGCGTCGCGGCCGAACGGCGTCGAGAACCACGGAATGCCCGCATACGGGTACGGCCCCGTGTCGAGCTGCGTCGTGAGCAGCCCGAGATCCGCGAGCGAACGATCGAGCCATGCGTCGAACAGCGGATTGCCGGTGTTCACGCGCGCCATCGACTCGCGCCGTGCCCGCATCTCGCGATGCACGCCGACCAGCGCGGTACGCAGCGCGACGCGGCCGCATCCGGGCCCTTCGCCCTGCTCGGGCCCGAGCGTCGCATCGACGGTCAGGTAGATCGACACGCACGCCTGCGCGGCGATCGTCAGCGTGTAGTCCGCACGATCGACCGACAGCGCGTCGGGCGCCGGCGAGAAATGCACGGTCACGTTGCGCTCCACGCCGTCGAGGCCGTCGTAGCGCAGCCGCACCGCGCCCGCGTCGACGCGCGGCGCGCCCACCGTGCCGCGCTTCGGCCGCTGCGTGCCGCGCACTTCGAACATGTCCTTGAAATCGGCCGCGAACGACAGCGACAGCGGCACCTCGGCTTCGCTCGCGCCGTAGTTCGTCAGCGTCAGCGCTTCGTACAGCACGTCGCCCGCGAGCACGCGCATGCGCTCGATATGAATCACGCCCTCGGGCGTCTCGTGGCCGCCGAGCGGCGGCAGCGGGCGGTTCGTCAGGTGCGCGGTGAACGACGCGTTGTCGGCGCTCGTCGCGCCCGACAGCAGCGACGGCGCGCGGCCGCCGAACGTCAGGCGCCATTTCGACAGCACGCGCATGTCGTCGACGAACAGGCCGTCGTCATGCCCGCCGATGTCGCCGAGCGCGTCGCTGACCACGAACGCGTCACCGGATTTCAGCACGTACTGGTTGTTGCGCGCGAGAACCTGCTGATCGGCTTCGGGCGCGATGAAGGCGGGACCCGACGCGATGGTCGGGGCAACTGGCGCGACTTGCGGCGCCTGCGTCGTCGTGGCTTCGGCGTGATTCGGCATCGATGCTCCTGTGTCGAGGCGCAACGCGCGGCGCGCGTCGCGTGTTTCGCACAGGATAGGCCAGAACCGGGCACGTGCGCAGCGACGAAACGGCCGCGGCGCCCCGCGACGTCGCTGCGTCGCGGGGCGCCGCGGACGGGTACGTCAGTTGCCGGTCAGAATTTCCACAGGATGTTGCCGAGGATCGCGTTGTCGCGCACGCCGCTGCCATACTGGCCGCTGTACGTGAGGCCGAGCGTCAGGCGCTTCGTGACGTTCGCGTCGATGCCGGCTTCGAGTACCGCGCTGTCGCGAGCAATCGGCACGCCCGACACCTGGAACGACGTGCCGCCATTCGCGAACGTGAACGCCGACGACGGCCGCACGTTGCCGAACGCATGTCGCCAGCCGACCGTCCCGCGCGCGGTGAACGTGCCGCTCGCGATCGAGCCGAGCTGCGACGCCGCACGCAGGCCGAGCGTCGAGAAGCCGACGTGGGTCGTCTCGCCGCCGGCGCGCAGCGCGGCCGCGCCGCCGGTTTCCGTATAGCCGTCGGTATGCAGGTTCACGTACGCGAGGCCCGCGAACGGCTCGATCGCGACCGGCCCGACCGGCAGCGCGTAGCCGACTTCGCCGAACACCTGCGCCGAATTCGCGTTGTAGCCGGCCGAGTCGTGATCGGAGAAGCCCGCGAAGCCCGGATAGCGGTCGCTGTTGATGCGGTACCACGTGTACGACGCGCCGCCGCGCACGCCGAGCGCGCCGTACTGCGCGCCGCCGTACAGCGACAGGTAGTAGCTGTTCACCGCCGCCGACGAACTCTGGTCGTTGTCGAGCGAGCTGTGCGTGACACCGGCCGCCAGACCCGCGCGCCACTTGTCGTTGAGCGCCATGTCGGCGCCGGCGATGAAGCCCGTCATGCTGCGGTTGATCGTCGACGCGTTGCCGTCGCCGGCAAGCCGGCTGCGGCCGCCGAACGCCTGCCCCCAGACGACCGGCTGATACGGCGTCCCGCCGTAGCACCCGTCGCGCGAGCCGATCCGGCGTTCCGGCGGCAGCGTCGGGTCGGCCACGCCGGCCGTGTTGTCGCCGCACAGCGCGGCGCCGCCCGACGACAGGGCCGCGAGCGGGCCCGATCCGGGCGCGAGACCCTGGCGGACACGATCGGTCACCGCGTCGCGTACATAGCGGCTGTCGAGCAGCAGCATGCTCTTCAGGCTCGCCTGCAGTTCGCCGTCGAGCAGCCCGTACGCGCGGCGCGCGGTGGGCGCGTCGGTCGTCAGCACCGCGTCGTACAGCGGATTGCCGGCGCCGAGCCCGCCCAGCGCGGTCGCGACCGAGCGCTGGTTCGGCGTCGTCGCGACGTCGGGCAGCGACGTGCCGTTCTGAACCAGTCGCAGGTACACGTGGCCCGGGTCGTAGCTGAGGGTCGGCGTCAGGAACGCGTAGTTCGCGCTCACCTGGGTGAACGCGCCCTGCACGCCCGACGACGCGCTGAGGATCGTGTACGTCGTGCTCGGCTGGTAAGCGCTCTGGTTCGCCAGCACCTGCACGGTGCCGCCGTTCAGCATCGCCGTGCCGCTCGCCGCGAGGCTGCCGCTTTGCTGCGGCGTGGCGGCGACCTGGAACGTCGAACCCGGCTGGAACGTGACGTTGCCGCCCACGTTCAGCGCCGCGCCCGGTTGCGTGGCAGCCGCCGTCGCGCCGTTCTGCACGACGAGGCCGCCGACCGTGCCGGTGCCGGTCAGCGTCGCGCCGCTCTGCACGGTGACGGTCGACTGGCCGAGCGAACCGTTGACGGCAAGGGTGCCCGCACTGACCGTGGTCGGCCCGCTCAGTGTGCTCGCGCCGGTCAGGGTCAGTTGTCCGCTGCCGGCCTGGGTGAGGGAGCCGGTGCCGGACAGCACGCTCGCGATCGTCACATTGCCGGATTGATTGACGATCAGCGCACCGTTGTCGACGACGTTGCCGGCCACGCTGCCCGACGTGCCGCCGTTGCCGAGTTGCAGCGTGCCGCCGGCGGCGATCGTGGTGCCGCCCGTGTACGTGTTGCCGCCGGTCAGCACCTGCGTGCCGCTCGCCACCGTCACGCTGCCCGAGCCATCGATGGTGCCGCCGAACGTACTGCTGCCGGTGCCGTTCAGCGCCAGCGCATTCGCGCCGAGATTCACGTTCGTGCCGGCCGCGCCCGACAGCGCGCCGATCGTTTGCGTACCGGTCGCGGCGCTCACATCGAACGTCGCACCGGTGCCCGCAAGATTCACCGCGCCCGTCGACGCGAGGCTCCCTCCCGCGCCGAGTGCAAGCGTGCTGCCGCCATGGATCGTCGTGCCGCCCGTGTACGTGTTCGCCCCCGTCAGCGTCTGCGTGCCGGTGCCCGCCAGCGTCACGCCCCCCGTCCCGCCGATCGTGCCACCGAACGTGTTGTTGCCGCTGCCGTTCAATGTCAGCGTATTCGCGCCGAGATTCACGTTCGTGCCGCCCACCCCTGACAGCGCACCGATCGTTTGCGCGCCGCTCGCAGCGCTCATGTCGAAGGTCGCACCCGTGCCCGCGAGATTCAGGGTGCTACCGGACGCGAGACTGCCACCGGCTCCCAGCGCAAGCGTGCTGCCGCCGTTGATCGTCGTGCCGCCGGTATATGTGTTCGCGCCCGTCAGCGTTTGCGTGCCCGTGCCGGCGAACGTCACGCCGCCCGTCCCGCCGATCGCACCGCCGAACGTACCGTTGCCGCTGCCGTTCAACGTCAGCGCATTCGCGCCGAGATTCACGTTCGTGCCGGCCGCGCCGGTCAGCGTGCCGAGCGTCTGGGCGGCCGTCGCGCCGCTCACGTCGAACGTCGCGCCCGCGCCCGCGAGAGTCACGGCGCCCCCCGACGCGAGGCTGCCGCCCGCACCGAGCGCGAGCGTGCTGCCGCCGTTGATCGTCGTGCCGCCGGTATACGTGTTCGCGCCCGTCAGCGTTTGCGTGCCCGTGCCGGCGACCGTCACACCGCCCGTCCCGCCGATCGCACCGCCGAACGTACCGTTGGTGGTGGCATTCAGCGTCAGCGCATTCGCGCCCAGATTCACGCTCGTGCCGCCCGCACCCGCCAGCGTGCCGATCGTCTGCGCGCCCGTCGCGCCACTCAGATCGAGCGTCGCACCCGTGCCGGCGAGGGTCACCGCGCCGGTCGACGCGAGGCTGCCGCCCGCACCCAGCGCCAGCGTGCCGCCGCCGCTGATCGTCGTGCCGCCGGTATACGTGTTCGCGCCCGTCAGCGTCTGCGTACCGCTGCCGGCGAGCGTCAGGCCGCCGGCGCCGCCGATCGCGCCGCCGAACGTGTTGCTGCCGTTGCCGCTCAGCGTCAGCCCGTTGCCGCCGAGGTTCACGTTCGTGCCGGCCGCACCGGTCAGTGCGCCGATCGTCTGCGCGCCCGATGCGCCGCTCAGGTCGAACGTCGCCCCGGCCCCGGCCAGATTCACCGTGCCGGTCGACGCAAGGCTGCCGCCCGCGCCGAGCGCCAGCGTGCTGCCCCCGCCGATCGTCGTGCCGCCCGTATAGGTGTTCGCGCCGGACAGCGTCTGCGTGCCGGTGCCCGCGAGCGTCAGGCTGCCCGTGCCGCCGATCGCACCGCTGAACGTGCCGCTGGCGGTCCCGCCCAGCGTCAGTGCGTTGCCACCGAGGTTGAGGTTCGTGCCCGCGACGCCCGACAATGCGCCGAGCGTTTGTGCGCCCGTCGCGGCGCTCAGATCGAGCGTCGCGCCGGCACTCGCGAGATTCATCGCTCCGGTCGACGCGAGGCTTCCGCCCGCGCCCACCGCCAGCGTGCCGGCGTTGATCGTGGTGCCGCCCGTGTACGTGTTCGCGCCCGTCAGCGTGGTCGTCGCCGCGCCGTTCTTCACGAGGCTGCCCGCACCGGAAATCGCACCGCTCAGGTCGAGCGCATTGCTGCCGCCCAAGGTGAGCGCCGCACCCGTGCCGAGATTGACCGCATTGGCCACCGTCAGGCTCGCGTTCGTATCGAGCGTCGCCGCGCCGCCCACGTTCACCGTGCCGGTGCCCAGCGCCGTATTGTTGCCGAGCACCACGCCACCGCTATTGAGGTTCGTGCCGCCCGAATAGGTGCTCGCGCCGTTCAGCGTCTGCGTGCCGGTGCCTGCGAGCGTCAGGCTGCCCGTACCGCCGATCGCACCGCCGAACGTGCCGCTGGCGGTCCCGCCCAGCGTCAGTGCATTGTTCCCGAGGTTGATGTTCGTTCCCGCGACACCCGACAGCGCGCCGAGCGTTTGGCCGCCCGTCGCACCGCCCAGATCCAGCGTCGCGCCGACGCCCGCGAGGTTCATCGCACCGGTCGATGCAAGACTGCCGCCCGCGCCGAGCGCCAGCGTCCCCGCGTTGATCGTCGTGCCGCCCGTGTAGGTATTCGCGCCGGTCAGCGTGGTGGTGGCCACGCCGTTCTTCACGAGGCTGCCCGCGCCGGAAATCGCGCCGCCCAGCGTGAGGTTGTTGCTGCCGCCGAGCGTGAGCGCGGCGCCCGTGCCGAGATTGACCGCATTGCCGACCGACAGGCTCGCATTCGTATCGAGCGTCGCCGCCCCGCCGACGTTCAGCGCGCCGGAGCCGAGCGCCCCGTTGTTGCCGAGTACCAGGCTGCCGCTATTGAGATTCGTGCCGCCGGTATAGGTATTTGCGCCGTTCAACGTCTGCGTGCCGGTACCCGCCAGCGTCAGGCTGCCGGTGCCGCCGATCGTGCCGCTGAACGTGCCGCTCGCGGTCCCGCCCAGCGTCAGCGCGTTGGCGCCGAGGCTCACGCTCGTGCCGACGCCGCCCGACAGCGCGCCGATCGACTGCGCGCTGCCCGCGCTGATGTCGAGCGTGGCACCCGCATTGACTAGGTTCACCGTACCCGTGGACGACAGGCTGCCGCCCGCGCCGAGCGCGAGCGTGCCGGCATTGATCGTCGTGCCGCCGGTGTAGGTGTTCGCCCCCGTCAGCGTCGTGGTCGACGCGCCGTTCTTCACAAGCGCGCCCGTACCGGAAATCGCGCCACTCAATCCGAGTGCGTTGCTGCCGCCGAGCGTCAGCGTCGCGCCCGTGCCGAGACCGATCGCATTGCCGACCGACAGGCTCGCATTCGTATCGAGCGTCGCCGCGCCGCCGACGGTCAGCGCACCGGTGCCCAGCGCGGAGCCGTTGCCGAGCACGAGGCTGCCTGCGTTCAGCGTCGTGCCACCGGTGTAATTGTTCGCGCCGTTCAGCGTCAGCGCGGCCGCGCCGTTCTTCACGAGACCGCCGCCACCGGAAATCACGCCGCCGAGGCCGAGATCGGTGCCGCCGCCGAGCGTCAGCGTGGTGCCCGTCGCGAGATTGACGCCGTTTGCCAGGGTCACGTTGGTCGTCGCGTCGAGCGTCGACGAGCCGTTCACGTTCACCGCGCCGCTGCCGAGCGCCGTATTGCTGCCGACGACGAGGTTGCCGCCGTTCAGGTTGGTGCCGCCCGTGTATACGTTCGTACCGGTCAGCGATTGCACGCCGGTACCCGACAGCGTCACGCTGCCCGACCCGCCGATCGTGCCGGCATAGGTCGCATTGCCGGTGCCGCCGAGCGTCAGCGAATTGACGCCGAGGTTCACGTTCGCGCCGGCCGCGCCGGCCAGCGAGCCGATCGTCTGCGCGCCCGACGCAGCGCTCACGTCGAACGTTGCACCCGCACCGGTCAGGTTGACCGTGCCGGTCGCCGACAGACTGCCGGCCCCATTCAGCGCGAGCGTACCGCTGTTGATGGTCGTGCCGCCCGTATACGTATTGACGCCGCTCAGCGTCGTGGTCGCCGCGCCGTTCTTCACGAGGCCGCCGCTTCCGTTGATCGCGCCGGTCAGCCCGAGACTGTTGCTGCCGCCGATCGACAGCGTCGAGCCGGAGGCGAGATTGACCGTGTTGCCGAGCGTCACGTTCGTGCTCGTGTCGAGCGACGCCGACGCGTTCACGTTCAGCGTGCCGATGCCGAGCGCCGAATTGTTGCCGATCACCAGGCCGCCGGCGTTCAGGTTGGTGCCGCCCGTGTAGCTGTTCGCGCCGGACAGCGTCAGCGTGCCGCCGTCGTTCTTCGTCAGCGCACCGCCACCCGACACCGTACCGGACAGCGTCAGCCCGGTCGTGCCCTGCACCGTCAGGCCCCCACGCCGAGCGACACGTTGTTAGAGACGTTGAGCCCCGCCGTGCCCGCCTGCAACGCACCGCCGTTCCCGGTGATGTTGCCGGTGCCGAGCGACGCGTTGTCGTTGATGATCGCCACGCCGCCGCTCAGCGTCGCGTCCTGCGCGGTGGACGCGCCGTTGATCGTCCAGTTGCCGCCCTGGACGTTCAGGTGATTGAAGTTGATGTAGTTGTTGACCGCGATCGTGCCGTTCGCGGAAGCGCCCTGCTGCAGGTTGAGCGTGTTGTTGCCGCCCGAGCCGCCGTCGACGATGCCCGTCTGCGCGACGTTGAGCGTGTTCGCCCCGACCGTGATGTTGAACGCGCCCCCGGTGCCGCCCGCCGTGTTGACCTGCGAGCCCGTGATCGCATTGAACGTGTTCGTGCTGTTCGCGCCCATCGACACGCTGCCGTTGATCACGCCCGAGTTGGTGAACGTATTGCCGCCGCCGGGCGCGTTGTTCGAGCCGAACGACACGCGGCCGCTGATCGTCCCGCTGTTCGTCATGTTGACCGTGCCGCCGCCGTAGGCGGCGACCACCGGCGCATCGGCGCCGATCAGCGTCGCACCGACCAGCGCGGAAGAGCCGATCGAACCGGTGTTCGTAATGGTCGACGTGCCGCCCGTGCCGTTCTGGACCGACAGCGCCATGCCCGTCACGCCGCTGATCGCCACGCCGGTCGAGCCGTTCATCACGCCGTTGTTGGTGACGTTGACCGAGCTCGCCGCCGCGTTGCCGATCACCGCGCCGCTAGACAGCACGCCGAGCCCCGAGCCGAGCGCCGACGGGTCGATCGTGCCGTTGTTGGTCAGCGTGGTGTTGTTGCCCGTCAGCGACATCGCCGTGCCGCCGAGGCCGAGCAGCACGCCGACGCTCGCACCGGGGTTGACCGTCGCGTTGATGTTGTTGAGGTTGCTCGAGAAACTCGGCGCCAGCGGGTTCGCGACGCCGGAACAGGTCACCGTCGTGCCCGCCTGGCTGCAAGTCGCATGAGCGGGCACGATACCCGCGCCGGACAGTGCCAGGAAAACGCCCGTGGGCAACAACAGCCTCGGGAACGGTTCACTCGCCTTTTTCGAACGCGCAGTATTCATGCTTTCCCTCGTTATTGATTTCGGCCTTGGTATTGGTATTGCGACCACACTGGGTGACGCACAGCAGAAAATCACGGATGAAAGCGTCCGCTCCGGCAATCGCGGCGCGATGTCGGTTTATTCATGGATGAATTTTTAGTCAGACCGGGAATGCAAGTCGAAACTAGTCGAATGACATGATGGCGGCCCCTGTTTTTTGCAGCGACTTTCTGTTGATTTGATTACTGCCCTGCTTTTATCAGACAAGGCTATATCAAACTCAACCCGTTTTCCAGTCGATGTTTTCCCATCGGATCAAGGGCCGATGCACATGTATTTTTTACTCGCCGGAAGGCGCTCATCAATAACGACCGGCACGTCTTTCACCGGCTTGTTTCGAGTTTTCGCAAAGATATCGGACGCGCCGCATCCGTGAAAACGCTGATATATCGTCCTGATACGTTATACGCGAATCTTGCAGTGCAATATTTTTACCCTGCCGGATCAGGAAATGGATAATCCGCGCCACCAATAATCATCAGAGGAATCCGGATTTTCAAGCAATCCACGGAATTGCTTCGATTTTCGTCTTGAAACACCGTTGCAACGCGGCCGGAAGCATGTGCCGCCGCGGCTGCCGCGTCACGAAAACAGGCTCATCAGATAAAGCATCGGCCGAAACGAAACCGGCCGCGCATCGGGATTCACCCACAGCCGCACCGCATACACCGCATAGGCCGGCACCTCGCGCCAGCTCGAATAGACATCGCGCCACTGAAAGCGGCGCGGATAGGCAGCGGAGATAGTCGACCGCGCAATGCCGACGCGCTCGAACGCGAGGCGCGCCCGCGCGAGGTGGTAATACTGGCTGACGATCAGCACGCGCGACAGGCGGTGCGTGCGCAGGTAGGCCAGCGTGTGCTGCGCGGTCGCGAGCGTGTTGTCGCCCTGGTCGTCGACGGCGATCCGGTCCGCCGGCACGCCGCGCGCGACGAGGTAGTCGCGCATCGCCGTCGCCTCGTTCAGCCCGGGGCCGTCGATCGCGCCGCTGACCAGAAACGCCGGACACTGCCCCGCGCGGTAACACCGCACGCCAACATCGAGCCGGGCCGCGAGCACGGGCTTCGGCGCGCCGGTTTCGTCGAGCGCGTTGCCGAAGATCACGGCGACGTCCGCCGGATCGCTCGGCATCCGCATGCCATGGACGACGATCGCGCCAGCGGCCGCGGCCCAGACGCACGCAACGACGGCCAGCATGCGGCCGGCCCGGGCCGCGAAGCCCCGTTTGGTTCGATATTTCAAGGTAGTCGGTCTCTCTCAGGTATCGCCGCGCGCATCGGCCGGCCCGCCCCGAATGGGCGCGTCACGCTAGCACGGCGCGCTCGCGCCTGTCCATGCGACGAACCGATGCCGGCCACGCAGGCCGGCCATCGGGAGATCGAAAGTATGTGAAGGATGCGCCGCGTCGCGACGCGAACCCGGCACCGCCCCGGGTCAGTCGGCCGGGCACATCGCGAGTCGCCCCATCGCCTCGCCCGCGCCACGTACCGCGCAGGTGGCCGGCTCATCGGCGATCCGTGCGACCAGCCCGGTCTCGTCGTACAGCAGGCGTTCGAGATCGGCGAGCAGCGCGCCGCCGCCGGTGAGCACCACGCCGCGATGCGCGATGTCGGTCACGAGTTCGGCCGGCGCGTTTTCCAGCACCGACTTCACCGCGCCGATGACCTGCTTGAGCGGCGCGGCCAGCGCGTCCGCGACGTCGTGGTTGGACAGCTCGACCGAGCGCGGCAGGCCGTCGCCGATGCTGCGACCGACGGCGCGCGTGGACGTGCGCGGCACCGCGCTGGTGGCCGAGCCGATCGTCTTCTTCACGTGCTCCGCCGTCTGCTCGCCGAGCAGCACGCCGTACAGGTTGCGGACATGGTTGACGATCGCCGCGTCGAACTGGCTGCCGCCGACGCGGATCGCCTCGCGGTAGACGATGCCGCCGAGCGCGATGACCGCGACTTCGGTCGTCCCGCCGCCGATGTCGATGACCATCGAGCCGACCGGCGCGGTCACCGGCAAACCCGCGCCGAGCCCGGCCGCGAGCGATTCCTCGATCAGTTCGACCTCCGATACGCCGGCCGCGAACGCGGCCTCGCGGATCGCGCGGCGCTCGACGGCCGTCGCGTCGGACGGCACGCACAACGTGACCTCGACGCGGCGACCGAAGCGCGAGCGGGTGCGCGACATGTCGATGAAGCTGCGGATCATCTGCTCGGCCGCGTGCGCGTCCGCGATCACGCCGTGCCGCATGGGCCGCACGGCTTCGAGGTGCCCCGGTTCGCGGCCGACCAGCGCCTTCGCGAGCTCGCCGACGGCCTCGAGCGTCGGCCGCGCGTCGCTCGCGCCGCCCTTGCGGAAGCAGACGACCGACGGCTGGTTCAGCACCACGCCGCGTTCATGCGTATAGATCCGCGTACTCGCCGTTCCCGGGTCGATCGCAACGGGTTGCGCAAACAACTTTCCGAACAGCGGTGTCGACATATCAAACCTTTGTGAGGGAACGGGCCGGGACGGCCGCGCCGCACTTTTTTGCCGCGCGTCCATGCCGCCCCATCACGAGCTTAGCGGCAAATCATTCCGATACTTTAGGCAATTCCCATGATTTTTTCGCGACGAAATTGCCGAAACGGGCATTCCGCGCCCGTCCGGCTACGCAACAGCCTCTCGCGTTGGGCCTGTAAAACACGGTAATCTCTCGGTCTTGCCTGCTCCCGGCAGGCGTCAGACGCACGATCACGCCAGGTATTTTCACCATGACAGCGACCGTTTCCTTCCGCTGGGCGCCGGTGCGCCCGCTCTGCACGACGCTCGTTGCCTTCTGGTGCTGCACGGCCGCCGCGCAACCGCTGCCGGCCACCGAATCCGCCGCCGCCCAGGCCGTCGCCGCGGCGGCC